>Ga0007807_1000356_pt1 | contig 16621 bp, 9 predicted proteins | sample CryBogCBE12Aug09_FD_71220 | JGI IMG/M metagenome (GOLD analysis project Ga0007807, IMG submission 71220) | Freshwater microbial communities from Crystal Bog, Wisconsin, USA - CBE12Aug09 | ecosystem: Environmental > Aquatic > Freshwater > Lake | place: Crystal Bog, Wisconsin, USA | collected...
TCCTGGGCTGCTGCACGAATCGCTTCTTGTGAAGCCTCTCCGTCATAAGCCTTGCGGAATAGTTGACCTAATCCTGAATCTGGAATCCCAGCCTTTGAGAATTGAACTTCACGCTTCTGCGTTTCTAATTCATTTCGCACTGACTCTAATTCCTTACGAGCCTTCTCTGCTTCACGCAACTGCTTCCGAATATTCGGGTCTAGCGGTTGACGCTCTTCAGTTTCAACTTCGTCAAATTCATCATCGTATGCCATGTAATCGCTCCTTGCGGTACGCACTTTACCAGAGGTTAATAAAGCGGCTAATTTTCAGCATTGTTGTACGCACCTGGGGCATGCCCTCCCAAGCGGGTTAAATAGTTAGCGCACCTACGGCCACATAGGGCCAACTATCTATGAACATTGTATCACTTAAGTGAGTAATGTTACGTTCTTGCGGAACCTATTCCGGTTACTCCCTTGTTAGTTTCCAAGTATCCACCACCTTTTTCAAACGGGGCGGCTGCGGCTTGTTCTGCCCTAGCAACTTGAACCTGCTCGGCTGCCTGGTTAGTTCCACCAAACCCTGCCAGTTGAGACCCGATAAGTTGAGTGGTATTAATAGTTGGGGTTCCAGCACCTGGAGCAGATTTAATAAGTTCCTCGTCACGGCTGGCTGTCAAAAGCGATTGCTCAATTTGGCTAACCCCGTAACCCAGTGGCTGGTTGCCTGCTGTGGCAGACAATTTAGCCATGTCAGCAAGTTGAGTAAATCCTTCGGCTGTAATACCACTGTTCAAACCCACGCGCTGAGCGTAATCCTGTAGACCGGCTGATGCCACCTGACGTTGCATGACGGGTAAAGCGTTTTTAGGATTAGCGTAGTAAGCCATAAGGTCACTGTGGTTAACACCGAACTGATTAGCCAAGATGTTTTTAACATTCTGGTCAGCGCTAGTTACTGCTGAGTAAATGTCCGATACGCGCTGTTGGTATTCCACTGGTGAAACGTTGCCTTTAATAAGTTCACCTATTTGTGCCTGTGATGGCATAGGTGCACCAAATTGGGTTGCAGATTGTTTGATTTGGTCAGTGTAAGTCATGTACTGGTTTTCAGTCATGTGAGTAGCACCTGGGCTACTGTTGTATTCAGCAAGTCCAGGAAATGCGTCATTGTATGCTTTGGTCTTACGAATCTGGTCAATGATTTCGTTAGCGTTTTTCATACCAGCAACAGCAAAACCGTGAACCATTTTGGCTATTGTTGGGCTATCAAGTCCCCACGAAAAAAGCGTGCTGTCAGCAGAAGATTCTGCGTCGTACATTGCAGTCTGACTAGCACCAAGAAGAACTGCATTGTTACCAGAAGCAAGTGCTTTTGCATCCGCAGACAGAACTGCTTGTTGCTTAGAGTAGTTAATAAGGTTAGGTACATTAATGCCACCTAGGTTTCCACCGTTGAGTGCAAGTACACCAGCAACCGCTGTAGCGGCTGCGCCTACTGATGAGAAGGCGGGGTCACTAAGACCTGAAAGACCCATAACAGCCTGAAGTACATTTCCAGGCATGTTTGCGCCACTGAGGGCACCACGTAAAGCATCTTGAATAGGAATGGTATTTCCATTAGAGTATGAAGAAGGAAGGTTTAGTACCTTTCCACCCCACTGCTTTGCCAAGGCTGCTGGTATGTTGTATGGCTTTGCCATAAGTTGTGCTTGTGTTGGAAGGGTTATCGTTCCAGAAGAGCCAGAAGTGCCACTTGTTGGTAGACCCAGTTGTGCTTCTAGTTGTTGTACCGTAAGTTTTTTAACCATTATTGGTTTCCTCCAAATCCTTCGTTAATTGCATCAACAACTTGCTTAAGGTTACGTTGTCCGTCTGGTGTTTGTAGCCAACCAAATGTTGGTTCTGACTTAAGGTAACGAGTCCATTCACTTAGGCCCATAGGCGCAGGTCGTCCTGTCTGTGGCTCAACGCCACCTGACAATGCCATAGCGTGACGTGAGTCACCAATAAAGTCAGGCTCAAAGTGTTCTCCAAGAACACGCTTACCCACTTGACGGTATGGGTCAAGTAGGTACGCGGTAGGAATGCCTGCTTTAATCTGTGGTGCAAGCGTTGGGTACAGACCCTGGGCTACCGTCTTGACGTGTTCCTCAAAGGCTTTAAGGGTGTCGTCAGAAGTACCATCTGATGTGCCGGCGATGTCATGTAAAGTTTGCTCACTAAACGGGACGTGGTAGTTATGTGCAATGGTACGCATTGTGTCAACCGCTGAGTTTGGCTTTGGCATGACCGGTGCTTGTGGTTCTGGTGCTTTTGCTTCTACAGGCTTGCTTTTAGTGGCGGCTAATGATTCCGCTGCTGTTAATGGTGCTTGAGCACTAGGCATTGTGTCTGTCATTGTTGTTCCTATTTAGTTGGTATCTTTGATAACACTGATGAAAGAAGGTATTCCTGGTTTTTAAACATTGGATTTTTGGACCAATCAATGCACTGCTTGTACCAAGAATCTGCTGCTTGGTAGGCGGCTGAGCCATGGCCTGCCAATGTTAACGCCGTTACTTTTTGAGCAACAGCGGTGTATTGATTAAGAAGGTACGTTAATTTTACCACGTTGTCATTTCCAACAGCCTTTTCTGCACCGTTCCATTTAACAAAATCTTGTAATTCACGAATAACTTGTGCTTCTTGGCTCTTCTTGGTTCCACCAAATGACGAGTTGTTGTACCAAACTGAGTTCCAATTGTTTGAATACCACTGAACCATTGCCTTGAGTTCCTTTTGACCGGCAGAAGAAATGGTGTTTTTATCGCTACCAGGACGGTCCCAAGTACCAAACTTTTTGTAGTAGTAAGGTTCAAGAAATTTGTAATAGTAGTCATTACCAAGTTGAGTAAGCAATGCTTCTTTGTACTGTTCCATTGATGATTGTTGGTTAATACCTGCTGTTATTAATGCTTGGTGTGCGCCAGGTGTATAACCGGTGTTTCGTGGTGTCATAACAGCCATAAGGTTAGGGAACTGAATTACTGCGCTTGGGTCTCGATTCCAAAGTTCCATAAACGAAACGTTCTCAGGGAACCTTGCACCTTGACGCTTTGGAGCAAGGTCAAGAATGTTGTATGGGTGTTCCTTTGACCATTTCTCTGAACCATCCATAAACGTGTATGGCTGACCTGTTGTTGGGTCTACTGAGTTCATAATTTTTTGAAACTCTGCGTCTGCAGAAAATTTGTCCTGAACACTTAATGCCGCAGGAGAACCAAAGCCAATTGCAGCCTTAACAACGTACATAGTTAACGCAGCCATGTGAGCCTTGTTCATAATGTCAGTCCACTTGTTACTCTGCATAAGTTTGGTCATCTTCATGTCAACGTACGCAGCAGAAAGCATTTCCTTTGTTTGCTCGTCAACGCCTTTCCAATCCATAGAAGCATTAAGTTCGTCATAGAACATTTTGCGTGAAGCGTCCATGGCATCGTTAACAACACTCATTTGAATTGATTCAATGGCACTGGTGTGCTGAATTTTAGAGATGTCTCCGACTGTACCAATAACGTCGCGAACCAATGTCGATGGAAGAACGTCACTGAAGTAACCTGAGTTAGCAGAAATTTTTCCTAGAAATCTTTCAAGGAACTGTTGGTAACCAGGATGCTCAATAAATGCTTTACCAATTAACTTAAGTGGAATAGTTACTAATGGTCCCCATGAAGGCGTTGTTATATCGTTAAAGATTCCCATGCCTGCTTCTCCACCCGTAGGAATAACCGAAGAAACAGAACCTTCTGACATTGAAAGACCAAATCCTAGGTTTTTCATTAATGCTGCTTCTGATGGGTTGAACCCAGTACCAAGGTTCATACCCACACCAGCAAACATGTTAAGAAGAAATTGACTTCCTGGGATTGCTAACGATGGTGATGTTCCGTCCTTAGTGTTAATGCTTACATAGTTAGTTACACCAAGGCACATTTTTAAGTAGCGTTCAAACGCACCTGGGTCGTCTTCAAAAACTCGTAACGAACGTCGCCATGCTTGATTTTGTGCAAAGTAAAACGGTGCTGCAACACGAATGTTGTTTTCAAAATTGGTACGCTCCATTGGGTTGTGGACGTACTTTTTCATGTTGCGAAGAGCCTCGTTGTCAGCCATGACTTCTGCTTGGTCAAGGCTTATAAGGTTTTTGCTAACCATGTCGCGGATTCCGCCCTCCATGGCTAAGTGATACTCAAGAAGGTAAATAGGCTCACGAACAAGTGAGTTAACAATTTTACCAAATACCTTGTCGTGTCCAAAGTTAGATATTTCGTTAAGAAAACTTCCATCTGCTAAAGCGTCCCAACGCTTGTAGTCTTGGAATCCACGAGCAATAATGTCACGAGGGTGAGACTTGCCCATGTCAACCAATTGTTGTGCAATCTTTGATGGCATTTCAATTTCGCCAGTAGTTACTTGACGAATAAACGGCTCATGAAGAATGTAACCTTCACCCTTAATACCACTAACAAGACCTAGGCCATCTGATACCAATGCACGTGCCCAGTCTGCTTTTGGACCAGTAGTCCATGATGCTCGTGTTGGGTCAAGGCTAGTTCGATAACTTGGGTCAAATAGTTCCCAACTGTTACGACGGAAACGGTTAAGTGACTCTTCGCTGTAAACGTTCTTTAGACGGTCATGAGCAGCGTATTCCAAACGCTTCTTTAGTTCTTGCCATTCAGCAGGAGTGTAGATGTGGTCTGCACCGTTTTCGTCTAATGCTTTTTCAATGTCACGCATGACATCCCACTTCATAGGTGCTACGTCGTATTGAGCACGGTGGAATGCTTCGTGCAATGCAGTAGCCATGTTCCGACCATCAGCAGTAACAAACTTAGGTGTACGGAATGTGTGGTGCTGAACTGCGTTACCTTGGTCGTCTACACCGTAGGTGTACTCACGTGCAGCCTTGTGGAATAGTTCAGGCTCAATAAGGCTTTCTGCTTCGTGCACGCCTCCAGGCAAGTGACCGTTGTGGCGCATGATAACGCTAGTAAAGTCATCAAGCATGCGGTACCACTGGTCTTGGTTAATGCCATTAAGAAGACCACGCTCAACACCCATAAGAGCACCAGCAAACATGTCACGTACTGGCTTAGAACCTGAGTGAAGTACGTTTACAATAACGTCCATTGCTTGTGAAACAGTTGACTTAATTAAGTCTTCTTCACTACGCTGCTGACCATTCTTGCCCCATTTACCAAAGACACGCTTTGGCATTTCTGGTGTTGAGTAGTTGGTGCGCACTTCATCAGTAAGGTGCTTACCCAATGGTTCACCCATCTTTAGGTCTGCAATTTCTTTTGCTTGTGCTGCAGTCCAATTTGATTCGCCATTACTTATGTTTCTACCAATAAGTCGGTGGTAAGGGAATGAATCAAAGCCAACAGCACTTTCCACTGATGCATTGTTTTCAGCAGCAATTTTTGCTATTTCGTATTGAAGTGCGGTTCCTGCTCCTGCGTCATTTGGCAACGAACCAAGCCAACCAACTGATATGTACTTGTCGGTTCCAACTTTTTCTATTCTGTATGAAAACGCAGCAACTGCATTGCCTTGTGCATCGTGAGCAATTATTCCGTTGTAGCCATCATCCTTAATTTGTTTAATAGCAGTTCCAAAAGCAATGGCTCGTTGTGAAGTTCTACGAAAACTTTCAACTCGCAATGCTTCTTCGTTTGTAAAATCATCAATGGCTTTATTTGCTTCTGCGTATCCTGCTCCTGGATTGTTTTTTACGTAATCTTCTATAAATTTTGAAGAAGCCTCTCCATGTGCGCGACTTGCTTCTTGTGCAATTAGACGGGCTTCGTCGAAAGCCATGTCTAGGTCACGTACGGTTGATTCAGTAAGAATAGACCTATATGTGCCATTGTCAACCATTAACTGCTGAATAGTTCCACCAGATTCATTAAACCGTTCTGTTTGGTGACGAATAAACCTAGCACCAGCAGACAAGCCAGCATCTCGTGAAAAATCTTTACCTGTACCACCTGTGTAAATAAATCGTTTTTGGCGTGGTCGTGGGTCAAGTGCGTAGACAGAGTATTGGTTTCGTTCTCTACCAGCAAAAAGTGCTTCTGCTTCATCGTGAATGTTCTGGGATACTTCTAGGTGAATCTGTCCAGTGTCTGGGTTGTGCCAAACACCAAGGTAGTGGTCACCTTTTTCAAAAAGGTCTTTGTTAACGTTGTAGTAATTTTTAAGAATTTGTTCTGCCTTAATTGGGTCTGAGAAATCTTCGACGCTTGGGAAGATGGTTATTCTGTTGCTGTAAGCAACCATGAAACCCTCGGTAGGCGTAGTGCCATCTGGCAACTTAATTGTCATTCCACCGTGTGGTTCTCGAACAGCATTAAAGATGTGAGCAGCGGTTGACTTAAATACTTCGTCTCGTTTAGCAGCGGCTTCTGCGGTTACTTTCTCAAGGTCTTGCCCACGAACAGCGTGCTTGGCAATTGAAGTTGTTAACTTGGCATCAAACAATGCCATCGGGCCAAGACGGAATGAGTTAAGCGCATATTCAGAAAGAGCAACACGCATAGACCAACCACCCGAAAACAACGCCATAGGAACGAACGTTTGGCTTAGAAAACGGTTTGCTCTGTCAATGGTGCGTTGACCTACGTTGAGGTAAGCCTTACTGTAGTTTTCAGAAAGTTTTTTCTTTTGAGCCTTCATGCGGTTTGTCAAGTCTTCTTTGATTTTTTCCTGAAGTAGCATTTGGTCTGGGTAAAGTTCCTTAGCGTATTTATCTGCTGCTTGGCTTATCTGCTCATCTGTTAGACGTGGGCTCTGAACCTGAATAGCAAGTTCACGTTCAAATTCTTTGAGTGCTTCTAAGTGACCGACGTTCTTGGCAAATACTCCATCAACAAAACCAAGGCCATTCATTCCACCAAGGTCATTGTTAGGGTTTGCTACCCATTCATCAAAATACTTCTCCAAATCCCTAATAGAAATACGAACATAATCGTAAGCGTTAACCCATTTTTGAACATCAGTAGAAACTTGGTCTTTTTCAATTTTGCGAATTTCTTTTGTGATGTCTTCAAAACTGTTTTTGTAAGACTCTTCTACAAGCCCACGAGGGTCGTAATCTTCGTTATAGTATTCTTTTAAAGTTTCTAATGTACGGTCAGAGAACCGTGCAGCCTTAGAAGCCAAATCACGAATGCTTGCATCTTTGTACAAAGCAGCGTTTTCGAGTGTTTCACGGCTTAGGGCAGAAATCTTTTCCACTAAACCAGCAGTTGCCTGAGTGTTGTCAAGCAACAGACTCATCATTTTCTTTTCAAAGCCTTTGAATTGGCGTGGGTCAAATAAATGGATAGCACCTAGGTGGTCTGCATCAAGACCAAAAAATCCAGTAGAGTTAGGATTTTCTGGGTCAACTAATTCTGACATTGAATTGTTTTCACTACCGTGTGTGTAGACACCCTTGCTTCCACCACCGTTGTATCCCCAGAAATTTGAAACAGTTTCTCTTAGCGTTTGGCGAAGTGGGCCAATAAGATTGTGGAATGTACTTCCTGGAATAGCACCGACAAGACGGTTTTCCAACATGCGTATGTCTGAGTTAACAAGTACCTTAAACCAGTCGTCGGGGTTCTTAGTGTGAATAAGGGCGTTACCAATAGTCTTGGCATAAAGTTCTGATTCTCCACGAATACGAAGAAGGTTTTGAATTGCGCGAACACCGTCCATTGTTCCAGGAATAATTTCCTTTGAAACATACTTTTGAGCAACTGGGTCCCACGCCATAGGACGTGCAGCCAAATTGCGAGCAAAAAAGCGTTCTGCTCGGTAAATAAAATCCCAACCTGATTGTTTTCCATTAATGTAACGACGAAGCGTTGCCATTGAACGAACACTTGTGTCACGAACAGAGGCTTCATAAACGTCTGAAGGTGCAATGTCTACACCGGTGTCTTTTTCTACTTGTGCTGCAACCTTGATAAGTGCTTCGTATGGAAGTGGGAGAAGTTCTCCAACAACACCACGAAGAAGGCCAAAGCGTTCAATCATTGGGTCACGAAGCGCAGCCTTGGTTACTTTCCAAAGACTTAATGTTGGAAGTATGCGCATTGTTGAATTACCAGCGTCAACAGCATCGGCAAAATAAGTCATTACTTTACTAATGCTATTAGCCGCGCCTACTTTACGAAGTAAGTACTTACCCGCTTCGCCTTCAAACATTCCTGGAAATGCTTCGTTAATTGCTTGAGCATCGTGCTCGGCCATAAACTTAAATGAACGCATAGTGCGCATTGAGTTAACAGCCTTGGTGAATACGTCCGCTCCCGTACGTACGCCTAGGCCATCGCCAAAAAAACGCACCATTGAACCAGCAAAACCTTCGGCACTGCGTGCTGTTTTACCTAGCGAACCAAAAAAAGCAAATGGGTCAGATGCAACGTAATTAGAGTAGAGGTCAATACCGCCAGATGTAATGTTGTAAAAAGCGTTGTCTTTGCTCATTAAATCATTAGCAACTGATTGACCAAAACTACCCATTGAACGACCGTATTGGTCTATGGCACCGTTTGTTGTGTCACGCCATAGTGCTGCAGTTTCTGGTGAGCCTTGTGCCTGTGCTGCTATAGAAGCGTACAAAGCCATAGCGTTTGCTGTGTTTCCGTTATTTGCCAAAGCACGCATTGCTCCAAAAGGTAAACCTACCGTTGGCTTTGCCACTGTTGAAAAGAATTTGTACATTCCTCTACGTGCTGCACGCATGTTTTCAGTTTTAAGGTTAAAATTTGCTTTGGCTTGTGCGGTGCGCTCTTCTTTGCTTAGTTGTCCTGCTTTAGCACGAGACGCAAAGTCTTCTTGACGACGTGCCAATGCTTCTTTAAGTAACGAAGATTCTTCTTCAGTCAATATTTCTGATTGTTCTTTTGTACCTAGTTCAGCAATAATTTTTTGGTCAGCAATTGCTTGACTTGAACTAGCCATTTGCATTCCGGCTTCATCTACAATTTTTAAAGCAGCATTGTAATTAACAAGGTCTTCTGTTGTCATTGTTGCGCCGGTTTCAAACGCTGCTTGTGCGTTAGCAACAAAATCTGCTGCAGCATTAACCGATTCTGCAACACTTCCTGCAGCAAATGCTCCGCCACCTGCAAGAGATGCAGCAATGGTAGGCATTAAATGTCCAATTGTGTAACCCCAGCCTTTGCGTTGTGCCATTGACATCATGTACGCGCCAGTGTGACCTAACATTGCAAAAATGTGATTAGGCTCTAATGCGTAGCCAAGGTTGTTTAATGTTTGGTTTGCTTCGTCAAAGTTCTTTTTGTAGTTGCCAAGACCTGTAGCCCATTGACCAGCACCTATTAGATACTGCTCTCCGGTAAGAAGAGTACGGTTTACTGTATTAACAGTTCCCTTAATTAACTGATTAGTTCCCGCTACCTCACCCTGTTGAACGTTGGCTGCTGTTTGTGCAAATTTGCTATTTGGGTTTATGTTTGCTAATACTTGGCCAGAGCCAGGAACAGCAATTTGTGTAGCAACAGCACCTGCTGTATTTAGAATTGAGTCGCGGTGGTTAAAGATGTTCTTTGCAATTTGGCTAATTGAATCCCAAAAGCCAAGTGAATGGCTGGCTGAGTTAGCCTGTTTTTGGATAATGTTTGGCGCAGAGCCAAGAGCAGTTAAAAATTGTGTTGCGTTAGCAATTACTTGTGGGTGAAGATTGTTCTGTGTGGCAAACGAATTAAGAGTGTTTGGGTCACGCAGTAGCGCAGGGTTGCCTTCTGCCAACGCAGCAAGTTTTTGTTCGTTATTGTTGCTAAGTGAAGTGTAAGCGTTTCTATCGTTAACGCGTTGGTTTTGTTGTTCTGCGGAAAATGCGGGTATTTCTCCAGCCATTAAAGTCCTAACATTCGTGCGGCATCAGCAATGTTCATTGTAAGTTCAGAACCCGATGCATCAGCGTACGCTGCAAGTTGACGACTCATGTTGGAACGTGGTGGCATCATTGCTTCTGGTCCAGGGCCAGGGCCAAATGGAAGACCTGCAGTAACTGGTTCTGCTGGTCGGTTAGTTGCGTCAAGGTATGGAAGCGAGCCTGGTGCAACTGCTGGCCTAGGTGCTTGCGCTGCTGGGGCCGGTGCCGCAACTGGTGATTCTCCCATAGGTACAGCACTTTGTGCTTCACGTTGTTGTGTTTGTTTTCCATACGCTTGTCCTGGAACGGTTGAAATAGGCATATTTAAATCTGTACGGTTTCCGTACGCAGTTCCTGGCGTTCCTTCGCGTGAACCGCCTCTACCTTTACGTGGCATTTATTACACTCCCATTCCTGCTGATGCTCCGGCTGGAGCCATAGGTGCTCCACCAGGTGCTCCACCAGGTGCTCCACCTAACTGTGAAAGTAATGCTTGAAGGTCTGGTGCTCCTTGCGGTGCAGCAGTTGGTGTTGCTTGCACAGGGTTTTCAGGACCTACACCCATACCAGGTTGCATCTCTGGGCTTGGCTGTGGCTGTTGACCTTGCATAGCCTGCTGTTGCTGTTTTTGAGCAGCCTGTGCTTTTTGAGCCTGTTCCTGTTGCATTTCCTGGTGAACTTCATCAATGGCATCTTCAAGCGTCATGTGACGTTGTGCCTTCTTCTTTGCAATGCGTGCAATGATTGATGGGTCTAGTTGACCCTGTGCAGCCTGCTGTTCTAGTCCGGTAAGCAATGCTTTGCGAAGACCTTCGATTTCAACCATGTCGCGTTCGCGTATTGGGTCTTTGATTGATGGGTCCATAGTACGGGCTGTGTCGTTAGACATAATGCCCATACCTACACGCTGACCAATAGAAACGACCATAGCGTTAATGTCTGAGCCAGGCATTGGGTACTTAACGTACGAAAGGTCTGTTTCAAACGCTTCGTTTGGTGTGTAATCAGGGTTAGCAATCTTTCCGTCTGTACCAAAGAAAAACATACTTGGCTTTTTGCCGTAGTACGACTTCATAATTTTTACAGCACGAGAGTTTTCTAGTTCCATTGATGCGGCCATAATCTCCTGGTATTCCTGGAGTGGCATGTCAACTGCACTAGAAAGAACAGAAGCACCACGACTAGCAGTACGAATGTTTGTACCTGACTCTCCACCAAACTCCTGTGGAATGTTTGCACTGAGACGCTGTGCGCGCTCTAAGCGGTCAAGTGAGATACCAGCATCTTGTGTCTGCTGTGGGTGAACAATCTGAATCTGTCCCTTGTCCAAGATTCCTCGGATACCTTGCTTACCATCGGCTTCAACCACAATACGTGGGCTTGTTGGTGCGTTGGCAGGTGATACCACCCATTCATCTGGGAATACGTTACGGAACACTGCGATAGTGTTAAGTGCGTCCAATTTGGCTTCACGCTGGTACATACCAAGCATCTGGTCAAACTGACCCTGCAAGCGGTCAAGCGTAATACGTCCAGCAATAACTACTGGGCAAACTTCAGCGCGGTTAGGAATACGCTCTAAGATTACGTGTGTAGCAACACCTTTGTTTGGCTCTTGGCTAAACGGTGTTTGCTTTGGCCTTTCTGCACCAACAGCAACAAGAACTGTTTCTACTGCGTCAATGTATTCCAAAATTTCAAACATGTCGGTGTCAGACTTGTCACCACGGTACAGTGCACGTATTTGCGCAGGGTAGTTGTCCTTTAACCAACCAAGAGGGCGACGGTCAGCAAAGATGCAGTCCGATGGCTCCATGTTGTCTGGGTCAATCATTGGCGACGGGAATGTTGCCAGAGGGTTGCGTACTCGCCAGAATGGAATGTCACGCTTGTCATTAGGGTCAAGCGAAACAGGAGAAAGAGATACAGCAGACATACCGTACGCTGTAAGGTGACGAGCACGACGACGAACCTTTGTTGTCATCTTGTTCATGTTCCACCAACCGATGTTGGCTAGGCGACGGTCGTTAGCCTTGTTTTCAGAAATCTGAATACCATTACGAAGTGCTGGGTACTGAATGTCTGGAAGGACAGAAGCAACTCGCATGGCGAACTGGTCAATACCTTGAGCGATAAGGTTTGGAATGGCTGGTTTTTCTGCTTCGTCCAATTCCGGAAGTGGAACAATTACGTCACCGTTGTAATGGTCACGTACTTCTTGCATGCGTCGGAACATACCGCTACGTTGCATTCGACGTTCCTGGTAAAGAGTGACAATTTGGCCACTAGCCTTATCGTTGTCAGGTGAAAGAGCCATTTATTACCTCAAGTTCGCTAGTCGGGTATTTTTTACCCATGTTGGTCGCCATGCTTTCACAGACTGGGTTTGAGGCGCGTAAATGTTAGGAAGGTTCCATTCAAAGAACCATTCCGCCATAACGCAGTCATCGGTACGTCCGTGAGGATACCGAGTCACCTCATCTATTAATTTCATGGAGCGAGTTTTACCTTCACCCTTACCCATCAATCTTACACGACCAAACTTCCAATGTTGAGAAATCGTCGTAACACCGTAGTCAGCGTCTGATTTATTGCTAGTTGTGTTGTGGGGAATAACCTCTACACCACGCAGTTGTCGCCACCTTTTGAAATGGTCATACTGAAGTAGGAAACGTTGAGCGGCGTTTTGTTCGACCACCCAAACTTGGATTGGAAAGCCCAAAGATTCGCTTAAACGTTGCCAATCCTCCATGATTCCAATGAATTCACCGGTGTTGTAGTTGTAGTCCAGGAACTCTGGGGCTTCCATCTTGGAACGAACTAAGTCCATAAGGAAACGTTGTTTTGACTCAGGGTGGTATACCCAGCACTGTACAGACCAATACATGGTAGGAGATGGGTCAGCGGTGGCTACAACGATGCAATCTCGTGGGCTAATGCCTGGTGGTATCTCCCAGCGGTCACGGTCTTTATCTATGCACCCTGGGTTGTCACCGTGCCCATAGACCCATTCATTGCGTACAAGTACTTCGTCTAACGCCAGGTCTTCCTGCTGGTATACAACAGCAAAGCGTTCTCCTCGGTTGGACATAAGGTTAGAAATGTCTCGCCATCCGAGACGGCGCGGGTCCAAGAGACACCCTTCGGGGTAAGCAGGAGCCGTGCGCTTGTGATTATCCGGTAAACACTTTTCTTCATAGTGAGCCTTATAGAGTAGATGTTTGTACTTCTTGTCGCGGCGAAGTTCTGCCAGTTCTTCTTCTGATAGTTCGTCCAGTGCTTGTTCGGCCTCATCGTCCAGAGGCTGCACCATGTCTAAAGCAAAGCGATAAAGGTCATCAGGAGCAAGACGCTGACCAATAAGAGCAAGCATACCTGCAGGTTCAAGTCGGGTTTCTGCCACGTCTTGGTACCAGTCTTCCATTGCTTCTCGCATTTCTGCAGAACGGACTTTGCGAGGGTCCACAAGGTCGTCCCAGAAACAGCCATCGAAGCGTCCTCCGATGAAACCACTATCCATACCGTAAGCACTTAGTGTCGGCTCCTTTTCAGAAATAGCACCCATCTCTTCTGGTTGCATAACAATGAACGCTTCGTTAGTCCACAGTTCTTTTTCCAATGGCTTAAAGCGTCCAAAATCGTGAGCCATTGTAGTAACAGCATCCATGGCTTGGCCACGTGCTTTTAATTGGTCATCCGCTACTTCTGGGATAACACGTTCTAGTGAACGGCGCACACGCATAAGGTTTCGCTTGGCTAGGCTCATGGTCGCACTACCGGTCAAAAGTCGTGTAGAGCGGTTGCGGCAAATAATCCAGCAGGTGATGTCGTGAAGTAGAGTTGTTTTACCAGAACCAGGTGGCATGTTCATAACCACGTATTCTTTTTCTGGCGACTCAAGAAGTTCTACAAGTGCAATACCTGCTTCTTCTTGCCATGGCGTAGACACACGACCAAAGTATCGTTCACGGAAATAACCAAAATCTTCCAGTGCTAACTTGGCTTCGTCTGACAGATTGTCATACGCGATTGGGCCTGAAAGTTTGGCTTCTTTTTTTAACTCTCGGTAGTTACTGGCAGAACTATCTATGCCTTCGTCGGCACGTAGATTCTGGGCGGCTTTCTCCACGCGGTAGGCCGTGGCCTCCGAGAACTTCGCCTTGCGAGCACTTTCCGCAATAGAAAATCCCGCTGTGCGTGCTTCAAAGTACTTCTTTCGTTGTACTGGTGTTACAGCCATTTATGTGTGCAATGCGTCAGCAAGCAACCCACGAACCCTGTACCCAGGTACGTTTGAGTCACCGATGGTAAAGATGCCACCTAGTCCGTCGTTGTAATCCTTTACAGCAACAATTAGTACGTAGTCTTCGACTACTGGCATCTCCCACGGTGCATCACTTGGTAATTCCTCGTTTATGCGGTTGAGAAATTTGGGAAGGTTTTCATCAAGCCATGCTTTAAGTGACTGTTCGATTACTTCCCCGTGTGACATTATTTTGCTGTGTCCTGCTGAACCGAAGTCGCCGCCTGGTTCGCTAGGTGTGTAGCAAGAATAATGTTGCTTTCAAGGTTGCTCTTGCGCACGTAGTGCAAACCTTGCATGCATGTAGATGCTAGGACGCATATTGACGCAATAAGACCCTGTACCCCTGCTGGGATGTGAAAGCCTGGGTGAATAATTGCTAGTACTGCCCCTGCTCCTGTAAGGAGTGAGGTGATGTGTGGTGCATATGTTTTTTTCATAAACTTAAGCATACCATGAAAAATCCCCCCAGTCGTAACCGAGGGGATTTTTTCATAAGGAAGGGTAAAACTATGAGTAAGCGACCAATTGCCTACACACATAGTATACACACACTATTTGTGCGGTGGCAAAAAAAATTTAAAAAATCGCACCAAGGTGCAAAATTGCTCTAGGAGCGTGGCGTACCGTCCGCGTTCCAGAGAGCCTTATAGTCTCGTCTACGCTTTCTACGCCATTTAAGGCGAAGAGAGGTGACGGTATTATCCCGCCGGCGGTTGCGAAAAATCAAGGCCGCTTAGGTTTAGGTTTTGGCTTTACGGCTTTAAACTTAATCTTGGGGTCGGCATATTTGCGATTGGTGGTCTGTATGTCTTTTTCGCCGTGTTTGTTAAATGGTTGGCCGCAGCCACAAGTAGAACACATACACCAAGCATACACATAATAAACACCAAGGTGCGTAACATGTCGCGCAAAATGTGCTACTATGGATGTACCACCGGTGTGAGTGGTCGTGGGTGTAAGTCCCCCCCGAGTGTGAGTCTTCTGGTTCGAGCGTTATTGCTCCCAGGAGATACTCGCGGGAGTTAGCCGGTTAGAGCGGTATTCGGTCGAACACGCACCTCATGGATTTGTCCCTGGGAGTGAATTGTCGAGGCACATAGAACTCTGCCACAGACTCGCCTCGTGTTCATGACGGGATGGATGTCCCCTTCTAAGTATCTTCTTTTTACGCTTTTAAGGGTTGGTGATGCGGGGCAATTTGTAACCAAAAGGTGCAAACAAAAGATAGCGTTTTTGAAGGAAATGTAGTAGTTTTTTTGAAAGCATCTTTCTTCTTCTTCAAACCCCCTACAAATGTTTCCGCGGCCCTTGTGATAACCTGCACAAAGTATACGAAAAACCTGATGAGAATGACAGTTCACCGTAGAGCATATCCCTGTTCGCGTAAGAGAGGGGCTCGCGGCACATACCCAGTCAAAGATTTTCGTGAGATGCTGGCACTCGTTAACTGAGACTGCCAGAATAAGGGAGCGAGATTAGGTAGCCTTGCTACTTGCAATCCCTACTGATACCTGCTAGGAGAATCCTGCGTATCAGCGTGCTAACACGTGACCACGTGCTGGTGAGCGCACATTCAACTCACCAACACGCGAACACATCACTTCATTACTTCAACAACAACTTCTTCCACGCGCGCTTGATGTCACGCACTGCACGCTTGCGCTTGATGCGACGCTTCGATGCACGCACACGCTTCTGCACGATGCTGATGCTCATTCTCCCTCCTTTATAAATGAATCAACGTATTGAATCAATCCATCAACAACGAATGTCGCCTCGCCTAATCGCTCTTGCTCAATCAGTGTCAACAACTTAATCAACTTGTTCTGAATGTAAATGACTTGCGCGGTGTACAACTCTGTCGTGTCACTCACTTGCTTCTCCCTTCTGTACCAATCAACAAGCACACGAGAGTGAGCAAGAAGATGAACGAACTAAACACACTGACTTGCGTGTTTGTAATCGGTGACGTTGACGAGAGTGCGTTGTACACCCAATGCGCAACGATGTACGAGAGCGAGACACACAACAAACGAATCACCGCTCTCATTGAAACACCTCGTAACTGTTCGCACTGAACTCACACACACACGCGAGTGAATCACGTTGACAGTCTTGACACCACTTGCACACATCACACAAGACTTCATAGTCTTCAATGCTCGCTTCGCAATCAGCATTGACACACGACACGAACAACACCTCATCGGTGAATCGCTTGCGTGAGCCATACCAATCACAATCATCAAGTGCATCAAGTTCTGCACTGCGTAGTGCTGTTATCTCGCGCGCACTGTTCCATGCACTGCTTGTGTATCCATACGTCGATGCTGGCTTGTATGAACTGTTACTGAACCAGATGTCACGCTTCGCGTAATCCCAATGTCCGAGTGACTC
>Ga0007807_1000358_pt1 | contig 16587 bp, 18 predicted proteins | sample CryBogCBE12Aug09_FD_71220 | JGI IMG/M metagenome (GOLD analysis project Ga0007807, IMG submission 71220) | Freshwater microbial communities from Crystal Bog, Wisconsin, USA - CBE12Aug09 | ecosystem: Environmental > Aquatic > Freshwater > Lake | place: Crystal Bog, Wisconsin, USA | collected...
AATGCTTCGGCCTGTTCGTTCGCGACCGCGATTTCGAGCCCGTCCTCACCGGTGTAGCCGGTACCGGCAACCCTGATCTCGACGCCCTGATAGTCGAAGCGCACGACCCCGAATCGGGGGACGCTGGCGAAACGCTCATCAATGGTTGCCACTTTGGCCCGTGCAGTGGGCCCCTGCACCGCGAGCACGCACCGCGTGTTCGTCACATCAACGCCCGGTAGCGCGGCGGTGACGCCCGAGGTGTTCGACGCGTTCGGCATCACATCGAACTCATTCTCCCCCACCCACCAGACGATGATGTCGTCAACAACAAAACCGTCGTCGCTCAACAGGTGGGTGTACTGGGCCCGACCCGGGGCAATCTTGGTGAGGTCGTTGGTCAGCGTGCTCTGGAGGTGCTCGAACATGTCAGGACCGTCGCAGCGAACGGTGCCGAGGTGCGACACGTCAAAGACGACGGCGTCGTTGCGACAAGCGAGGTGTTCGGCGACGGTGCCCGTCGCGTACTGCAGTGGCATTTCCCAGCCGCCAAACGGAACAATCTTGGCGCCGAGGGCCACGTGGGCGTCGTAGAGGAACGGGCGGCGATCAGGCATGCTTGCCACTTTATGCGCCCACGACGCCCTCGCGATTCACCCTCTGGGTGAATCGCTCTTAGGCGGTGACGACGAAGCGCTCTTGATCCAGTGTCGTCGCCAATTCCTTGACCACACCAGCCATCGGCACCACGTTGAACACACCCTGACCGCCGCGAAGCAAGTCGACGAGACCGTCGTGGTCGGCCAGAATTGAACCCGATTCACCAATAACGAGAGAGGCGGCGCTCAGGTCCACGGACAGATTGTCGCGCAAACACTCCACCGCTTGGCGGGCTCGCGTGAGCGACACGCCCGAATCAAGCAACGACTTGATGACCTTGACCTCGAGAACGTCGCGGTAGGCGTAGGTGCGCTTCGATCCGCTCCCGGAGGCGGGGGTAATCGACGGGGTCACGAGCTCGGTACGAGCCCAGTAGTCCAACTGACGATAGGTAACACCGGTCAGACGGCACACCTTTGGTCCACTAAAACCTTCGACGCGAGCCATAGTCGCCCCTTCTACCACATTCGAGACCCCGCCACGGAAGCGAGAACCACACGATTGTAGTTATGCGAGTGGCGATTCGGCAAATAAATCTGGGCGACCGAGCGACGGCGACGACGCTTCGGCGTGCAGCCTCGGTGGAATGCGGCCGGCCCGTCGAGCTGCGTAGCCCGCGCTCACGGCATCGCGAAATGCCGCAGCCATGAGCACTGGGTCAATGGCGCGGTTTATGGCCGACGCGGCGAGGACACCGTCGCAACCCAACTCCATCGCCAAGGCCACATCCGAGGCGGTGCCCAAGCCGGCGTCGAGGAGCACCGGTACCTCCAGGCGATCACAGATAGTCGCAATGGCGTGAGGGTTGCGGACACCCAGGCCTGAGCCAATCGGTGAACCAAGTGGCATGACCGCGACGCACCCGAGCTGTTCGAGACGCTGCGCCACGATGAGGTCGTCCGAGGTGTACGCCCACACCTCAAAGCCCCGTTCGACAAGATCAGCCGCGGCCTTCAACGTCTCGACCGTGTCGGGCAGCAAGGTCTGGTCGTCGCCGATGACCTCGAGCTTGATCGCGGGCGTGTCAAAGGCCTCGCGAGCCAGTTCCGCGACGAGCACGGCCTCGTGCGCGCTGTAGCAACCGGCCGTATTCGGCAGCAGATCCATACCGTGGGTGTCGAGGAGTTCGTAGAGCGAGCCGTGTTCGCTCGGCTCCACCCGGCGGAGCGCCACGGTAGCAATAGTCGAGCCCGAGGCGCCGATAGTGGCGCCGAGCACCTCGAAGGTCCGAAATCCTCCAGTGCCCAGAATGAGTCGCGAGGGTGAGGACAGCGAGCCCACGCGAAAGAGATCAGTCACCCCACTAGCGTAGCCAGCGGAAAATAGACCCTCGGTCGCTAACGTGGAGGGGTGACACCCCTAACCGCGTTAACGATCGCCGGCTCTGATTCGGGTGGTGGCGCTGGCGTGCAAGCTGATTTGCGAACCTTTAGCGCCCACCGGGTCCACGGCACCTCGGCCCTCACGGCCGTGACGGCGCAAAATACCGAGGGTGTCCGCCACATTGAAACATTGTCAGCCGACTCGCTTCGCCACCAAATTGAGGCCGTGCTGGACGACTTTTCCGTCGTCGCCGTGAAAACAGGCATGCTGGCAACACCCGGACTGGTGGCGGTGGTCGGAGAGTTTGCCGAACGTGGCGCACTCCCCCACCTCGTCGTCGACCCGGTGCTCATTTCGACGTCGCATCACCAGTTGCTCGCCGACGGCGGTGTCGCGGCGTACCAGCAAGCACTCCTCCCACACACCCTCATTACGACTCCTAATATGCGAGAGGCGGCCGCGCTCGCTGGTGTCGATCCTGCGCAGGTGTCCTCGGTCGATGATCTCGTCGACCTTGGTAGGACGATTCTGTCGTTTGGCGTGCGCTACGTCTTGGTCAAGGGCGGCCACCTCACGGGGCCCAGCTCCCCCGACGTCTTGGTGAGCGCAACTCAGGTCACACGCTTTGAGGGTGAGCGAATCACGACCAGCAACACCCACGGCACCGGCTGCACACTGTCCGCGGCGATCGCCGCGAATCTGGCCCTCGGTCTCGATATGGTTGACGCCTGTCAGACGGCCAAAGCCTTCGTGGCCGCCTCGTTGCAGTCGGCCGCAAACTGGCAGCTGGGCCGAGGCTCCGGACCCCTCGACCACTTAGGCTGGGGCGCATGAGTACCCCCAAAGCACCTCTCACCACAACGACGAGTATCTGGCCTGCGGCTTCGGTGTTGCTCATTGCCGTCGGCATGCTGAGCGTTTTCATGCTGCTCAATGCCGTCACCTCGACACCCGTGGCCCCGACCACGACCCTCCCCATCATTGTCGGCGGCATTCCCGTACAGTCCGGAGCCGTGAGCGGGGCGGCCCTGTTGACGAACTGCCACCAAGACGGGACGCCCGCGGCCAATGTTCTCGACGGCTTCATCCTGCCCCAGGGCACCCACGCCACTGGTCCATTTCGCATTGTCAATGCCGGCGCCGGTGAGTTCGACTGCCGCCGCCCCTTCATCTCGACGACGACAGCGCCGAAGTTGCTTGGCTTCTACGCGTCGCAGCTCGAAGCGCGTGGGTGGACCGAATTTTCCTCCGGCGCCACTAACGGGATGCCCCAACTATTGTTCCAAAAGGCCGGGAGTGACACGTTCTATTACGTACTCGGCATTACGGTCAACGTACAGCAGGGCGGCGACACCCAGTGGACCTTCCGGATTTACCAGAACTCCAATACGATCTAGCTCGGTACGACTGACTCCTTGGTCACGTGCGACCACAGCCAAAAGTTCATCGGATAAATCACGTACCCGGACCGTGTCGCCGAGGCCGTCAAAATGACCACACTGGTCCCCAGAGCGAGAATCGCCAACATGCGCGACACCGTCAGTGGCCAGTGGCCCCGCAGGTAGCGAGCGAGGAAGTAGCCACCCACCAGGAGTGTCAGTGGCGTCAAAATGTGACCGAGCGGCGCCCACAGCACCGTCAGCAGGTGACCGGGGAGGGGACTCGCGGCCGGTGACACGACGTGCGTGAGGCCAAGGGGGAAGGCAATGACGTTCGAGACGAAGGTTGCCGGATTGAGAAGTACGTACGGCAGCACCGTACTGAGCACCACCGCCGCCGACCAGACCACCATCGTTCGCCAACGAGAGCGTCCCTGACCGTCACGGGCCACCAACGTAGCCCCGAGCAACAGGGGCCACGCCGTCAGCTTGATAGCGGTCGTTAGTCCCAGTACGAGCGCCGCGGCGTGAATGCGGCGACGCGAGAGGAAGGCCACGCCGAGCAACATCATGCCGAGCAACGGCATATCGTCACCCCCCGTGGCCAAAAACATTGCCCCACTCGGCAGCGCGATCAAAATCTGCGTGACGCGCAGCGCGTGTCGCCCCGAGAGTCGCAGGAGCAGCAGCGCCCCCGCCAAACAGGCCACCGTCACCAGCGACATCACGACCCGAGCGTCGGTCGCGCTCGAGCGATGCTTGGTGATAGCCGCGGGAGCGCCAAAGACGCTCATCAACGGAAAATAGGGGTAGTACGACTCGTACGCTGGAACGTTAGGAACCTCGTGCTGCAGGCGACCGTGGAGCCAAATGGCTTGGTAGGGGTCGTGACCGTCGTAGAGGAGGTTGGCGGCCCGTTCAATAACCATCACTTCCGGTTGGGCGTAGTTGCCGCTCGGGGTTGCCTGTCGCCACTGGGCCATCAAGACCAAGGGGACGACGACCGCACCCAGCACGGCCAGCGCGCACAGCACAATGCGGACCCGCAAGATAGACCGCCACGATTGCCGTGAGGCCACCCAGGCGAGGAGTGCGACGACGAGGTACGGCGTGGCACTCAGTGCCCCCCACCACGCCTGCGCCACCGTGGCTGACACCAGGTACGTGCCCCCGGCAAACGCGCTCGCCAACCCGTAGAGGACGGCGTCGCCGAGCAGGTCGCCGCGTCGCTGCCACCACTGCCACAGCGCGGCGTGGCGAGCCTTGGTCGAGACGATGAGGGTCGACGACGTCACGATTGAGTCATGCGGCGAATCGGCATGCGCGTCTCGATCGGGAAGTCACACGTCAGGAAGTGACGAATGATACGAGCGCAGTGCTTCGTCCGTTCTTTCAGGAGCGAATGTGACGTTCCCGGCACAATACAAAGTTGGGCCCCCGGTATCGACTCGTAGAGGCTCGCGGTGTGGGCCAGGGTTGCCACATCGTCGTCCCCCGCCATCACCAACGTCGGTACGGCCACTCGCGCGAGATCCTCTGTTGTAAGCGTCGGCCCCGTGGCCTGCATGAGTTCGGTCTTGCGAAAGACGAGGTGCGCACGAGCACTGCCATCAGGTGAGATCATCGCGTAGCGCTCCACCCAGGCTTGGTAGCCCAGCGAATCCTCCTCGAGGTGCGGCAGCGGCATTAATCCGTTGAAGTGGTAGTTCGCACCAATGAGGACCAGGCGCTCAACCAGCTCAGGACGACGCAGTGCGGCAATGAGCGCGGCATTGGCGCCGTCACTGTGCCCTACCAGATGACAGGGTCGACCAACGTAGTCAAGAAAGGCCAGTATCTCGTCGGCCATCGCTTCGTAACTGAAGGGGGCGTCGGAGTCGGCCGTGCGCCCGTGGCCTCGACGGTCGAAGGCCCCGATGTTGAAGTGACGCTTCAGACGGGGTCCAATGGAGTGCAGCATCGACGTCGACGAACTCATGCCACCGTGCAGCAAGATCACGGGGGTCGAGCCCTTCTTCGGCAGTAGTGCCCACGTGGGGTGTCCCATCAGAGCAATTGTCGCCACGTAGGTAGCCTAAACCGAATCGGCTCGAAAAAAAACCACCGTGGTCTGCGCCGGCCACCCCCCCAGGGGCCGACGCACACCACGGTGGCGAACTGCTTACTAGGACAGTAGCACCCCAAACGGACACCCTGCGTTAATGTTTAGCCGGCGGCGACACTCCCGGGATTTAGGTAAAACGCGCTGACCGTCACCGCAGAGCACACCGAGGCGGGGAACTGCAGCGACACGGGCGTTGACGATCCGTTCGCCGCGACTTGCACGTTTATCGTCGCCACGGAGTAACACAATGTTGAGGCGTGGTCGCTGTAGGAGTAGTCGAAGCGAAGGCTTGTTCCCTCCGTTACCACCAGTTGTTGGGGGGCGGCATTGGCAGCCGTGGTCGGGAAGTCGCTACCACCGACGGGTGCATCGACCGTTTTTGATGGCGCGACCGCGCCGGAGCTGTCCTGGAGTGTCAGCATCGGGTAGCCGTCTACCACGCACGTCCCGACGGTGAATTTGGTCAACGTCGCCGAGTCGTAGACCGTTCCCGCTGCCCCTTGCCCACCGTTATCGACGGACCGGAAATCGCCACCTTGACAGGGGGTCACGGCCGCTGTCGTGGTAGTGGAACTCGTCGTGCTCGTTGTTGTTGACGTGGTCGTGGTGGTGGTGTGGTGGAGGAGGCCGAGGTGACGACCGGTCATTGCGATGACAGCAAAAAGGAGAAAGAGCCCCAGCGACTTGAGACCGCGATTCACTGATTGAAGTCCTCGGGGTTGACGTTGTCGAGAAAGGAGCGCAGGTCGGCCAAGAGCGCATCCCCATCAACGTCATCGATCATGTCGTCATCGACGTCGTCGTCGGCAACGTACACTTGCCCTTCGGCATTCATGAGGTCGTCGTGAACCAAGAGCGGTGCGCCGACGCGTAGGGCCAAGGCCACGGCATCCGACGGCCGTGCACTCACCGATAGCTCCTCAGTACCGCGAAGGAGGCGGAGCGATGCGTAGAACGTGTTGTCGACGAGTTCGACGATCTCGACGGCGAAAAGCTTCGCGCCCAACGCGGTAATGACGTTGCCCAATAAGTCGTGGGACATGGGTCGGGGCGCTTCAATACCCTGGAGCGCGTACGCAATGGCGGTGGCCTCCGGGGCTCCAATGAAGATTGGTAACACGCGGTTGCCCCCCACTTCTTCGAGGAGCAGGAGCGGCGTCGATGATCCCACGTCGACACGAACTGCTCGGAGAACGACCTCAATCATCACCTCAATCTACCCTGCGTGGGCAGAAGGTGGGACGCTACTGGTCGAGAAAGTCCCGCAGTTCTCGCTGGTAGAAGGCCTCGCGCAGGGCCGCAATAGCGGCGAGGCCACGCTCGGTAAGCGCGGTGCGCTCGGCCTCATCACGAGTGGCGAAGCGGGCACTCGACGTGAGGTCCGACACGATGCCGATCTCCCGTTCCACGACACGTCGCAAACCACTCAAGAGTCGGACGTCGCCGCCCGTGCGGAGCAACGTCGCGCTGGCCATGGCGACGGGGAGGTCGCTCGACTGCAGGAACTGGTCACGGCCACGCACCCCAGGCACCACGATGCCGTGAGCAATCAACATATTGAGTTCAGCGGCACTGATGCCGCTACGGTCGAGGAATTCAGCCAAGCCCATGGTCTCTGGCACATCGGACAGTGTGAGGGGCACGGTGACCGGCTCCGCCGCAACGGTGACGGCATCGGCGACCACCCGGAAGCGGGGTTCTGCCGTCGTCGGCGCGGGTACCTCGACGGTCACGTGGTCACGCACAGCAGTACGAGCGGCCTGCTTGGTCACCGTCTTGATAGGCGCCACATCATCAATCAGGTTTTGTTCGATAAGCCGCTGTCGCACCACTTTGAGTGGCACGAGCTCCTCATCAGCCAGCCGGATCGCTTCTCGCAGCGCTTCCACATCTCGCTCGCTGTAGAGGCGGTAGTCCGCCTTACTTCGCTTGGGCCGCACCAGCCCTTGCGTCTCGTAGTACCGGATGCGCGACAGTTCGAGACCGGGGAATTGCTGACGCAACATGGCGTGCACTTGACCGATCTTCAACAGACTCACGAGACGGCCCGCCAGAAGATCAACTTGAACTTGCCAATCTGGACCTCGTCAGCCGAATGCAGTGTTGTTTCTTCAACCCGAACGCCATTGACGTAGGTGCCATTCAGCGAGTTGAGATCACGCAAGGTAATACGACCGCTCGCCGTACGCGTGAAGAGGGCGTGATGGCGTGATACCGACACGTCATCGAGAACGATATCGCTGTCGTCATGACGACCAACACTGGTGACATCACCGGTCAAAACGTAGGGGTCCTGTTGACGACCGACGACCACGAGTTGGTCACCGTGCGGCGACAGCGGCGCAGCGTGTCCATGCAATTGCAGATTTTCGTGACTGTCGACGACCGGGACCGCCACGGTCTCGGGGGACGTCGCGTCGTGCTGTGGGGCGCCACAACTCCAACAAAAGTTGGCGTTGGCGTTCAACAATTCACCGCAGCGTCGACACGTCATCGCACCACACTACTTAGTATTCCCTCGATCACGAAGTGCTAGTTATTAGTGAGGGCTTGGTAGGCCTCAGCGTCGAGCAACGCGTCAACCGCAGTGGCGTCTTCGACAGTGATTTCGCAAATCCAGCCGCCCGCGTACGGGGCGGTGTTGATGAGTTCGGGGGCTCCAACGAGGTCGTCATTGATCGCGGTCACCGTACCGGCGACGGGAGCGTAGATCTCCGAGACCGACTTCGTCGACTCGACTTCGCCGAGCGAACCACCGGCAGTGACAACCGCCCCAACCTTCGGCAGGTCAACGAAGACCACGTCGCCGAGAGCGTCCTGGGCGTAGTCGGTGACGCCAACACGGACGACGTTGCCGGTCGTCTGGGCCCACTCGTGGTCGCTGGAATAACGGAGGTCGGAAGGAATCTGCATGCCAATAAATCTATCGCAGACCGCGAGCCGCCCGCCCACGCTGCAAAGCGTCTCGGGCTGGTCCGACGTAGCCAAAAAAGACCCACCACGACAGTGCCAGCGCACTGACGCCGAAGACCCACGTACCATCGCGGAGGTAGTGCTGCCACGGTGAAAGCGGGGCGCCATGTGCGTTTGAGGTCAACAAGAAGAGGGGGAACGTACCCATCAACATGAATGTTGATACCTTGCCCCACCAGAGGACATCAATCCGCGCCGCGCCGAGCACGGCCAGCAGCACTGTCAGGGCTGACACCAGCACCTCTCGAATCAACGTGATGCCCGCAAACCACCACGGGACACCACCCGCACCGGCGACACTAAGGAGCCCCGTCACCACCAAAATGCGGTCAGCCGTGGGGTCGAGAATCTTTCCAATCGTTGACGTTTGGTGTAGGCGCCGAGCGAGGTAACCGTCCACCCAGTCCGTGCCGCCGATCGAAACGAGCAGCCACGCCGCAACAGCACGGTGCCCCGTGTGAAAGAGCACCCACCAAAACAGCGGAATGCACGCCAGTCGAACCAGTGTGACGGCGTTCGGCCACGTCCGCCAACCGGCGTCCGTCTCCTGCCCCGTCACAGCACTCGCTAGGCGATGGTGATGCCGGAGTCCAAGAACACGTCCTGGACTGCGTGCACGAGAGCCGCACCGTCGTCAATGGGGCGCTGGAAGGCCTTGCGTCCCAGAATGAGACCCTGGCCACCGGCACGCTTGTTGATAACCGCGGTGCGCACGGCACCAGCGAGGTCGTCGTCGCCCTTGGCTTCGCCACCGGAGTTGATCAAGCCGATGCGTCCGTTGTAACAGTTGATGACCTGCCAACGGGTCCAGTCAATGGGGTTATCCGTGGTGAGCTCGCTGTAAACCTTGGGGTTCGTCTTCGAGTAGTTGACGACGTTGAAGCCACCGTTGTTCTCGGGCTGCTTCTGCTTGATGATGTCAGCCTCGATGGTCACACCAAGGTGGTTCGCCTGACCGGTCAAGTCGGCCGAGACGTGGTAGTCCACACCATCCTTCTTGAACGCGTCATTGCGGGTGTAGGTCCACAGCACGGTGAAAAGGCCCAAGCGGTGCGCCTCGGCGAAAGCGGCGGAAATTTCCTCAATCTGACGAATCGAGCTCTCGTGACCGAAGTAGATCGTTGCACCGATGCCGACGGCGCCGAGGTCTGCTGCCTGCTGGACCGAGGCGAAGAGACGCTGGTCGTAGGAGTTCGGGTAGCGGAACCAGTCGTTGTGGTTGATCTTCACAATGAAGGGAATACGTGTCACGTATCGACGCGACACGATACCGAGGGTGCCGAGCGTCGTGGCAATGGCGTTGCAGTCCGCGGCAATAGCCAGGTCGCACAGACGTGCGGGGTCAAAGTACTCGGGGTTTGGTGCGAAGTTTGCGGCACCAGAGTGCTCGATGCCCTGGTCAACGGGGAGAATTGAGAGGTAGCCCGTGCCACCCAAACGACCGTGGTTGTACAGCGTACCGAGGTTGCGCAGCACCGTCGGGTTACGGTCTGACATCGTAAAGACATCCTGCAGGAAGTCGGGTCCGGGAAGAGTCAAAGACTCCTTCGGGATCGCGGTGGCAGTGTGGTCAAGGAGCAACGACGCGTCGTTACCGAGAAGGGCAGCAATATCCATACGTCAATCCTACAATGCGGCGTGGCGAAAATATTTCACGCGTGTGAATTGCGACTATCGACCTAGTCGACCTTTTTCTTCGACACCGACTGGGTCCGCCGTTTGCGATTCTTTGGCAACGTCGGTGTTGCGCCCAATTCGGCGAGTCGATCCTTGGCGTCGTAGGCCTCAGGGTCGGCAAGGACCACGCGAGCAAAGAGCTCGCGGGCCGACACCTGGTCACCACTGCGGTCAAAGATGTCCGCCAGCGCGTACCAGAGCCGAACGTGGCGATACGCAGGATTCTTCAACATCTTGGTGCCACCGGCGCGGACCAGAAGGTCAATGGCTTCGGTGTACTTCTTCTGGTCGGCCAATGCCGACGCCATGACGATACGACCCTCGGCGATGGTGTCGGCAGTCGGTTCCGACTCCTCCAGCATGTGGTACGTCTTCTCCACGCCACGGAAACGTCGATTCGCTCGGTCGCAGTCCATAATCAGCGGCAAGTGCTCAGGGTCGCCAGAAATGGTGAACGCCGCAGTCAGGTGAATCTTGGCCATGTTCCAGCGCTCCGCACGGTAGGCCGCGAGACCCGTGAGTTCGCGAACTGAGGCGACGCCCGGGACTGCGTCGGACACGATGCGACCGAGGCGCAACGCCTCCTCCCATCGCTTACGGTCGTAGCCCTCCGCCGCCTTGGTGAGTGTGATGACCATTTTCTCGCGCATGTACGACGTGCCAATAAAGGCACGACGAACTTCCGAGGCGATGTCACCCGGCAGGGAGTACTTCACCTTCGGCTTCGCCTTCGGCGCCGTTGAGGGACGCTCGGGACGAACTTCCTCGACCCACGCCGACAACGGGTCGGGGTTGTAGCCCGCGCTCGGCGTTGACTCCATGGCCTGGCCAGTTGAATTGATGTTCATGCCGCCCTTGCGAGCAACGCCACCCCAGCCCTTCTCGCGACCGAATTCGGCGGCTCGCTGCTTCGCGAGCTCTTCCGGGCTTATTTCGCGGACAGGACGAGATTTACGCTGCGGGCGCGGCTTGTTTCGGTCGAAACGGTCCGACTTGAGGTCTCGCGTGTCACGACCGTAGCTCCGGGTGTCTCGCTCGTTGCGACCACCGGTAGCGGCGCGGCCGCCCATGCTGGGTCGACCGCCTCGGCTGTCGGGCTTCGATGGTCCACGGCGAGGTGCGCCGCCACGGGTGGCACTGGAGGGACGACCACGACGGTCGTCACTCGCGTCATCACGGTCGTAGCGACGAGGACGATCAGCACCGTCACGAGGAGCGGTGGCTCCATCGCGGTAACTGCGAGGGGCGCCGGAGCGCTCCGAGTAGGGACGAGCAGGTCGGTCTCCCCCGCGGCCTTCGGGGCGAGGGCGACTCGAAGGGGTACGGTCGCCGTAGGGGCGAGCGTCACCGTCGCGACGAGGGGCACCGCCCCGCGAGGCGGAACTCGCCCGATCAATTCGGCGTTCGGCGCCGTCACGAGGAGTGCGAGAGACAGGGGCGCCAAAGCGACGACCCGAGGAAGCGTCACGTGGGCCGCTCGGGCGACCGGCGCCGCCACGACTAGCGCCACCAGGACGTCCTGCGCCAGAGGCGCGACGGGGTGCGGGGGAAGAATTTGGCATCTAGCAATTGTACTAGAGACCGCGCGGCTACGCCTAGCCCACTTTTCGATACAACCCACCCACGTCACAACCGCCCCGTACGGTGGTACTCCCCCTATGCAGCGATTGCGGAAAGCAGGTACCGATGTCCGACTTTGACGTCACCGATCAGTACGAACTCGACTGGAGTGACGACGTGACCGCCACACTTCGTCTTCGCAGTGGCACGCGCATCGCCATTGAGTTGGGTGCCCTCTCCGACTTGCGAGTGGCCTCCAAGTTCAGCGTCTTCATGCCCGACGGTGAACTCATCAATGATCACCTCGAAATTTGGGACGACGACGCGACTGCCCGTTCCCGGATGGACTACTACGTCCGCAGCGTCATTAACGCCGAAGAGCCACTCGCTTTCCCCATTAACTGGCTAAACGACAACCTCGTCAACCTTCTACTCGCTCAGAACCGCATAGTGCTCTGTCCGGAGTGTTTAGGTGGCGACGCCAGCGACTGCCCACTCTGTCTTGGCGTCTCATACATCCGGATGGAGGAATTCATCTCCTACTTCTGCGAAGAAGCAGAAACCAATGATGTGGAAGAGTAGAGTCATGACCGCGAACCTTGATCCCCACCCGATCTCCTCCGAGCTCGGCTACGCCTCGATTGCTGAGCTTCGAAGCGCCCTCGATAGCGGCACCATCACGGCCGCTGGGCTCGCCGACACCCTGCGGTCGCGCATCGCCGCCGTTGAGAGCGCCCCCTACGAGTTGCACGCCATCATCGACGTCGAACTTACGACGCCGACTGCGCTCCCGAACGGACCCCTGCAGGGAATTCCCTTTTTAGTAAAGGACAACATCGAGGTTGCGGGCTGGCAGAGTGCCGCGGGTTCACTCGTCTTTACTCAACCGGCACTGCACGACGCGCCTATTCTCAGCCGACTCAAGAACGTCGGTGCGGTTCCCCTCGCCAGTACGAACATGTCGGAGTGGGCCTCGGCCGGCTCACGACTGATTGAGAACGGCTACTCCCCGCGTGGCGGCCTGACGGGCAACCCCTTCGCCCTCGACCGCTCGGCTGGCGAGTCGTCCTCCGGCAGTGCGGCCGCGGTGGCCGCGGGACTCGCCCCCTTCTCTCTCGGAACCGAAACTATCGGTTCACTCACGATGCCGGCCTCACGGTGCGGCGTCTTCGCCTTCAAACCCACCCGAGGGGCGCTCTCGACAAAGGGGATCGTCCCCTACAGCCCGAAGCAAGACGTTCCCGGCGTCTTTGCTCGGTCCCTCGAGGACCTTCGCACGGTTGCTGAGGTGCTGTTGGCTCGGGAACTTGGCGAGGAAACGGCTCCGCTGCTCACCTTCATTGAGGACAACGATCTTTACGATCCGGAACAGTCCAGCCGCACACTCGCCGCCGCCTACGACCAAGCCGTCATGACGATGGTTGAGCGAGGGGCCCTCACCCAGGCGCTGCCCGCCTTCCCCCTCGAGGCCTTCAACGCCATGATGCACGTCTTGTATCTCGAGCTGCGATCGGGGCTGAATGACTACTTCGCCACTCGCCCCGGGACACTCGTGCAGAACATTGGGGAACTGGTGCAGTGGCCAGTACAACACGGCGAATTCAACTACACCAACGACCACTTCGCCGAAGCGGCCTCACTGGGCAAAGCCCCCGTTAGTCGTTCCGTCGGCGAGCGGGCCTTCGTTGCCCTGTTCGACCAGGCCCTCGATGGTGGTGACGTCCTCATCGCCCCGGCCTACGGACCGGCAGAAAAGCTCGACCTCGCCCGACGCGGTCGGCGACCAACGCTCGGTTATCAGTCCTATCTTGACGGCCTGAGCTCGTTCGCTGGCTGGCCGACACTCACCATGCCCTTCATGCAAGACGGCGGACTGCCCGTGGGCATGGTCCTCGTCGCTCGCCCCCACTGCGAAGCCCAGCTCTTCGCCGCCGCACTCGAATTGATTGACGCCGGAGTCGCCGGACAGTTCGTTCGTCCGACCTGGCAACTACCGCAGCGCGGCTAAGCGCTCCGAGAAGTCCACGACGTCGCTAGTCAGGCAACGACATCGCTCGCAGCCGCTGCGAAAGCGAACTGACCCGAGAAGCCTGACCTCTAACGGCTTTCGCGAGCGCCTCCGGGGAACCCACAATGGTGACCGCAGTCCGAGCGCGGGTGACGCCGGTGTACAGCAACTCTCGCGTCAGCGTTCGAGACGCCACTGGCGGAAGCGACAGGATCACCGAGTCGTACTCCGAGCCCTGTGACTTGTGAATAGTCATGGACCAGGCGGTTTCGGCTTGCTGCAGGTACTGCACTAAACGGAACCGGTCCCCCAGCCCAGCGAAGAGAACACCCAGTTGGCCGTCTCGCTCAACGGCGATGCCAATGTCGCCGTTACTCAAACGATCGTCGCTCGAACTTGCGCCGAGTCGTTCGTTCTCGGTCACTAACACTGGCGCACCGATACGAAACTGGCCTTCGCTGTCCGCGCGAGGACCCAGCGCGCTTTCTACCTTTTCTCGCCAAAACTGCACTGACCCCTTGCCGCGTTTCGTGGCACAGAGCACGGCCAATTCGTCGATTGCATGCAGGGCTTCGTCGGTGCGACCTAGTCTGGCGCTCTCCTCCATCGCCCCCGCCCAGGCAACCACCTGAGATTGGGCCGTCGCCGCCGACTCAACAAACGTCACCACCCCGCCGCTCGCCGCGATTGCATCACGCACCACTTCGGGCTCACCACTGTTGATAGCGTCCGCCACTCGTCGAATGACTTTGGTACTGCGGTAATTACCCAACAGCGTGGTGACCAGTGGCGCGAGCGGGGTCGCCTCGCAACCGTCCACAATGTCTCGTAATGCTGCCCCGACGTTTACCGACGCCAGCTGGTTCTGGTCACCCACCAAGACGATGTGAGCATTTGGCGCCTGTTCGATAATTTTGGCGAGCAGTGTGACCTCCAGCATCGAGACTTCGTCGACGACGATTAGGTCGTGGTCCAATGTCTTCAACGACTTGGTTTTGTCGGGACGAATGCCGAGTAACTGGTGCACGGAACCGCTGCGCTTGTCGACGTCCAAGTAGTCGCCCAGGAGGTCGCCGAGACGAACTCGCCCTTCGACGCTGTTCGGCGTCATGGCGGATTCAAGCGCTTCCGTCATGCGAACAGCGGCCTTGGCCGTCGGGGCGCAAAGCCCAACTCGATAGGTTCGATCACCCCTCGCCGTCGCAAGAGTTGAGAGCACTCGCAGCATGGCGGCAATCGTGCTGGTCTTGCCCGAGCCAGGCCCACCCGAAATGACCGAGAAGTTGGTGGTCAGCGCCCTCGTGATTGCCTGCTTCGCCTCGTCGTCAAGCTGCTGCGTCGCCAGTAATTCCAGAATGTCTTCGGCCGAAACCCCAGCGAATGCCGGCGAGGGTGTCATTGCACGTTGCATCCGCTTCGCGATTTGCGACTCGGCGAAGGCGTACCGTCGAAAGGCGACGAATGACTCGTCATCGCCGCGACTGACCGCAATCGCGGGCCCCTGAAGCGCCAATGCCCTAATGAGCGTTGTGGTCTCGACCAGTGGCTGGCCCTCTAAGGAAGCGATACCGCGACGAACGGCCTCGGCGATTGGGGCCACATCACCGTACTCGACAGGCAGACACGAGTCGGTCAAAATCTGGTCCAGAGCATCGCCGAGGGGCAATGCGGCGTGATTCTCCCTCGTGGCGATAGCCAATACCTGTAGCGCCACTTCTTCGTCAGGCGTGAAGCATCGACCGAATCCTTTGGTCCGCGAGAGCGCATCAATCAGGATTCGATCAACGGGGGTAACAAGGAGGTCGAAGATCGCCGAATTAGTCATGAGTTAGCTCCTGGCCACCGAGGGCGCGCGAAAGCTCCTCTATTGCTTTTGAGGGAATCGCCCAGTTCGCCACACCGTATCCCGGTGCGGTTGACTCAGCCATGCCGCGGACGTATAGATACGACGCTCCGCCGATATGGTCGGCGGTCAGGGTGCCGCCGCTTCGCCACGAAAGGTGCCGGTAGAGCGCCACCGCGTAGAGCAGGGCCTGAAGCGGGTAGCCGGCACTAATCATTTCGCTATGTAAATGGACCTCGTCGAACGTGGGGCCAACTTTGAGCGAGTTGGTCTTGTAGTCGACGACTCGATAGTTGTCGCTACCGATCACGGGGGCCACGAGGTCGATGCTGCCGTTTAGAAAGCCCTGCGTCATGCGCCGTGAACCGGGCTGAACCACCAGGCTCTTGAAATAGCCGACGAAGGGCCCTTCGGGATCCCGCTCCGCCATGATCGACTGGATCGCACCGATAGCGTCCCGTCCACGAATTTCGTCAGTGGCCAAGCCCAAAATGAAGCGCATTTCCGCGGCGACGTTGACGCTTTGAGCTTGGTAGTCATCGAGGCAATGGCCATTGAAGGCGCTGCCGAGGTCAGCGAGAAGAATTCGTTCGATGATGTGCGCGATATTGCTAGGCATCGGGACGTTGTAGTACTCGAACCAGCGTTGGGCAATGGCCGTCACCCGAAGATGATCGCTCGCGCTCACTCGTCCAACGACGTGTTCCAAGGTCTTGTGGACGGCATCGCCAAGTTCGGCGCCGCGTTCGTCGCCGAAGACCTTGAATCCGGGGAGGGTCGGGTCAACACTCGCGGTGCGCTCCTCCTCTTCGTTCGAAGCGCCTTCATCAAATTCAGACTCCGTCGTCGTCGAGGTTCGGCGAATGGAGAGGCGTGAATAACTCCAGCGCCGTCCAAATTCACTGATTGTTCGGCTCTCGGCAACGACGGGTGCCATGAACGACGACCTCTGGCCCAGGTCAGCCAGAGCGGACCGGCCCAAGGTCTCAACGTCGACAGTTTCAATCTCAACGAGCTGAGGAGAGTGTCCACTCTTTTGGTAGTGATACACCGCTTCGACAAATGGTGACTTCTTCGTGTC
>Ga0007807_1000361_pt1 | contig 16439 bp, 16 predicted proteins | sample CryBogCBE12Aug09_FD_71220 | JGI IMG/M metagenome (GOLD analysis project Ga0007807, IMG submission 71220) | Freshwater microbial communities from Crystal Bog, Wisconsin, USA - CBE12Aug09 | ecosystem: Environmental > Aquatic > Freshwater > Lake | place: Crystal Bog, Wisconsin, USA | collected...
CTTCTAGACAGGGGTTCGCGTTGAGATGTGTCCATGCGGCAACGGTAAGTGCAAACCCTCAGGACTTGGAAGCGCTGTATGACCAGCCGGAAAAGTATGAAGGGATGTTGTCCGACATCTTACGTGCGCCTTGGTTAGAGAGACAGTAGATCAACAATCACCCTGGGCACCAGTGCCCCAAGAATTTGATTCAGACCCTTCTAGGAATTGGACTTTAAATATGAATCATCTGACGAAGTGGCTGGCCGCCGCTACCTTCTTTGTTGTCACCTCGGCGCCAATTGCAAACTCCGTGAGCGCCACTCCACTGAATAAGCCCGTCGTCGCATCGTGCCAAGCTGACGGCGCAACGGTTGAAGTTGCAATCGAGGCCTTCAAGGCAGTGACAGGAAAATCACCAATGAACGAGCAGGCGCTGACCGCCAAGGGTGCCTATCTTTTGAGATGGCCCAAGAATTCACCGTTTTACTCCTTTTCGCTTGAAAAGAATGGGGCCTTGAGGGTCGAGGTGCCCGCCGGATCGGAGCCGAAACCATTCACGAAGGCGGCGTGTCTCGCCGCTGGCGAGGTTCACTCCGCCACCGACTGGGGCAAACGAAGCGCCCAAATTTCTGCATGTAAATCAGATGCATCGGTAGTCCAAACTGCAATCCAAGCATTCATTGCGGTGAATAATGCGCCGCCTTCTAGTCAAGCGCAACTTACTTCAGCGAACTTTGGCGGGCCATACCTTACGAATTGGCCGTCGCACCAATCTCATTACTCCTTTTCACTAACGAGTCGAGGTATTTTGATGATTACAGCGCCATCAACCTCAAAAGCACGTAAGTATCACGATGGGCTTTGTAATTTCGCTGGCTGACCCTGTGCGGCCGTATCACACAACACTAGGCAAGTCCGGAGGGAGTAGATCTCCGTCCATGATTTCAGTGTGGTTTGACTGCATCGATGCAATCTGGCTACGCAGTGCGTAAGTATCGGTCTTTGCTACTAGCCCTTGAACGGTGAGTAGTTCGACGTCGCCTCAGGCGAAGGGTATTTGGAGGGCTGGTAGTAGGCAACAAAATTGAAGGGCGTGGACAGCAACTCAGAAAAATTGTGATGAACCGAACAATTGATAATCGGCGCCAATTGCCTCTCTCTTCACAGCTCGCAACAAACACTCATATGAAGACGACCGGCCCCGCGCTTGTAGCCGGTTGGGAAAAACTCGATTGGCCACTCAAGGACATTGAAATTTCGTATTTTTCCGACGTGGAAATACCGCCAGTCTGGAATGTTTCCATGATTACTTTCGCCATCGACTTGGTAGCCGACAAGTGTGTGTTCGCCATTGAGAACCCCGACATGAGCTGGAATTACCACCCGGACAAGTCCGTCATAAAGGAACTCTACAAACCAGCCCTCATTGATAGCGTCGCAAATCGCTCCGTACCGACTCACTCCCTATTTCCCTTCGGCCGAATCCTAAGATGATGCCAATGATATTCATTAATCTAATTTAAAACGTTATGCATGCCAGTCGACTTAGTTGACAATCCCCTAGAAACAAGTTGCCATTCAGGGCACTACCTAGACCTGAGAATGTTTTGTAGTACTAGTCGCGGATATTTGCCAGATTGTGCTTGCCCTTACAGACAACTTGCCACTTACGACGAAACTTACGTTTTACGTACAAGCACCCAGATTGACCGAAACGTCCAAAAACTCCGCCTGAGCCAACAGGGCCCATGCAGCCTTGAACGCTACACACGTGGCATTTAGCAATTCTGAGCGTTGGGCTTTTCCGCGCACAGCGAGGACAGGTAGTGACAAAATCATTCAGCATTTACGCCTCACATTTGATATTTGCTTAGCCATGTCTAAAGCCCTATTGATCCTTCACGCAAACCGCAGCCACTACTGATTCAGATTGGTTGTACAGCAATACTGAATCTCCGGGCATCAATTGGACGCCCATCAAAGACGCCCACTCTGAGGCATTCGTCGGATGCGAAGGCCAGGTCGATACCCAACTGAGGCCCGATTGAACGGAGTTATTCGGGCTTGCGCCCAGCTCGCCGGGATGCAGCCCACTGCTCCACGACCACGTTGTCCCAGTATGACTACCGTCGACGGTCACTCGAATCCGAGGGCAGCTGGTCTCAATGATTGCTGCGGCCGTACCGCTTGTCAGCTCCCCCGGCCATGAAACCGGATACGGGAATTGTTCATAATCACTACCGCTGACCACAATTGAGGTGTATCCGGTCGGGTCGTGAGGGTCGATTGCCGGCCAAGAGCATTCTTCGAACTTAACAGCGCCCGACTCGAGGGTGACGCTTGCGCTCGGCGAGGTCATCTGATGCGATTGCTCGCATGACCCCACCTGTTGCGCCGCTATCAGGGCGATGTCAGTCGAACGTGTTCCGCATCCAGAAAGGGCGAGTGATCCAAGGCAGATGGTCAGTCCGAGTCCAGCACGTCTAGTCGACCTCAACACAGCACCCCCACACTAAAACTCTCGATTCGCAATCGGCTGCAGGGCATTTCGCTTTACTTCCAACAATCAGCACCCTCACCATTTATGTTGCCAATTTAGTGCTAAACAAAGGATATGCCAACTTGTAAAAATGGACATTACAGCAGTTCAGGTAGTACGTTTTGCATCGAATGCGGTTCACCGCTTATCGGTACCGCGGGAGCGGCACGTGACGTTGCACCGCCTGCTGGCGGCTTCAAGTCAACCGCGCGCATTTCCGCGCCAATTAGCTCGCCAGACCTCGGCGCCCTCCCCTACGGGTCACCGTCTGCACCTCGAACGTATGAATCAGCTGGCCATCGATCGAGTACAGATGTCACGTCCAAAAGCGCAAACCCCGGTGCAATCGTCGCGATTGTGCTGGCCGCGATTGTCGTAGTTACCATCATTGGAGTAGCCATATTTCGATCGGCACAACACAGCATCAACACAAATTCCGCTTCGTATCTGGCTGGATACTCCGTTGGATATGACACCCATCGACAGCTGGCGGGATTGGGTGACTATCAGAGCGCTACCTGCGCTGATAACCAGGCTCCCTATGGCGACGATGTTTCCCTGTGGGTGGCTGGCTGCAATGCTGGATGGGCCGACGGCCAATAGCCCCAACGCCACGCATCGCCGAGTGTATCGAGTCAACGCTTTAACTATTCGCGTACTTTTCGACTCCGGATGCGAAGATCAACTTGGATTTACGTGGTGTGATGGATTCATGTCGAACCCGGCTAACGGTTTACGCGGCGCTACAAAACTCGTCACGTCATAGTTAATTTCCAATGAGCGCCATAAATTCTCCAGGTTCAAAACTTTCCATCAGGAGACACCACTTCATGAAACCTTGCCTAAGTCCTCGCTCGCGCACATGTTTGTCGCGCCGCGACAAAAACAAATCACGGTGCAAAACAAGCAATATTCAATGCACCAAATCTGGTGTAAGAGTTGTGCTAAAAAAGCGGGGTGAGCGACATTCGAGACATCATCCCCCACGGAACAACTTCGGCTGAACAGGACTGGTTTAGTGCACATCAAATGGCCACGTCGCTGGCGAATGGGTGGCGCCCAGCACCCCAGGCCACCCGCATCTCGACCCGCCCCGGCGAGTTCGTAGCCCACGCCTTTCCTTGTGGCCTTAACGCGTATTACGCGACACAGCAAGCTGCTCGTCGTGGTGGATTCGTGGCTTTCGGGTCACCGTTGCTACTCGTCGCGTCACTCGCTGGTTCAATTGGCTACAACATGTGGCAGAACCAAAAGGCCCGGGAAGAGGCGGCTGCTCAATGGCGGTACGTCGGTGCCGGTATGGCCCACTTCACCAACAAGCGACTTGCCGTGGCCACCGACACTGGATGGAGAAACTTCGAATATGACTCGATTGAGGCTATGGAAATGGAGCCCGACGGCATAGTTATTTTCCAAAATGGTCGCCCTCGAGAAAAAATTACGCTGAGCATGCCGTTGACACACTTCATCTTGCTGCGATTTCTTTCGTCAGGCGAGATCCCAAGCTTGGGGGGTGGCTCCGCGGGCGCTCCCCAGCCTCAAGGATTGGGGGCCGCACCCACAGCCCAACCACCAGCATCCCCTCCGACCTCACCAGGACTCAAGAGCACTTTCAAGCACTAGTCGTCTCAAGCAATGCGCGAGTATCGAAGAGCGCCACGAATCCGCATGCCGAGAGTTGCCTCAGACCAGTAGAGCTTCGTCACAATCTTGACCCACTGGACCACGTGCTCCGCCGGCAGACTAAGCGTTTCCGTGGTATCAAAGAATGCGGCATTGATGGCATCAGTGACAGTCGGATCAACCAAGAGTCGTTCGTTGTCGAAATCCTGAAGGACCGCATCAATAATCTCCGTGGTTGTTGCGGTGGCCATAGCGCCGCCCACCCCCAACTCCCGACGAGCGTCGACCAGCTCTCGAAGCGAGCCACGTACCATTTGGGCTGGCGTGCCACGCCAGCGCCGTGAACGTCGGCGATTCCTCAAGACAGCGACGACCAGCGCCCATAGAAGTACAGCGCTAACTAGTCCACCCACAATTTCTCCGCCAATAATCAGGTCTCGCTGGAGCATCGACGCCGGTGCTTGGGTGGCTCCAGGCTTCGGAACCTTACGAATAATCACGGTACATGTACCGCCGGCGCAGTCGCCGCCATTCGACGTCTTCGTGTTCGAGGGCTTTGAGAACGATGCGGACTGGGGTGCTCCGTGGCCTACCTTGGTCGGCGTTGCATCCTCGACGACCCAACCGTTACCCGAATAAATCTCGGCCCAGGTATAGGACATGGCGGGTGTCAATACGGTGGCTGATGCCGGAGCACGGAAGCCCGTCTCAATGCGCGAATCGAGACCGACGGCTCGGGCGAGAAGGGCAACGAAGGTCGCATACTGCTCGGGTGTGCCCATGTGGTTTGGGCCGAGAATTGAAGAAAGAATGTCACCAAAGGATTGGCCGGCGCGGTCGGCCAGAGCACCGCCCACTGGCGTGAGGCCGTAGGAGGTTCGCAGCGAATGAACGACGTTGCCAATTAGGTTCAACGCATTTGGAATTTTTGTACTGGGGCAGGTGGTCCCTTTTTGCCCCAAAAAGGCCAGCAGTTCGATACACTCTCGCGGCGAAAGGGGCGTCGAATTAAGGGAAGGAACCTGAGGGGCAATGGCGTCACTTTCGCTCTCGACGGTAATGGTCGAGCCGGTACTCGCGAGCTGCGCATTGACGCCAATGCCCGACTGAGGATCAACATTCACTTGGGGCGCATCTGAGCCTGCCAACAGACCACCAGGGACAGGAAAAAACCTATTCAGCCCACTGTTCGTTGCCCCCGCAAGGATTGTCACTCGGATTGTTCGCGGTGAACCATGCTTGGGCGTCCAGGTATCTAAGTGACGCAGTAGCGCTACGCCGTCACCATTATTCACCGGCAAGAAGCTCCCCAGAACCCACTGCTGATTGTTATACGTTGACAGTGTGGCAATGGGTATGAGTACCGGAGGTTGTGGGCCATGTCCGTGCGATACTGACGACGGTCCGACAGGCTGGCTGAGCCTATAGAGAGGAACCTTGCTCGAGGAGTATCGAAGCGTTGCTAGGATCAGACTGGGATTTTGTCCGGCCAGGGACTGGTCGGGAGTGACACGATTTATTGAGGCTGGTGTCCCAGAAAACGCGAGATAGTGTCGCTGCACGTAGACGAAGCCACTGGTCACTATTCCTATGAGGACAATAGGGGCGAGTAAGCGAGGAGCTCGCTGCCACCACTGTTGATCGAGCTCGCGGGCAACGTAAGTGCGAAGTGCAACATTGCGGCGCGACAGCCAGGCCAAGGTAGTGGCGCAGACCACAAGTCCAAGCACCGCGTTCGCGCCATTATTGAGCGAACCAAAACCTGACGCCACAAGAAAGTTCGCAGCGAGCGGAAGCGGGCCGACTAATGCGTACTTTTTCTTTCCGCTGAAGAAACTGGCCATCCACGCAGTGGTTGCGACGAGAGCAACCGGGGCGACAAAAATCCAGCCTGGCCCATGCACCGGCAATATCGAAGTTGAAATTCGGGACAACCCGCCGCTAAGTCCATGAACAATTTGGCTGGGTTGCGAGGGGGTGCCGGTAGTCACAAAATTGAATGTCAACCCGAGAAGTAACACGGCGGCAGTGGAGTCAAGGTACCTGGTCTTGAGTCCAAGGACAGCCCGGAGAATTCCTTGCCCACACACCACGCCGACGAGGATCGCTAGAGCTAGGGAGATTTGAGCTCGTGGTCCGCTCACAACAGTCAGCCACGGCAATGACGCCGCAATCGATAGCAGGAGAAGCGCTGCGACTGATTCGAAACGTTGTACGAACTTCATCCTCGCATCTCCTCATTCCACTTGGCGGCTACCTGCTCGAGAGTAGAGCCCGTAATCAAGTTGACTTGGGCAAACGGGTTCTCAATGGTTCGACCGGTAATCGCCACACAAATAACTCGAGAGAAACGTCGTGAGACAGCGTCGAGCGTGGCGAGTTCGTCGGCAGCCAGTTCCCCAGTAATGACAATGAGGGTTGTGCCGCTTGCCCCGAGGGCCGCTTTTCGCAATGTCGCCATCAGATTCGAGTCAGCATTCTGGGTCACATCAGTAAGGAAGTCCAAAATGGGCGAATCGTCCCGAACGGAGGACTTGGCTAGCCCCACTCGCTCGCCATTTGATGTCACGAGGTCGAGATTTCCGCCGACCAGCAAACTAGCTCGCGTTACCGAAGCAGCCACGTCAACTAGTTCTTCGAAAGCGTCACTCGTGCAAGTGGCAGTGGCGGTGTCCACAACTACCATGGTGGCGGGCTGGGTGGTGTCCACGTTATGACGCACCATAAGTTCGACGGTGCTCGTGCTCCGTCGGGCAGTTACTTTCCAGTCAATAAGGCGCGGGTCGTCTCCCGGGACATATTCACGAATCCGATGAAATGCAACGTTTCCGACCGGTGACCGGTCCGAGGTTGCACCCTCGAAATCTCGACGCATACCTCGAGAGAGCGGGCGAAGGCCAACCACGGAGGGCTGCACCCACAACTCCTCGGTTGTGCCGAATACCTTTTCATTTTTGAAGAACCCAAAGGGATCGGACTTTCTCATCACGACCGGGCTAACAAGAAAATGCCCACGATGCCGCGTGGGCAACGGCACTGATTTCAGTCCACTCTGCTTAGCGAAGAGTGACGGAAGAGTAGCAATCATTTCTTCATCACCGATTGACTGTGCCACGTTGATGCGGCTCGACCTTCTCGACGTCGGATTTTGAAGGTGCAGCATTGCTACTGAAGTCGCACCCTTTGTGACCTTCTTGGGGTGAAGTGAACGTTCAATGACGAGGCTCGACATTGTGCGTGTCGTAGCGAAGCTGTAAGCAACTGTGATGAGGCCCACTGCACCGACAACGAGCAGCGACGGCCAGCGCAGGGCGTATCCCGCTCCCAGTGCGATCACTGCCGCTGCTGAAACCGATTGCCCGATTCGCGTCACGACGTACTACTCTGCCCGTCGCGGTACGGGAACTGCTTCGAGGGCCTGACGTACGATGTCGTTTCCGGTCGTCCCAGACATTTCTGCTTCAGGTCGAAGAATGATGCGGTGGCCGAAAACGGTCGGGGCGAGCGTCTTGACATCCTCCGGCGTTACAAAGTTACGTCCAGCTACCGCCGCGGCGGCTCGGCAGGCACGAATGAGCGCCAAGCTTCCTCGTGGTGAGACTCCGAGGCGAACGCCCGGAGCGTTGCGGGTGAAGTTAGTCAAAGCAACGACGTAGTCGTCGATGAGCGGGGCAACCTGCACCGTCTTAATGAACTCAATCATGCTCTTCAGTTCATCAAGAGTAAGTACCGCCTTGGCTGAATTCACCGTAGCGCCGTCGCGCTCGGCACGCATGATGTTGGCCTCAACACGCGGTTCGGGATACCCAATTGAAATCTTCATCATGAAGCGGTCCAGTTGCGCCTCGGGAAGTCGGTAGGTTCCGTCAAGGTCGATCGGGTTTTCCGTGGCGATGACAATAAATGGCTTCGGTACGACGTACGTTGTGGCGTCCGTTGAGACCGTTCCTTCTTCCATTACCTCAAGCAAAGCCGATTGAGTCTTAGCCGACGCGCGGTTGATTTCGTCGGCAAGGACAACGTTCGTGAAGATGGGCCCTGGGCGGAACTCAAACTCACTGGTTTTCTGATTCCATACTGAAATACCAGTGACGTCTGAAGGGAGGAGGTCAGGGGTAAATTGGATCCGACCCCAGTCAACTTGAGCGCTCGCCGCGATTGCGCGGGCCAACGTAGTTTTGCCGGTTCCTGGTACGTCCTCAATGAGGATGTGGCCACCGCACAGGAAGCAAATGAGCGCCTCCCTGATGACCGAATCTTTACCCTGGATGACGCTCGCTACTTGAGCGGCCCATCGATTGAACGCCTCAACGAAGGACACTGGGTGGGACTTAGAAGTCATTCGACTCCTCCTTTGTTTTCTCTGGGGATATCACTGTGCAACATTTAGTCAGACACCGTCACGCTGTAGTTGGTGTTCAAATAGGTCCAGGTAAAGGTCAGCGAAACCCCCGCTGCGGGCAACGGTACCGGTGAGTTGAACGTGTAACTCTCAGGAGGTGCTCCGGTTCCTTGCCAGAACCCACTGACGGGCGTAGCCAAATAACTCTGTCCGGCGTAGGAGACTTGCACCGTGTTACCGGCGGTTCCGTTGATAGCACCTGGAGCGTTCAGGCCGCTGGGACTGCACGGGCTTTGAGGACTCATGCTCAGGACGATTTGTGTGCCCGTCGTGCAAAGACCGAACCAACCAGCCACCGGAGGTGGTGGGAACGACTGATCCATGACGAGTGGGCCCTGAATGCTCACAGGTATCCCGGTCAGTACTTGGTTAGTACTCACGCCACCCGTCACCGTCGGTATCGAGAGAGAAAGATTGACCGTGCAGTAACCACCGGCAGCCTGAATAAGGTCGTAATTATTGCCCCCGCCATCCCCAAAGGTGACCGTGGGGACTCCATTCGCGACCGAGAAGTATCGGGTCAACGAACCAATCTGCACTTGGGAACCATTTCCGTCAGCCCCGCCGCACGACATGGTGAAGCCCTGCGGTGGTACCGAAAAGCTAGGCGCCTGCTCCCCCGGGGTCACCAGTCCGTTTAAGGCAATAGCGATTGAGGGCAACGCATCAACATTTTTCGCCGAGCCAGCCACGTACGAGAAGCCTGCCGTAACCGATCCGCTCTTTGGCCATGCGAAGTGGGTGAGCGAACCGCCGGCCACACTTTGGCCTGGCGAATGATCCTGGTACACGAGGCCGTTGGGGAGGAAAATTACGTAACGAATCCGCACGATTGACGTTCCGGCATTGATTTGAGCAGCCGACGTGTTGACCAGACAACTGCCGGGGTAATTGTGGGCCGCATTGGAATAGGTCGGTTGCCACGCGGGGTTCGCTACACAGTCTTGGAAATGCGGCGTCGCAAGGCCCGTAACTGCGTACTGGTAGAAGAGTTCCGCTTGACCGAGGTAGCACTTTGCCCCCACCGTTGTCGTCACGTTGACGGTGGCTTCGGCACCGGTAGAACTTTGTGGAACGCTCCCAGAAATAGCCAAGTTGGCGGAGTCGAAGCAGGATTTACTTGGTGGGGTCCACTGACATGCCGTCCACGGAGTGGCCGGAGCGTAATCAATTTGACCATTCGAAATAAGCCCGGGAGCGACTTCGAACTGGACGTTTTGACCGAAGAGTGCCGGTGTTGCGCTCAAGGGAATTACCAGCGCGCCATTAGTGCGACTAACAAAAGTAAAGGGGGACGAAAAAGGTGTGATTGTTTGCCCAAGGCAAACCCCGACGGTCACCTTCCAAGCAATCGCAGGTCCCGAGCCACCAGACCAGTTCACATGCCAGCTTTCGGCAGCTGCCGCATACGTTGCGCTCACCGAGGTGGGGTCCTTCAGGTTGACACTGATAGTCGTCACAAGAATCGGCGTCGACTTGGTAGCGAGAGCCACCTGATTCTCCGGCCCCCATTCGGCGGCCACTGAGACGTCGTAGTGCGTTGATTTGGTTAGCCCAACCACTGAGCACTGCAGAGTGTTATCCGAAGCCGGGACTACCGATTGACAATCCTCAGAAATTTCTGCTCCACCTGTGTACGGTCGAACAAAAACCTTAAAGCTGTTTGAGGTACAGGCCACCGTGCTAGGGGCCTCAAACTGAATTACCGCAGAAGTGGCGAGAACTGACACCAGTTGCAGTCCGTTTATCTGTTGGGTTGGTTCGACCTTGTCGCACGCAGATGTCGGCTGAAGAACCACAACGGTACTCTTCGATGCGACAGTGTGCGTCTTGACCGAGCTCGACACATTTGACGCCTGAGCACTAAACGAAAATACGGCTGAGCGCTTCAGCCACGTCACCACAACGGCATTCGACTCCTGCCGCCCAATCGCGACGTAGGGACTGGCGGGATCATCGACGGCAAAGCCTCCCGAAAAACCACCGAATTGCGTATTGAATCGGGTGCCACCGACACCCGACCTCAGAGAGATAGGGGCGCTTTTCGTACGGGGGTGCCCCGGAGTTGAAATTGAAACAGCCTGTCCAGTCGCTTCACTGAAGATGCCGAACGCCATCTGGGGTCTGCTGAACTCCAAGACCGCATTGCCATTCCATTGCCATCCATTAACAATTGGAAGTCGGAGCGGTCCGACAGAAACTTCAGTCGTTTTGCGAAGCGAGCAATCAGCTGAAACGACCGCAGACACGACAGTTGTCCGAGTTCTTGATTGGTAGGCGAAACTCACCGTTGCACCCGAACCAGAAAGAGGGGTAATCGTTCCCGCGAGGGGCGCGCTCAAGGAGCGCCTCGTTACGCTCGGCGCCGCCATCGACTGTTTCTCTGAAAAAGACTGAATCCCCGCCGAACTCGCGGCAACCACACATGGCAACGTGGGCGTAGCGCTCAGCACTGAACCGTGGGGCAATTGGGCCGCAGGAAGAAAGACGGTCTTCGTTCCATTGTCGCGAAACAACCCGACATTGCTTCCGACGCGTCCAACCACCCAAAGGTCATTCGTGCTGGCCGCAATCTGGCCCTCCTTAAAGGTCAGCCCTCCGATTGCGACGGCTCCGTTCCGCGATGCTTGAGTCACCAACCCGCCTGGAAGCTGGGTAGGTGTCGGAAGCGACGAAATAGTGCCACTCTCGATACCGTTTACCGCGGCGGGCAGGTTCGCTATGTACGTTGCCCGAACACCGCTCCCCCTCGAATCGGTAACAATCCACGCACCAACGTGCGAGGCGTACGTTTGCGCCGCAGTCAATGAACCCGAGGCTGCGGCGAACGCGTGTTGCGACGCCACTAATTCCGACTGATCTAGGAAATTTACGTTGCCGATGGCACCGGTACGATCTTTGGCCAGAATAACTGTTGCCCCGTCAATTGTGGTGCCATCGATTGCCGCCGGAGATGACCCTGGCGGCAGTCCCAAGTACTGCTGCAAGTTGGCCAGAGTCAGCGTCGGGCTTAATGTCGCTCCTTCAAACAGCAGCGGATTCGAGCCTTCCGAATTAAGGAATGTGGTCCCGTCAATATGGGGAAAACTAAGTACCTTGGGGGTCGGGGCGAGCCACGTTGACCCCAGAAAAAGACCAAGAATCACGACAAGCGAGAGAACAAGTCGCCCGCCGCTCGTTCGGATGGGATTTCGCACGATAGTCAAACAGTTCCCAAATCAGCGTTTCGCGATTACGTTTCGTACTCTTAATGGACAACAAGTGACCGGTGCTGTACTCGTAGCATTGGACACGACAGGAACACTAGCCGATGTAGTGGAACCGTAGCGAAATGCTAACCTCGGCTCCTAGTTCGCACTACATGAAGACGCGCCGCAACGAGCTGGGCGCAGTAATAAAGAAAAGCCCGAGGGCCTGGGGACCAATGAATTGGATTTGTCAATACTGCGAAACGGTCAACCACTCCGAGGCCGATCAATGTTTAGCGTGTGAATCGATCAAAACAGTCCTTACTTCTCGCCCCAATTTGGTCCACCCACTTCTGCGTAAGACCATGACCAGTTCGACGTTTAAGTCGAAACCATCGAGACCAGCAGCCGTATCGAGTCCACGTTCACCTTCGTGGATTCCCCCGTTAGAAGAGTCGTCACCACCCAAGAAGAAAAGGTTTTGGAGAAAATAGCTATGCCAAAAGTACACCTGCAGGTTTTTCTCGCGGGGGCCTTAGTGCTGCCACTTCTTCTGGCAGGACCGGCGCAAGCACGAAACACACCAATTGAGAAGCCGATTACGACAACGACAATTTGCTCAAATCATGATGCAAGCACTACGGTCCCACCGCTGAAATCGACCACCACGACAGTGCCGAAGGCCACAACCACGACGCACCCACCATCGACAACGACAACAGAAACACCGAGCACGACAGTAAAGTCCACAACCACAACTACCTCACCAACGGAGGGTCGTGGCGTCGGCGCGAGATTGGCGCAAAAGAAGGCGCCCTCGCACAAGACAAAGCATCCTGCGACAACGACAACCGGTGTGGGTGCGAAAAATGGTTGCAACTCGGGCAAGAAAACAGGCATTCCCACCAGGGCAATTCTGGAGGCAATCATTGTTTTGGCGCTCGTGGTGTTGATAATTGATCGGATCGTCGAGCGACGCCGTCGGCGCACGCAGCCGTTCGAAACGAAGGTTTTACTGTTCGAACCGCCTGTTGAGGCCCCGGCGCCCGAAATTGTCAAGGTACGCGACCTCGAATCATTCCATCGAGATGATCCAGCGTGGCCGAGAAAGCTATCTCGTCGGACTCATTTCGCGGTTACTGAGCCCTCTCAGTCGGGGGTCAAGGGAACAAGGGAAATTCTTCCTCTATCCGAAGGCGCGGCACGTGTTTGGGCTGAACATGTCGACGACCTTTTTCTCGGTGCACTTTGGTCGGAGAAAATTGTCGATGGCGGCGAAGACGCTATGCCCCTGATGATGTATTCCGGTAAGGAGCAGCGCGTTCTCGGCACCGTCCTTGATGGACTTGGTGGTTCCGGCGCGGCAAAAATACACTGGGAGTCCGAGAGAGTGGTCAGCAACGCCTGGGAGTCAGCGAGACTCGTTCGCGCCACGCTAGAGACTGTTGCGGCGTCAGACCCCTCACTGACAACATTTACCTCGGCCATTCCTCACGGACTAGAGGCCGTTATTAAGAAAACCCTCTCGAAACGAGCCGATGAAATCGTGGGTTCAAAGGCAGCACTTTCCAGTTCCTTGACAAGGATTCTCCCCACAACAGTCGCTGGATTCGTGCTCGATACCTCGGCCAGCCCTCAACTGACTACCTTCTGGGCGGGCGATTCTCGGGCGTACATCCTCGACGCAGATGTTGGGCTTCAAGTGCTCACCGTTGATGACGCTGAGGATATGGACGCGTTTGAGGCGCTCGTCGTTGACCCTCCGCTAACGAATGTACTTTGTGCGGATCGACCTTTCACCCTCAACTACAGGAAGGATGGCGTGCCTCGACAGTCCCTCGTTATCGCCGCGAGTGATGGGTGCTTCAATTACTGGCCGACGCCACCAAATTTTGAATTCGAAATTCTTAGTGCGATTTGCGGAGCCTCCAGCTGGGAGTCAGCGGTGCGTCAGCTCACGAGATCCATTGGCGGCGTCACCAACGACGACACTTCCCTCGTGATTGTCGCAATCGGATTTTCGACCTTTATTGAATTGCAGCAGCGATTTGCGCGCCGGCATGCCGAGATAAAGCAATTAGCTTTTGACCCCTTGGCTCAACTCAGGAAGGACAGCGGGACTCGAGAAGACTTTGAGACTTATCGATCCGAGGCTTGGCGTATCTACAAGAAGGGGTACGAAGGCCGACTCGGGGGAAGCGTTGAAGGCTAACGACACCATAAAGGACTACGTAGTCCTTACCGAACCGCAAGGTGGCGCCCAAGGGCAATGGGCGCTTGCATCACGTGCCGGAAAGGTCTACTTTCTCAAGAAATTTCTGAACCCTAAATACCCGCAACCCGGTGGACCCGGCAGCCCTGCCGTACGTGAGCGCAAGCTCGCCGAGTGCGCTGCATTCGAACAACGCAACATACATCTCCACCGTTCTCTTAATTCTGCGCAATTAGGTGCTGGCAATCTCGTTGTGGCCGACGAATTCTTCCGAGAAGGCAGCACCTATTACAAGGCAACATCAATTGTGGTTGGATCGGGCCATAGCGACCTGACGGCCCTTTCGCCCAAGCAGGCGCTCGTCGTCATTCGCACAATGCTCTTGAGCATCAATCTCCTCCACCAAGCAGGGTTTGTTCACGGCGACCTCAAGCCTGAAAACATCATCATCCAGGAGTCAAGTCCGGGGATTTTCGTAGCGAAAGTCATCGACTACGACGATGGGTATATTGTCGGCCTTCCGCCGGACCGCGATGCGGTCGTAGGCGACCAGCGGTTCTATTCCCCAGAACTCCTCACCTACATTTCTGGCAACCCCGTGGTAACAGGCGCGATGCTCACGCCCGCCAGCGACATGTTCGCGCTTGGCCTATTGATCTACTTTCTCTTCACCGGAAAACTGCCTGATTACGACAGGAACGTGTTCAATTCAGCAGCTACCGCTGTGATGAAAGGTGCACTCGTCATGGACGAGATTACGGGGTCGCTTCACTCGTGGCTCACAATGTTGACGCAACTGGACTACACAAAACGCCCCGAAATCCACGACCTGCTGTACTACTTCGTTGACATGACGCCAGAAGAGTTAGCAGCATGCCTAACCAATCGCCGCCCACCGAAAACCACTTCGAGAGCTGTGCCTCCAAGGACGCCGCTGCCGACCTCGGGTGGGCTTAGGGGAACTCTCAAGCCCAAGCCGTAAAGTTCGAACGCAACTTCCCTTCGCGGTGATAGTGGGCTAATCTGATGTTCATGAGCATCTATGAGAACAATTGGTCCGCCGGCTACGCGGTAGACATCGTCTTCGTTATTGACACCACCGGCAGCATGCGACCAGTGCTCGATGCGGTCAAGCACCATGCCTTAAATCTAGACGAAGACCTTGCCACGGTTATGTCCCAGAAGGATAAGTCGATCAGTTCGCTGCGTGTTCGCGTCGTAGCGTTTCGTGATTACCTGGATAGGGCATCGGACGCGCTGCGTGAATCACCGTTTTTCAACCTGCCCGCCCAGAAGGGTGAATTCAGCCATTTTGTGAACAGCCTCTCCCCTGATGGAGGCGGTGATGAACCAGAATCCGGCCTCGAAGGACTGGCGGCTGCACTCCTCTCCCCGTGGGAAAAGGGTTCCGACAAGCGGCGGCACTTGGTGGTTCTTTTCACCGATGCCACAGCCCACCCGATCGAGCGAGCCGCTGCCGCAGGCCTTCTGCCACCTGGCTTTCCTCAAAGCTTCAACGCGCTTTACGACATTTGGGAGGGCGGCCAAACCGCTGGTATGGATCACTCCGCCAAGCGACTCCTCATTTACGCCCCCGATGCTGAACCATGGCGAGGTATCAGCGATCTGTGGAGCAACACGTTGCACTACCCATCGCAAGCGGGCAACGGTCTTGGCGATGTCACTTTCGCTGAGATTTTGAATCAAATCGCTTCGTCGGTTTGATTATTTGCAGATAGCGCGGGGGCGCCCCGTCGACAGCGGAAGTTCAGTCATCTGCAACAGCGGCACATGAATTGTCGAGTAGAGCTTCGCCAGACACCTAAGAACACGCTCGGTCCGGATAGGAAAAACCTTGGTGTTTGTCAAGGCGAGCCACGCCATCGAGTCAGTACGAGCCTGATAGATATGTCCAGGTTGAATCGCCACAAGCTTCGCGGTGTTTGCAATCCAGCCATGAAGTGCAGGACGTGTCACGTCAGTTGTGCACACTCTTGGGAAGTGAAAAACAGAGCCGGATGCTTCAATGATGCTGAAAGACGTAACACCGAAGAGAATCGGATCTGGCCCACTAGAAACCCAGGGTCCTCTGCTATCACCATTCCGAATCTCCGACGAACCCCTGCGCTCAAAGCATACGTCGAGACTCATTGTGTCGACCGAGGCAAACTCGTAACTACCTTGCTTGAGCCGGTACAAATAATCGGCAAATAGACCGGTGTAATTATCAATTTGGTGCGCTCGGACCGCGGCGGCCGTCCAGTATTCGCTCGTCATCCCGTAGCCGTAGGACATGAATGCGCCTCTTTTGGTGAGTTGCGGAAGCTCTGAAGCGAGCGGTACCACCGCGTCGACGGGTGGTGCATTGGTCAGATGCAGCAGCGCCGCATCGCCACAAAAGCACGATGGCCGCCAACCTGGGTAAATCTTCACTTGATCAACCGAATATTGAGCACCGTCGAGAAGTGACTGGCTTAGTTGGACCCTGCCGAG
>Ga0007807_1000362_pt1 | contig 16434 bp, 9 predicted proteins | sample CryBogCBE12Aug09_FD_71220 | JGI IMG/M metagenome (GOLD analysis project Ga0007807, IMG submission 71220) | Freshwater microbial communities from Crystal Bog, Wisconsin, USA - CBE12Aug09 | ecosystem: Environmental > Aquatic > Freshwater > Lake | place: Crystal Bog, Wisconsin, USA | collected...
TTCGCCATTACCCAGCGTGACTTTTTCCATCGCCTTTGCCTGTGCGCCACCCTCAAAAGCGTATTTGGTGGAATCTTTTATTTCGGTAGACCCAAGTTTGACAAATTGGTTTCCGTGAAAAGCGTGACCTGACGCATCGCCCTTTGCCACTTCCAATACACGGGCGATTACGGCGTTGATAATTTCCGCCTGTTGTTTGGTGACAGTAGTTGTCTTTGGTTTGTATTCCATAATTGCCTGTGCTTCCTGACGTGCTTGTTCCATCTGTGGGCTATTCCACCATTTTGCCCCATCATCGGTAAGCATTCCCGAGTTGGGGGTTGCTTTGGGGTTATTTGCCATCATGACGTGGAACATCGCTGTCGCTAGTCCTTGACCACGTGCTTCTGGGGAGGTTTCCACCATTTGTATGTGGGGCGTTTTATCCTCATGGGCTACGGCGTAAGAAAGGGAACCAACAACGTTCCCGTCTTTGTCGTGGGCGGTGACGAGGTAATCAGCCTGTCCGTATCCAACATCTGTGTTTGTGTGGCGTAGCGTGTAGCCATTCTTTTCACCAGATACTTCAGTGAACGTGCCACCGTCAATGTGGGGGTAGGCGGTGGCGTGAAGTACGGTTCCGTCAGACGTGGTTAGGTCGGCGTGGTGTTCCGTCTTGTTCCCGTAGCCGACGCTAGTGCCGGTGGGTGTCCATTGGTTCCCGTGAAATTTGTGTCCGGCTTTATCGCCTTTTTCTACCACGCTTGTATCAGGCTGTAAGTAGATGTGCGTGTAGTCACCAATGGTTTTTTGATTAGCAACCACAAAGTCGCCACTGACAATGTGTTCGTGGAAACGCTGAACACCACCGTACTGATTAGCGTCTAGCGCCTTAGTCCCTGATGGCAGGTGAAGCACTATCCCTAAGTTGTTTTTGGGGGTGCTGTAGGTGTTGTACCCTTCCTTTTTGGAAGCAAAGTTTCGGGCAACTTCTGGATTTGACGTAAATGAAGCCAAGGTCATTTGGATTTTCTTGCCAACCCCGTAGCGTTCGTTTATTTCACTAGGTGGAACACTAACGCCCGAAAACAACTCGGTTTTGGAAGGTGGTGCGCTTAGTACGGCACTTTGTAGTTGCTGGCTCCACGGTTGGTCAAGTTTGCGCCAGTTGTCCGTGCTGTCAGTTATTGACCACGCCCGTACTAACTTTTCCAAAGGAAGCGTTTGTGCTGAACCACCAACTTGTTCGTATTGGTTTCCGTGGAAATCGTGTCCCTGTTCATCGCCTTTTTTCACCACTGACTTAGCGGTGGGGCGTGTCCAGCCCAAAGTATCCGCCAGTGATTGCGTAAGTGGTGATGGGGTAATGTTCGTGTTTTGGAACATCGCATACGCTTCGGCGGTCATTTCAGCAAGGTTTTTTGACCCGTACATAGTCATACCTGCTTTTTGCAGGGCAGATGAAATCGTGCCGGAAAGTGGTGCTAATCCCCATTTGGAAAACGCCGTACTTTTGTCATACGAAACCCCGTCGGTTTTCACCGTGTTGGAGGTTATTTTCATTGACGTATTTCCAAACAAGTCTTTGTTTGTGCCAAGGAACTTGTATCCGTCGGCTTCGGCTTTGGTTAATTCGCCTGTGCTGATTCCCGTTGCCTTACTTACTGCCGAGTAAAGGTCACTGACCGTCTTATCGCTTGCCATGTATTCGGAATGACCAAGTTCGTGCGTGATTATCGCTTTGGTGATTCCAATTGGCGATACAAAGTTATCTCCGTACTTGTTTTCACTACCGTAGTTTGTGTTCTTGGCGATAATTGCGTCGTAGCGTCGCATAGCAAGACTTAGTTCTTGGGGGTTGTTAACCTTTTCACCAACTTGGGAAGCAAATGCGTCGCCCCTAGTCTTGATTAGGTTGTCCCACTGCCCCTTGCTTCCAATGACAATGGTGTTGGGATTGTCCAACGGGATACGGGCGAATTCGCCACCATAACTACCCTTGCCCTGAAAGTCAAGTGTCTTGCCGGTTGCTTGACTATTCACCACCGCCAAGATACGCTTTGCCGTTTCGGGCGACCATCCCCCAGCCTGACTATCTGCCTTGCTGAAAATCGCTGTGTTGCCCTTGTCGCTTGTAAGGGTGAACGTTTTATCGTCGTGTGACGCTAGCGACCAACCTTCTGGTATTCCTTCAGTCCACTGATTTCCGTGGAATTCGTGACCAGCAGTGTCACCCTTAGTAATTTCACTATTGTACGGAATACCTTTTTCCTTTAGGGCGGCTTCCAATTCCGGTGAAGGCGTACCGTAGAAATCTATTCGGGCAATGTTTTCAAGTTTCAAACCACCGTGGATTTGCGCTTCCACATAATCAGCGCCGTTTATATCAAGTTTTTCTTGATTATTTAGAAGTTGAGCAATCGAAACACTTTCCAACCCCCCATTTGCCACGCTTTTTAGCGACGGATAAAAAATGTCTTTGGGATTTGGATTGCTGGCAAGAATCGGTGAAGTAGTGAAACGAAACGCTACGTCCCAATCATCTTTATACGTGTCCATACTGTCGCCAATGGTGACGGTAGAACGTTCCTTTACGTCGGGCTTTAGAACTATCTTGGCTGAACCATAGAATTCTTTGGGGTCATCTTCCAATCCAGGCGAGTCCACAAATCCGTAAACAGGTCTTTCGGTAAGTGGTGATTTGTTTGTAAGACCGAAAGCCTTGTTTTCCATCTTGATGCGAAGGTCGCCAGATGTTCCAAATGATGGGTGTTGTGCGTATGGGCGCAAAGATGTTCTAGACACATAACCATTTTGTATTTCACCACTGTTCAAAATGGCTAACAGGTTTTTTGAAGGGGTAATTACCGACACGGCAATGTCGTTCTTGGCAACAAAATCTTTGATTGCTTTGGCTGAAGCGTTTTGGTATTCCTCTAACGATTTATAGCCAAGCAGTTCTAGTGATTTTTGCCTATCTTCCATTCGGTCTGGGCGTTTGGCTTCTTGGGCAAATGCTTCTTTGGTTAGTTTGCTTGCTGCTTTAGAAAGTCGCTTTTGAATTTTTGCAACATCTACACCACCAACTTGTTCGTATTGGTTACCGTGAAACTTGTGACCTGAAACGTCACCCTTTTTCACTACAGAGTCCATCAAGATTTGGAACGCCGTGATTAGTTTGTCAAGGTTGTCAATCATGTTCTGGTGTTGCTGAACAAACCCGACTTGGGCAAAGTGTGGCTGTAGGCGTTCTAATTTGGGACGCAAGATTTCGAGCGCCTCGAGGGTCAGCCCGTGGTTCCAAAGGTCACTAACTAGTTCTGGTGAAAGGGTACGGGGGCGGAAGTTGCATAGGGCGTGGTCAATACCCACAATGCGCCCGTCTGGTGTCCACATAAGGTTCTTAGGGCGACGGTCTGCATTGGCGGTTAGATAGTCGAACAGGCGTAGGTTTCCACCTTGGGCGTTGTTGGGGTAGCATTCGTCCTTGCCACACTCGAGTCCCGTTTGCCCGTCAATGTAGGGCATAATGACCGCTGTAGCGTCAGGGTTGGTGAAAAGGCAGTCACGGACGGGGGCGTTCATTGCTTGCCCCACACGGGCAGATAGGTACTCCTGAGCCGCAAGTATTTCAGCAGGGTACAAACGTCCCGTCTTGTTGCCGTGCCAGTCCTTCATGTTCTTTTCCACACCGCTAGAACCGTCGGAAAAGTGAACAAAGTTCATACCATCATTTTGGTTTCCAACATATTCGCCACCCATTGGCTTACGAGCAACAATATCTATGTTGGTGAAAGTGACGAAGTTAGGCTGGAACATTGCACTACCTAGCCCTTTAGGTTGCTTTTAGTCAAAGTACTAGCACGTTCCAAAATGTAATTTGCCAGCGTGTCAGCAGCACCGGGTGGTGAAAGGGTGACGGGGCGCTTCTCGTCAATCATCGCTGGAGTTGCTTCTACAAGGTGATTTTCGTACAATCCGTTACCCATTGGTTTCGAGCGGATGCCCATTTCTTGGTCTAAGGGGTGAATAGCATCATGTTCATCTATCTCACCACGTCCGTCAAGGAATTTCCCGTTTCCAATAGACAAAACAAAGTGGTCAACCATTGGGTGACGACCTCGTTCCACGGCAGACGCAAGATGCGGAACGCTGGTGGTGACGGACGCTTTGATTTCCCCGTTGGGAAACAACTTCTTTAGTGCTTCGGCTGTGACCAAACAACCGCCAAATACGGCGGTATTTAGATTTTCTTCGGTTATTTGACCCGTTGCATAATTTTGTAGTTTCTGCGTTGTACCAAGTGTCCTATTCAGCAACGTTTCAAATTCGGGCGACAAGCAGATTTCACCAACCTTTTTTACGTCAATTTTTGCCCCGTCTAGCGACCCTTCTTTGCCAAACGTAAAAGCAGGATGGACTTGGGTGTGTCCCGTATTATCGGTAAACTGATTTCCATGAAATGTGTGTCCAGCCGTGTCGCCCTTGGTGATTTTGTATTCCGGTAATTGACTTGTTGCTACGTCAGCGTCAATGCTTGCTTGGTGTGCCTTAGACACTGCTAGGGAAACTTTGTCATTGGAAATGGGGTTACCAAAAAATACCCCGTTTATCTTTTGCTCACCATGTTCTTTGGCTAGACGACCTGCCCTACCCCATAATTGCGAAGCCACCGTGTGCTTTTCTACGGCAGTTTTTATTTCGGGGCTTTGTGTGGAACGTTGAGACAGTTTTTCGGCAAATTTTTGGTGCTTTTCACCAAGACCCATTGCTTTGTCACCAATGGCTTTTGACGCTTTACCTGTAAATGGTTTGAATTCATCCGTGCCGGTGTGAAGCAACGTTTCTATTGTTTGCGCTTTTTCGCTAGAAACCCACTGGTTGCCACGAAAGTGATGTCCTTGCGCTTCACCTTTGGCAAAGCGCACCCATGCAAGGATTTCAGCGTCAAGACTGTTCATTATCCAATTCTACGTCAGTATTTGGAATTGGCTCGATACTACATAAGCAACCAGGGTGGGCTGGTGGAAGGTCGTCAGTAATGTCGTGTGTTCCTGCTTGTTCTTGACAAATAAGGCAAGCGGTGTCACTAAGTATCCAATTGAACTGTGTAATGCCGTTCTGCTGAAAAATGTCAACCATACCGGCGTTGTAGGCACGGTTTGATTCGGTGTTCGCTATTTCGCTAACTCGAGCGTCGCTGACCACACGGTCTTTTAGGTCAGAAACGATTTGGTCTACGTCTTCCCCGTTTAGAACGCCTTTTTCAATACCCCGTGTAATCAAATCCATAGTGGTTTGGTTGATGCCCCCAGCGATTTCACTAGCCCCACTGTCTAGGTTTTCCAAAGCGTCGGCTTCGATTAGTGCTGATGCAGTGGCTAGTGGGCCAAGTAGTTGCAAGCCAAGTGCAACGCCCTTTTGACCACCTTCGGCGTAGATGTTTTGCAACGCTTGGGCTAGTGGTTTAGCATCCATAGCCATTGACTGCGCAACAATGGAACCAATGTCGGAATTTGCTTCTGCCTTTTTTGCACGGTGAGCGGCAAAAGCAAGTTGGACAATGGTTGCTAGTAAGACTGCCTTGATAAGAAAGGAATGCTTTTTAGCAAAGGCTTGTACGTCATTGACTACGCCCTTACGGACTTCCAAACGCTTGGCAAGGTAAATCCACTCTAGGATTTCACTGTCCGTAACGGACATGACTATGCCTTTGCGGGTTTGTGGTACGTTCCACCACGACGCTTGTACTCCTGAACGACCCAACCGTTAGCGACGGCGGATGGGTAGGTGTCAAACTTCTTCTTGGCATCTGACTTGACTTGGTTGTACAACTTTTGGTCGCTAGGTTCGCCCTTGCGGTCAGAAATCAACTTCGTGTAATCAGGCTCGTCGTCTGCCTTAGAAATCGGAACCCCAGCGGCGACTTGCGAGGCGGCTGAAGCCGTGCTTGCGTTTGCGGCTATGTTGGTTCGGTTTCCCGAACGGGCGAAATCCCCTGCTTGCTTTGAGGCACTATCATGCGCCAACGCTGCTTGGAAATGAAGTTGGCTTACCAATCCGTTTGTTTTATCCGCCAAATCAAAGTGCGCCCTTGCAAGTTCAGCGTGTTTACCGACTATGTCTTGCAAGTTGTGTACTTTATTGGGGTCTGCGTCAGGCGTATTTTGGACTTTTGACGCAAAGTTAGCAAGGTTTTTTGCTTTGGAAGCAACGTCTTTGGCTTGTTCGTAATCTTCTTGGTTGGCGTACTGGTTTCCCCGAAATGGGTGTCCCATCAAGTCGCCTTTGGCGATTTCACCAGAAGCGTGTCCAGTTGGAGCGCCCGTTGCGTCAATGTGGCGTAGTTGGCAAAACCCTTCGGGGTTGTCAATGTGCTTTCCAGCAATCGCTACGCAAGCGGCAAAGTCGCCTTCGCTGCCCCAGTTGATTTGACCATCGGCACCGTTGTTGTACCAGTCAATCAAGCCCTGAGCGTTGCCAGCCTTGTGGATTTCCACCTCACGGGCATACTTTACCCACAAAAGAATTTCGTTAGACATGATTACGCCGGATTAAGGTATTGGTGATACATAGTGTCAAGGTCGCCGTTGTCATAGCGAATAGCGACCTGACGGTTCCAATCAACGGGCTTGTAGTGACCTGCGCCAACGTCTGGGATACCACGTTCATTAGTCTTGATTTCACGGGGGTTGATTACGGTTCCGGTTTTTCCACTAGAAACACCTGCGCCATCACCGACACGAACTCGTGAGCCGATGGGTGGCTTACCCCTGCCCGTCCATTGATTTCCCTCAAACGGGTGTCCAGCCCGTGCGCCCTTAGTGAAATCACCGTATGAGTTTCCTAAATCAAGGGCTTTTTGGGTGGATTCCTGTGCGTTCTTGCTAAGCATTATGGCTACATTAGTGCCAGAGTCAGACGGACTCATGGCAGCGTAGTGGTGGCTGGTGGTTGCGTTTTCGTGGTCTGAAGCGGCGTATCTGTGCGCTAGTGCCAACTTGTTCAACTTAGAAGCAAGGCTAAGTTTGCCATCTCGTTCCGCACGTTGCGATTGCTTCCACAAATCCTCAGCCATTGCGCTGTGCGCCATCGCAAGTTCAGCGTGTTTGTTGGCAAGTGATTTGTGAAGCGGTGAAAGTCCCCAGCCCCCAACCGTTTTGGCTCGGTACGCTAGTGCTTTAGCACCATTGGCTACTTCCTTTGCCTTTGCCCCAATAGTGGCAGTTTCCCATTGGTTACCTTCAAATGGGTGACCGACCTGAGCGCCCTTAGAGATTTCACTAACAGACTTCAATACGTCACCAATACGCTTTGTCATTTCATCAGCGATTTTGCTGGCGTAAGAAGCGCCTTCCGAACGCCCCCTAGCGTTCTTGGCACAGTAATCTTTCTGTTCTTCATAGTTTTCCGTGTATGGGGCGATTGCTTGCATTGCGGCGAATGCTGAACCGGAGTGCGCACTGATGTGTTTGTCGGCAGCACGGTTGTGTGCGTCAATTGCTTTCTGCGCCTCGCCCCATTTGGAACGGGGTATTTTTCCACTCTTCATTCCTGTTTCGATTGCCATTGCAACCTCACGGTGTCCCTCGGCAATTTTTTTGTGTTCACTCCAAGGGTCAAGGTAATTTCCACTGCGAACGTCTTTAAGCGTCTGCAAGGCACGGTCATGTAGTTCACCAGAAGCAGAGGTGTACTGGTTCCCGTTGAAGGGGTGACCCGGCTCGGCACCTTTCAGGATTTCAGTAGCCTTGTTCCAAACAGGAACAAGATTTGAAGTGCTAAAAAGGTTTGACATGACTGCTACCTATTAGGCAACAGCAGCGCCAGCGCCACCATCAAGTTGGTTTGCCATGTCCTTGGCACGACCAGCGTACACACGGCTACGAGCAGCATCGCCACGGCTAGCCTTGTGCTTATCGAGGTCGTTGAATTCCTTTTTGTGGAGTCCAGCGATACCCTCGTGGAAACCGGCGGCGGTCATGTGCAAAGCGGCCGCCTGACGCAGTTCAGCCGCAGCAGCAGCCTTGCGACCAACACGGAGGTGACCCTCAGCCAACTTTTCGTGCGAACGGGCGGCAGTAGTCGCCGTTTCAGCACCATCTTGGTAACGCTTCAGGGTCTGCTTAGTACCTTCGGTGATGCCAAGACGGGGGAAGTCACGCATACCACCCGTGTGCTGGTTGCCACCGAACTTGTGTCCCGGCTTGGGGCCGGAACCCTTGCCACCCTTGGTGAAAATGTAGTCTTGGTAGGCAGCCGACTTCTCGAAGTCACGGGTAAGAAGCGACTCAGTAGTGAAATCAAAGGCACCTGAAGCAACTGACTTGCCGAATACGACGCTAACGGGCATGAAACCGCTACCACCGCAATTACCGCAACCGTGTGCGTTGCAGTCAAGGCAAGTGACGGCAGGGTCAGCAGGGTATTCGCTCATGTCTTGCGCAAGGGCGTTGGCAATTGCTCGGTTGGACATATCCATGGTGGATTCCTTTCGGATTGACTTACTGATTTCGTTAGTGTCCAAATTTTGGACTTCTTCGACGTTCTTTTCCACCAAACCGGCAGAAACATACGTACCTTCCAAGGCAGACTTAGCAAGGGTAAATGCTTCGGTGGCAGACTGCGCACGGCGGTCAGCGTCACGGTAACCGGCAATAGCGTTGTTGTACGTTGAACGCAAGGCTTCCTTGTTCCACGATGACTTGACAACGCTTTCACGGTAAGCGATTTCAGCCGACTTCAAGATTTCCGTCGCCTTAGCCAAATAGAAATTGGCATTTTCCATTTCACCACGGGCTTGCGTTTCGGAAAGTGCCAACTTACCCACCTGCGCCTTAGCGATAGAGGCAGTTTGGTTATTCACAACTTGCGTGAAAGAAACCGTCTTGGGTGTGCTGTTAGGTACGGAAATCATAAGTTGTATTGCCTTTCGCTTCTGGTGAAAATGCTACACCGAGATTTGTAAATCCTTGATTATTATGCGTCGTAAGCGTCGGGGTAACGATTGCCGTGCATACGGTGATAGTCTTCCGCTGCCTTTGCTGGGTGCCATTCGGGTAACTTGCTGGGGGAAGAAGGCATTGGGCGTGGCTCGTCGGGGTGGAACGTCATTGGCCCCTTGGGCGTAGCGTGGATAAACTCGCTTCCGTTTCCACCAAATGGCTTAGTCTTTGCGCCAAACTTATCTGGTGCAGGGTAGTCAGGGGTAGGCTCGCCTGGGTGACCGTAGCGACCAACACTTGGGAAACGGCTTGGGTCTGGTTGCTTTCCAATGCTTAGACCACCAGTGCCTTGCGAGTATTGGTTGCCACGGAAAACGTGACCAGGTTCGGAACCCTTAGCAAAAGCACCAACCATACCTACCTCGCCAGCAGCCTGACGCAAGTAGTTGTGGGCGGTCATGTAAGCGTCGGTAGCCAGCATTGACAACTGAGCGGCGCTGTCGGTGTCACCTGAAGCGTATGCCTGTGCTGATTGCGCACGGTAGTCGTCGCCTTCGTCGGCAGCGTTTTCGGCAGAAATAATCATTTCGGCAACGTCAGGTGAAAAAGATGCACCGTCTTCGTCCGTGTCATCGTCGTCCATACCGTAGCCAGCGTTCTTACCAAATAACTGCTGGTTGTACTCGGCAACGTAGTTGTTGTTGCCAGCGTCGGCATCGGCGTAGATTCCAGCACTAAGGGCTTGGCTGTTGGCAATGTCCTGTGCAGTCTGGTTAGCGGTGTCGGCAATTTGGCTAGCCTGAAATGCCTTTTCACTAGCGTCACGAGCAGAAGCCACGTCGTTAGCGTCCATTGGGTCTACTGAGCGGTAGATTTCGGCTGCGTCGCCGTGCTTCAATGCAGCATGGGCGTTAGCCTCAGCCGCAGATTGGAAGAAGTGTGCTGAACGGCTGTCGGGCGTTGACATAGCGGCATTATTTAGCCCACTAGCGATTTCAGCGTGTTGGATTGCCTTTACATCGTGCAAATTGGCAATAGCGTCGTAGTCAACAGATTTTACAACAGGAGCAATTGACTTGCTTACCCACTGTGTGATTGCAAGGTCGAGGTTGTCGGTCATTTCAGTACTCCTTAGTTAGCAGCCGAGTAGTCAATGCCACCACGGTCATGCCCCTCGGAAGTGATACTTGCAAGGGTTCCATTGAGGGTATTTGCGTGATTTACTGCAAGGTTGGTGGTGCCGGAAGCGGTAAGACGTAAAAGGTTCAACGTTTTCTGGTCGCTGGGGCTAAGTTCCGTGTGGGAATTCATGTGTCCGTGCGCACGGGAAGCCAAACGTGCCAAGTCGCCAGCAATGTGGGCGTTCTTGTACAGTTCACTACCACGCTGAAACTGCATTCCATGACCCTTGAGTGAGGCAAGTGCGCCGTGCTTGGCGGCAAAGTCGAAATGATTGGCGGCTTGGTTGAACTTACCGCTGTGAAGTGCATTCATACCAGCCATGATGTGTGCCTTAGCGGTAGCAAAGTGGTCGGCTACCTTCATCTTATTGTCTAGTTCGGTCAGATTGTGACGACCAGCCTGCCTCGTACCAGCGTTCCTATTCCGATTGCCACGAAACTTGTGTCCGGGGCGTGGGCCGGAACCAGGCCCGCCCTTGGTGAGGTCAATAACCCACTCGGGTGTAATGTCAAAATTGTCAGTCATGGCGTTGCCTTTCGGGTAAGCGTTCTGGTGAAATGCTACCCCTAGTTTTAGAAATCTATGGTTTAGGGATTATGTGCGCCAAAAGGTACGTTTACATACATTCCAGCACGGTAGGTTGTGTCGCCAATTTCTTCAGCGTGTACGCCTTCTTCTTGACCCTTAATCTTGGTAACGCCCGAACGGGTGAAAGTGCGTTGGACGGTGTAGGTGTCATCGGGGTGAAGAAGTACGTTTACGCCATAGCCACGACTGACGGGTAGGTTGATGCCAACCGTTTCACCGTGACTGTTCTTCAGGGCGTTTACACGTCCACCTGAAATGCCCAAAATGTTCATCTTGCCGATTTGGGCAATCGTTTGTTGGGCATCCATTGGGCGGAAACCGTCAAAGTGCGCACCGGCGTTTCCACCTGTGTACTGATTACCGTAAAAAGGGTGTCCTGATTGGTTGTTCTTGGCGATTTCACCAATGGACTTTTGCAAAAGGTCGGGTCGCTGACTTTCAATGTAGCGAACTGACGAGTGGAAGTTGTTGTCGGTCAGGGCATCAAGGTCTTGGGGTGTTGCGCTTTGAACCAACCACTTTGGAATAGCGTCTGCTGAACGTTCGTCGTTCGTCATTTCAGACTTGCCCAGAATAGCCTTTTCCGTGTCGGGGTGACGCATTTCCGCTTCCATAATCTTGGCGGCGGTGTCCGTCATTGGCATTTGGTTCCAGTCTGAAGCGTGGTCTTTTGCTGTAATTTCTGACAAAGCCTCTGGCGTGTTGTTTCGGTCACCCCAAGTTTTTTTATAAGTCGAACCGTAACTTACAGTCCGGTCTAGCATTGGGCGACCATTAAGATATAGGGGGCTTCCACCGTGCGGTCGTGGCCCTGAGCCTGGGCCGCCCTTGGCGATTTCACTAACAGACTTGGTGTACTGGTTACCGTGGAATGGGTGACCCATTTGCGAACCACTGCCAGTGTGCTGTTCCAAAACCTTTTTGGCATTTGCCTGCTTTTCGGAGTTTCCAGCAAGCCCATACCGCCTACTTGCTTCCTCAAAAGAACGGGTGGCATCTTTGTGGACTCGGTTAGCCTCGTCGTGGCGACCAGCCGTGCGCAGTTCCCGTTCCTTTTTCTGAAGGTATTGGGCTTGTGACAAACGAGCATCCCCAAGTCGTTCGTGTTGCTCGGGGGACATTTTACTATCGGAAATCCGTTGCGAACCCCAAGAACGCCAGTCCGGTTTTGTTGGTAATGGCGCTGGGGGGCCATACTTGGTGAAAACAGCCTTACCAAGTTCGGCAAGGTCGGCGTTCATGATTTTTTCTTCGTGTTGGGCAAACTCGGGGTCGCCTACGGGGTGGCTAGTAGGTTGTTGGCTTGCTTCAATGGCTTGCTTACTTGCATCCTTGGCATACTTCAGTGCATTTGCACCGGCTTCGGGGTTTCCACCGGCAATAAGGTGTGCTGCTGTTTCCAAAAAGTCAGCAGCCCTATTGTGCAGGTACGAAGCAGCGTCGTGGTTTCCCATTTCAGTAGCACTTTGTGAACGAAGTGCGTCGTAGCGATTTCGACCAATTTCGTCTGGGCTGGTCAAGTTGGGCAATTCTTCGTTCTGTCCAGCGGCTACGGAGTGTTGTTCAGCGATTTCACGGTGCATATTGGCAACTGCCATAATATTTGCAGGTGATGATGTTGTCTTTAGACCCTTAGCGACAACGCCAAGTGCCTTAGCCTTTTCACCTAATGAAGTCCATTGGTTACCTTCAAACGGGTGACCAACCTGCGCACCCTTGGCGACATTTACATTGGCAGCAACGCTGTCTGCCAAGTCGTCCAAGGTTTGAGCGGCTTCACGCAAGTGTCGGGCGGTGGAATAATTGTCCACCATTGAATGGAAGTTTGCGGTGGTGCGGTACTGGTCTGCTTGGTCGTGGGCTTCAGCAAGGTGTTGCGATAGGGGCTTAGATGTGTCCCCCTCAATCTTTTGCGCCAATTCTTCGGCTGCCCCACCGATTTCGTAGTTGTGACGACGAGTTGCACTTGTTTTTGATTCACCATAGTGTTCATTTACTTGGCGACCCAAAGCGTCAGTCTTTAGTCGCTTATTGGTCTTTGGCGAGTTCCAGTCATACTTTTTTGCTTCAGCGGCAATAGAACGCAGGTGAGCCGCTGCTTCACCGTGACCGCCAGACGGCTTAGTGGCAGTGGCAGTTCCAAAAGAAACACCACCAGGATTGCTGGTGTTGGAACTTACCGTCCACTGATTGCCTTCAAATGGGTGTCCGGGCAAAGCGCCCTTTTCAACGCTTAGGTAATACTTTGTGGAGTGGTTTGCAAATCTAGTTGCATCGTCACCAATACGGGGTGCCCAATCATCGTACATACCCTGATAAGGGGTGACAGATTGCAAATACTTTGCTTCGGCGCTTGATTCCTCTTGTCGCTCGGCGGCGTTCAAGTGAGATTTGGCAAGGATACGCAACATTTTTGCGCCATCGGGTTGACCTTCTAAATCAAATCCGTCTGCTCGACGATTAATCATTTCAGCAAGTTCACGGTGTGCTTTTGCCATTTCTGTAGCGTGTTTGATGTGCGCATCATGGTCGTCATAATCATTATTTTCTTCAAAATTGTCAGCCTTTTTTTCCAATTCATCTGCGGCACTCAAGATTTCACTAGCAGTGGCGTATTGGTTCCCATGAAACGGGTGTCCCTCCGAGTCGCCCTTAGCAACCAGCACCCAGTTGAGGATTTCACTATTCAAGTCTGACATTTGGAAAACCCTCCTATTGGGTAATTGTGGGGAACGTTGATGGGTTGTCGTATTGGGTGGGCAGGTCTACGTTTACACCAGCGCCCGTACCACCAATCGAATAGCCCCTAATCTTGCCCTTTTTCACCAGTTCCCAAGCCCAAGGCTCCCATTGGACACCAAGGAATACGGTTCCGGCAGGGAATGAGGTCTTGTTGATGGCACCCGTTTCGGCGTTGAGCATTGGAACTTCCACCTCGTGGGGCCACGTCATAGCCTCAACCCACTTACCGGCAACAACATCTACGTTGTGCTGAAGGCGAATGTCACGGTCACCGTTTTCGACGTATCCCCATAGTGCCTTTTGCAATTCTTCGGGGTCAGTCCACTCGCCGTGTGCGTCGGCACGGTTTGGGACGTACCACGGGCCAAGGGTGTAGCGCATTTCAGCGTTCTTTTGGATTTGGTTCGGGATTGCTTCCGACTTCTGCATAAGATTTGCGTCTTGCATCACTCTGGGGTTTACAACGTCGCTTTCTGGTGAAAGGTCAGTCATGTTCGGGGGTGTGTACTTCTTGCGCTTCGTACCGCCGGTAAAGGAACCTACACCGCCACCGTTGCTAGAACCGTCAATGTGGACTGCTGTGACAGTTGGCCCGTCCATCTTTTCCAATTCACGGTACATAGCGTCCGTTTCAGCAGCGGCTTTCGTCAAAATTGGAACAACAACAAACTTGCACCAACCGTTTTCGCTGGGGTTTACGGCAACCCAATCGCAACCGTTTTCACCGTAGGCAATGCAGTTGCAACAACAAGAACCTGTGGAAAGGTATGGTGAAAGGTCTGTGTAAGCAGCGTCAGTCGTAGGAATACGACCAAGTTCTTGCACCATGTCGTCCAGCGAGTCGGCAAGTTCTACCTGCCAAGGGTCAAGACCGTCACGCCAGTTATCGCCAAACATTTCACTACGGTCAGATGAATCCTCATCCATAGAACTGCTACTTGACGATGATGAACTGCTGGAACTGCTACTAGACGACGAACTAGACGAACTGCTGGAACTAGACGAACTTTCGTCATCACTGTCCGACGAATCGGTGTCGGTGTCGTCAGTGGTTCCACCTTGTACGGCTTGCAAAATGGCAGCAACCGTAGTGGGGTCAAGGCTTACTTGTACGGCATTGTCGCCTGCTGAATCGTCATCAGCGTAGTCATCAGGCATTTCTACTTGTGGCTCAATGGGGGCGGAGGCAAAGGTAAAGGGGAAACCAATCGCCTTGTCAATGGGTTCGCAGATTTCAGTACCCTTAGTCGAACCGCAAATGACACAGGGGTACACACCGGAGAAAGCATTGGAACTTTTGGTGAAAGGGTGGGCTACAGAAGCCAGTCCCTTGGCGATGTTTCGGGAAACAAGGCGTTGTTCCGCCTCGAGGGTAATGTCCTTTTCACCAAAGATACGGGTCTGAAGTCGCTTCCAAACAGGGTTATTGACCTTTTCATTTGGAACAAGGACGATAGAAACGCCTGCTTCGCCCTGCTTATTTACCGCCATAAGGTCGGCAGTGACATAACCATCACGCAACAAGTCAGCAGCACCCTCACGAACCTCGTGGGAAATTGACTTGTTCACAATGAGGTCGCTCAACGCTACGTTGGCGACTACATCAAGAATATTCACCTCGTCCACGAAGTATCTCCTTTGTGCTTTTCCATAAATGCTACCCTTACTTTTATGAAATAGTTGTTTAGCAACTACTTTTTAGGTCGGGCGGTTCCCTTTGTGGGTGGTGTTGCACTTCGGGTGCGCATTACTGCCTTACCCTTTTCCTTTGAGGCTTTCACCTTACGGATGCGAATTGTCACGAGGTCGTCCCTTGATTATTTGTTAGTGGGCCGCTTTGACCTGTTTTTCCACGGGTTTTACCGCCTGCCGACGGTGGTATTTCACCAGTCTGACCAGGGTAGCCTTGCGAAGAAATGTCGGCTTGGATTCCACTACCGCCCGATTGGTCATTTGTGCCACCCTGTGGGTTTTGCACCCCTGATGGCTTGGTGTTCGACTGTGCCGTTCCAACTGTGGCGGCTTCGGGATTTGCGCCAATGAACGCCTTTGATGGGTCTGCCATTTCGGGGTCGGGCTGGATTTGGTTTCCACCATAACGAACGTTGTGGGCAAGACCATCTTGTTCGGGACGGAACGCTGGCATACCAGCAAGTTCACGCAGGAAGTCCTCGAGGTTGTTGTCTGGTGTAAGCAACTGTGCTTGGGTAAGACTGCCCAGAAACTGCCCTAGTTCGGTTAGGTCTACCTGTGTAACCTGTCCATAGGTAAGAACGGGACAGTGTGCGGTGTCAAAGCCGTTTAGCGCCATTAGACGTGGAATAGCGTGGCTATTGAACACCTCGGCAATCAAGCGAATCCATGATTCCACCGCAGCCATAAACAAGTCCACTTTGGAAGCACCCAAAGCGAATGAACCAACGGCTTCGTGACCCAACATAATGAAGTCTGCCAAGCAAGTCATGGCAATCTGCTGGTTGTACCGTGAAATGATTTGGTCAGTGTTGTGCGTGGGGATGAAATCGTCCGTCACATACATATGCGAGGGCGACGAAACCATGATGCACTGGACTTCCATTTCACCAACGTATTCCACGGACGAAATTCCAGTGTGGTAGCGCATACGGCTGTCATCTGACAACTTCTCCGCCTTGCGTTCTAGGCAAACCATTGGCAGGTGCTGTGGCATACGGATACGAACGTGGTGATACTCGTTTGCCGAGAAGCCAACCTTGCCCGTCTTTGGCGACGTGTACTCGCCAATCGGGTAGCGACCAATACTTGCTGTTCCACCAAGCGAACGCACAATTTCTGCAACGTCACTAGCCAACTGTGGGCTAACGGTATAAAAGATACCCAAACCCTCATTGGTGATGTGTCCATCTGTGTCCATCAAACCCTGAAGCAGTGCTAGGCGGTCTTTCACCCCAGCGGTCAAGTATTGACGTGGAACAAACTTTTCGGGAGCCTTTTTGCCAAGCAAGGACATTTCACTAAG
>Ga0007807_1000365_pt1 | contig 16355 bp, 17 predicted proteins | sample CryBogCBE12Aug09_FD_71220 | JGI IMG/M metagenome (GOLD analysis project Ga0007807, IMG submission 71220) | Freshwater microbial communities from Crystal Bog, Wisconsin, USA - CBE12Aug09 | ecosystem: Environmental > Aquatic > Freshwater > Lake | place: Crystal Bog, Wisconsin, USA | collected...
TATTGCAAACGCTGTTATTAGATTAGAAGATAATGCTTTTATCCCATTTGATTCAGCTAACACAGACTACCAAGCATATTTAGCATGGATTGAACAAGGCAACACGCCAGAACCAGCAGACAACAATGGCTAATTTTATTTGGAAAATACTAGAAGTTGACTCTAAAGATCAGATTATTAAATCTGCTCAATATAGCGTCACAGTTATTGATGACAATAATTCAGTAGAAACTATAAACAAATAGTGAGTAAATAATGTTTGATTCCACAAAAGCAGGTCTACTATTACTAGGATTACTCCATCTATCTAATGGCGTACCTGCTGCTGAATTACCCAACCCAAAAATAACACCCGGCCAAACAAGAAGTGTAACACTAAAAGATCTCTGTACGATCTCTACCTCATTGGTACGTAACGTGCCAGACGCATTAAAAAAAGATGTATTTAGTAATTATGGTTTAAAAGGTAACGACTCACAAAACCCAAACTGGACAATTATCAATGATTTACAACCCTAAATATGATACAATATAAATAACTAGATTAAGGATTTTTTATGGCATCGACCTATTCAACCAGCTTACGTATTAACCTTATGGCAACAGGTGACCAATCTGGTACCTGGGGTACAACTACAAACATCAATTTAGGTACTGTTATTGAAGAAGCCATTGCGGGTGTAAATTCAATATCCGTTGCAGGTTTAACTGCATATACTTTAACAACTGTAAATGGCGCTTTTGACCAAGCAAGAAGTGCAGCTATTATATTTACAGGAACTATTACAGGTAACTGTACAATTACGGCTCCAGCTGTTTCAAAACTATATATTATTAATAACAATACTTCAGGCGGTTATAATATTATTATGACTACTGGTTCTGGTACTACAGTAACTATACCTAATGGACTATCATATTGGGTTTATACAGATGGTACTAATTTTTATTATGCTACAAACTTTAATGCAAACGCAGTAGTTATTACAGGCGGTACAATTAACGGTACAACAATTGGTGCTACAACCCCTTCAACAGGTGCATTTACAACATTAAGTGCTACGGGTAACGGAACGATAGGTACAAATTCATCTAATACTTTAACTATTAATTCTACTGCTACCACAGCAACTCAAACAGCGGGAGATAATTCTACTAAGTTAGCTACAACAGCCTATGTAGCTACAGCAGTAACAAATGCAACTGGTTCATTAGGCACTATGTCATCACAAAATGCTAATAATGTTAACATTACTGGTGGAACTATTACAGGCATTATTGCAGGTAGTCCAAACTATACAGGAACACCAACATTTACTGGTACATCAAGTAATTTATCTGGCGTATTTACCAATGCTACAGAGCTAGTGACTGTATCCGCAACAGCAGCAACAGGAACAATCAACTTTGATGTTACAACACAATCAGTACTTTATTATACAAGCTCTGCTGCAGCTAATTTTACAATTAATTTTAGAGCATCAAGTGGTACATCATTAAATACTGCAATGTCTACAGGACAAGCCATTACAGTGGCATTTATGAATACCAATGGCTCTACACCTTACTACAATAATGCAGTAACTATTGATGGAACATCTGTTACACCAAAATGGCAAGGTGGTTCAGCACCTACATCAGGTAATGCATCTAGTGTAGATATTTATACATATACAATTATTAAAACAGCTAGTGCTACTTATACAGTATTAGCATCACAATCACAGTTTGCTTAAGGATAAGTAATGCCTTTAATATCACGAAGAGCTATTGCTTCTGCTAGAGGATACGGTATGTTTAATGGCGGTATTCCTGCCATTACCTATCTTGTTATTGCTGGTGGTGGCGGTGCTGCAGGTTGGGTAAACGGATCACAAGCTGGTGCATCTGGCGGTGCAGGTGGTGTATTAACTGCTACATCTAAATTATTTAAACCCAATATTACTTATACTGTAACTATTGGTCAAGGTGGTGCTAGTGGATATGGTCCAGCATCAGGCACTAATGGTCAAAACTCAACTGTTACTGGTTCTGGATTTACTACATTAACTGCTATAGGCGGTGGTTCTGGTGGAGCTAATACTGTAAATGGTGGTAATGGTGGATCTGGCGGTGGCGGTGGAGCACAGGGAGGTTCAGGCGGGTCAGGTACTTCAGGACAAGGATATGCAGGTTCTGCTGGAGATGCAGGAAGTAACGGTGGTGCAGGTGGTGGTGCAGGTGGTGCAGCTAGCAGTGGTGCTTATGGCATTGGTATTGCAAACCCTATTACAGGCTCAACTGTAGGATATAATTCAGGTGGCACATATTATTTAGCTGGTGGTGGTTCTGCTGCTAGTGGAACTGGAACTTATAATCAATATGGTGGCGGTAATAATGCTACTAATGCTTATGCAAATACAGGTTCAGGCGGTGGCGGTGGTGGCGTATATGCTGGATCTAATTACAATACAAATGGTGCTGGTGGTTCTGGTGTTGTAGTAATTGCATATCCAATTTCATATAAAGCAGCTACAACCACAGGAAGCCCAACAGTTATTACTACAGCAACAACTAGAATTTATCAATTTACCTCATCAGGAACTATTACATTCTAATATGAAAAAACAAATTGCAATATTATTTTTAGGTTTAATGCACTTACACACAGGCGTACCTGCAGAGATTCCCAATCCAAGAATTACACCCGGCTATATGCGTGATGCATCCGTCAGAGAACTTTGTACAACAAGCACTTCATTGGTGCGTAATGTACCTGACTCATTAAAAAAGCAAGTATTTACATCATATAAAATGTCAGGCAATGATAGATCAGTATGTAAAGAAGGTTATGAAATAGATCACTTAATTAGCTTAGAGTTGGGTGGTGCAAACGATATTAAAAACTTATGGCCACAAAGCTATTGTGGGTCACCTTATAATGCACATATTAAAGATAAGTTAGAGAATGAATTACATCGACGAGTATGCAAAAATGAAATGACTTTAAAAGCAGCTCAAGATTGTATTAGTAGTAATTGGACTTTATGTTATACACAAACTTTTAAATAGGAGAAAGATATGAAACAAAAACTTAATGAACTTAAAGACTTTTTGATTGTAGTATTACTATTTGTATTTAGAGTTTTAATCAGATGGTCAGAAGCTTTACTTGATGAAGCTCATACTGTTGTATATGCATTAGATGTTTTAATTAATAACGAATTAGTAAAAGAAGAAGCAGTTGTTAAGGTAGATCAATCAGCATCAACACCGCCAGCTGCCTGAATCCTAATAGGAGTTATTTCATTGGGATTGTTTAGTTTTAACTGGCTATTAAGTATTTTACCAACATGGTTACCTTTGTTGGTTATGGCTATAGGAATTGCATTATTTATATTTGAATGTGTAGTTGGGTTTTTTAGTACAACCGCTGAAGGACCTAGATTTATACTTAAATGTTTAGCATTAGTTATATTTGCGTATGGTGCTTATATTAAAGGTAGACAAGATGTATTAGTTGAATATAAACATGCAATAGATAAAATTAAAGTAGCTCAAAATGTAGCTACATCTAAGATTAAAGTAACGTATGATAAACAAATTAAAACAATTAGAGCTAAAAATGAAGCCCTTAAAAGTCAAATTAATAATAAAGATAATGCTAATTGTGAGCTTCCTGAGTCTTTTATCAGGTTGCACAACGACGCAGCTAAGGACTGATTTCCCTACACCTCCAGGGGAATTAATGTTATTACCTCCTAAGTTAAATACGTTGCCCGATAAAGCACCATTAGATAAAGCTGAACAGACTATTGTAGATAATTACACTACATATCATGAAGTTTCACAACAATTAATAGACTTAGAAAACTGGATCAAAGAACAAAGTAAAATAAAATGATACCAAATTTAAAACATTTAGTGACTGGAAAAGATAATGAAACACATGATATTGCTAGATGGTCTTGGCTTGTTACAACACTTGTTGTGATTGCGGGAGCTTTATATGACGCTTATATTGGTAATATGTTTAATATTAAAGATTTCGCTCAGTCTATTGGAGTAATTGCTGGTGCTCATGGTGCGGCAGTTATGATGAAAAAGGATACAGAACCTAATGAAAGCAAGTGAAAATGCTGTTAATCTTATTAAACGCTTTGAAGGTTGCCGTCGTAGTCCTTATCGTGACGCTGGCGGTCTTTGGACTATTGGTTATGGTCATCTTATCGGGGATGGGAAATCGCTTCCTGCAAACATTAATAGAGATTTCACAGAAGAAGAAATAAATGCTTTACTTATTGAGGACATTGCTAGGTTTGAACGAGGACTTAATATGTGTCTTGTTGTGCCTCTTACCCAAAATCAGTTTGACGCTTGTATTAGTTGGGTGTTTAATTTGGGGATTGCAGAGTTCAAAAAATATATAGCTCCTATGATTAATGGAGATGATGATTCAGAAGAAGTAGTTGCGGAGATGATTAAGTTTGACCATGTAGGACCTAAAGAATTAGCAGGATTAAAAGCTAGAAGAGAAGCTGAAAAAGAATTATATTTAAAAGATTAATATGCCATTACAGAAAATAATACTAAAACCAGGAATAGTTAAAGATACAACTGACCTTGCTAATAAAGGTGGTTGGTATGATGGACAACTTGTACGCTTTAGAAATGGGTTTCCTGAAAAGTTTGGTGGCTGGCAAGTTCAAACACTTACACCTTATATTGGGTCTGCGCGTACTATATTTACTTATACTACATCTGACGGTAATTTACTTGCAGCGTTAGGTACCAATCAAAAGATATATATTAATGCAGGTACAACTCTTTATGATATAACACCTATTCGGGCTACATATACTCATTCAACAACACCTACAACAGATAATTGCTTTGCTACTCAAAATACTTCTACTACTGTAACAGTAACTATAACTTCTCATGGTGCAGTTAATGGAGACTCTGTAACATTTAGTGGAGCTACTGCAGTGGGTGGAGTTAGTGCTGCAAACTTAAATCAACAGTTTCAAATCTTTAATGTAACACCTAATACCTTCCAAATCACTGTAGCTTCTGCTGCTACTTCAACTGTAGCTTCTGGGGGCGGTACTGCTATTACTGCAGTATTTCAGATTAATACGGGAGCTTCTAATGTAACTGCCGGATATGGTTGGGGTACTTCTACTTGGGGTCGTAGTACTTGGGGTTCAGGTTCAACATCTGCTGTATATATTCCGCCTCGTTTTAACTTTATGCAAAACTTTGGTAATGATTTAATCTTTAATACCTCATATGATTCAGTAGGTCAAACAGGTGGTATCATTTATTACTGGACTTATAATAACTCATTTTCAAATGTAGCTGTACCACTAAATACAACTACAGGTGCTATAGCTGTTCCTCAAAACGTACAGAAGATTTTATTTAATTCAACTACTGGATTCTTAATTGCATTTGGATGCACTTCATATAATGCAGCTGGAGCTGCACCTGACTATTTAGGAACTTATAACCCATTACTTATTCGTTGGTCTAATGTTGACCCAACTTATGGTCCTCAACCTGGTGTATGGCAACCCACTGCTACTAACTTAGCAGGTGATTTACAAGTTCAATCAGGCTCTCGTATTGTTACTGCTATAAGTACTAAACAAGAAATTCTAGTATTTACTAACGTATCTTTAAATTCTATGCAATTTTTAGGTACACAACTTGTATTTGGAATATCTGAATTATCACATAATATATCTATCATGGGACCTAATGCTGTAACTGCAATTAATAATACAGTATATTGGATGGGACGAGATAGATTCTATGTTTATAACGGTGTAGTAAATACATTACCTTGTTCAATTAGAAAATATATATTTGATAGTAATAACCCAACAAGTATTAATCCTACTCAAGCTCCTATTGTATTTGCGGGAGTTAATAATAAGTTTAATGAAATTATATGGTTCTATGCATCTCAAGCATCTACATCAGGTGAAATTGATACTTATGTAATTTATAACTTCCAAGATCAAATTTGGTATTATGGTAATTTAGTCAGAACAACATGGATTGATGCAGGTGACTTTTCATTTCCACTATCTCCTAATAATGGTTGGATATATACTCATGAAAACGGTACAGATGATGGTCAACCTTTAGGTGCAACTCCAAACCCTATTACATCTTATATTACTACTTCTGATATTGATATTAATGAGGGTGATAAATTTGGTTTATTAAGACGTGTTATACCCGATATAGACTTTACAGGATCTGAAACTAATAACCCTGTAACAGGTGCTCCCATAACTCCACAATTATCAGTTACAGTTGGAGTAAGAAACTTTCCAGGTGCAGCTGCATCTACTACAGATGCCGAAGGTGTTTCAACTATTCAAAACGTAACAGAAGCTACAGCTACATTAAACCAATATACAAACCAAGTCTTTATACGTGCACGTGGTCGTCAAATGTATTTTACATTAGGTTCTAATACAGTAGGAACTCAATGGCAAGCAGGTGCATTTAGATTTGATATGAGAGAAGACGGAAGAAGAAGCTAATTATGACAACTGCAGTTCAAGCTAACCAGATTATAAGTGCACCAGTTACTACAACAAAAGCACCAGCATTACCTATTGCACCTCAAAATTATGAGCAACCATACCAAAATCAAAATAATAATGCTTTCCGTATTTATTTTAATCAAATTGATTCATTTAACGTAGATACTATACAACAAGTAAATAGTCTTAATACTTTAAACTGGTTAGGTACAGGTGGATTTTAAATGTCAAACTATCAAAACATAATCGGTAATCAACTAGCTCAAGCAGCTATTACAGGAACTTTAGCTACAGTATATACTGTGCCCGCTAATACTAGAACCTATGTAAAAGACATTAATATATGTAATACTACTGGAACAGCTATCACAGTTAATATACATTTAGTACCTAGTGGTGGTACGGCTGGAACTGGAAATGCCTTATTATATGGGTATTCTGTAGCTGCTAATTCTATATATCACTGGACAGGTACTCAAATTATGTTAACCGGCGGATTAATACGTGTTAGTGCTTCTACAACAGGTGCTACAGTTACTATTTCGGGTGGTGAGGCAACATAGTATATGGTACAATTAAGCAAATTTAAGGACTTTCTATGATTCATTCTCAAGCATCAGGTTTAGCATCTTTAGGTCGCAATGGCGATACTATGATTATGCACGTTAGTCCAAGCGAAGTCGCTGGATTACAAGCTTTAGCTAAATCTCAAGGAACCTCTTTAACAGTTAACCCACATACAGGTATGCCAGAAGCCTTCAGTTTAGGTGGTTTTTTTAGCTCATTATTGCCATTAGCTGCCGGTATTATGTTAGGACCCGCTGGATTTGGCGTATTTGATAGTGCTTTAACTACAGGTTTAGCAGTGGGTGCAGGTACAGCTTTAGCTACAGGTAACCCTGTTTCAGGTCTTATGGCAGGTTTAGGTGGTGCAGGTGGTTATGATATCAGTGGCGCTTTAAATAATACATTAAGTGGACTTGGTGGTGCATCAACGATGGCTGCTCCAGTAGCTAATAATATTGGATCTACAGTAGGATATGTAGAAAACCCTATAACCGGCGCTTCAGAGCTTGCTTCTAGTTCAGGAGCTCCTGGTATTACTACTTCTGATTTAATAAATGCATCTAATGGTGTTGGTTCACAAGGTATTCAATTATCACAAGATGCTCTAAATGCAGGGGCTAATACTGCAGCAGATTCTAGTATGTTATCTAAAGCTACTAATTTTGGATCTGACTTTGCATCTAATTTAGCAAAACAAACAGGTTCTTCTTCACCAACTATGGCATTAGGTAAAAGTTTAGGATTACCTTTAGTTGGCGCTTTATATAGTGGTGGAGCTTTCACACCTAATACTAATTTAGGTACAAACCCAGCTGAAGCATATAATCCTAACTTTAGACTTAATTTAAAAAATCAACAACCAGGTCAAATACCTTTAATATTAAATCCAAATAATCCTGGTGGTCTAGGTCAAGGTATACAGTTAGGTAACTATCAAACTCCATATGTAGGTGGTCCTATTGACTCTAACGCAGGTTATGGTTATGCTGCAGGTGGTGTTGCTGAACTTAGTGGACTTAAAGATGATGCTGGACTTAAAAATGATACTGGATTAACTGGGTTATTTAGATCTATCAGTGCTAAATCAGGTGGATACCTTGATGGACCTGGTGATGGTATGAGTGACTCTATTCATGCAACTATTGATAATAAACAACCTGCAAGATTAGCTGATGGTGAATTTGTAATTCCAGCTGATGTAGTTTCTCATTTAGGTAACGGATCATCAAAAGCAGGTTCACAAAGATTATATTCTATGTTAGATAAAGTACGTAAAGCTCGTACAGGACATACTAAACAAGGTCACGAAATTAACGCAGAGAAATACTTACCTGCATGAAACAAATACAAATAGTTGACCCTAATCATGTTTATGCGATGTGGGATACACTAAAACCGTTTTTTGAAAAATCTGAAATGTATGGCGCAGGAGATTCAACTGCTGACCAAATGAAAGTAAGTTTAGCTCGTAATTATCAAATTTTATTTGTAGTTACAGAAGATTCAAAAGTTATTGGAGCATTTGCAGTAGAATTAATAAACTATTCTAATCATAGAGTAGCACATACAGTAGCAATGGGTGGTCGAGGTTTATTTGATAAAGATACAGTAAGTCAATATGAAACTTGGGCTAGATCACAAGGTGTCACAAAAATTAGAGCTTGGGCTAAAGATGCACAGGCAAGATTATATCGAATGAAACTAGGACTTGAAAAGTCTATGAATGTTGTGGAGAAACTTTTATGAAATTGATTAACTTATCTAATTGGCTATCTAGCCTTGTTGGATTCTTTACCTTTTGGAGTGACGGAGGTGGTGGTGGCGGTTCTACTACGCAAACTTCATACTCTACTAACTTACCCCAATATGCACAACCATATTATGAACAACTATTAAACTCTGTTGGTAACCAAGTATTTACTACAGATTCATCAGGTAATGTTACAGGTGTTCAACCAGGTACAAATTTACCACAACAACAAGTAGCTCAATTTAATCCATTACAACAACAAGCTCAAACAGAAGCAGCTAATTTAACTACACCTGCTCAATTCCAACAAGCAACTCAAGGACTTCAAAATAGTCAAAACTTAGGTAATGCTATAGCTGGTGCTGGTATTAATCAAGCATTAAGTTACGATCCGTCACAAATTACTGCACAACAATGGAATAATCAAACAGCTCAACAATACATGAGCCCATATTTAATGCAGTCATTGTTACCACAATTACAATACCAACAACAAGTATATGGTGAACAAAACGCAGGTAATGCAGCACAATCTATAGGACAAGGTACATTTAGTGGTTCTAGAGAAGCATTACAACAAGCACAAAACCAACAAAACCAAAATATGAACCTAGCTAATATTCTAGGTCAAGGTTTAAATACAGGTTATCAAAATGCTCAGACTGCATTTAATGCTCAGAACCAAGCTAACTTAGCAGCTCAACAAGCAACAGCTCAAGGTCAACAATATGCAGCTAATTTAGGTGCACAGTTAGGTCAAGCTGGATTACAAACAGGTGAAACTGCAGCTCAAGGTATTGGTGCTTTAGGTACTGCTCAAAATCAAGCTAACTTGGCTAATCTTGGTGCGCAAACTGCAGCAGGTCAACAACAGCAACAATTGGCTCAACAAAACCTCAATACTGCTTACCAAAATGCAATGGCTCAGTATTACTACCCACAACAACAATTACAATACTACAGTGACATTCTTCGTGGTAATGCTAATGCATTAGGTTCTTCACAAGTTCAATACGCACCAGCACCATCTATGGCATCTCAAGTTGCAGGTTTAGGTTTAGGTGCATTAGGTTTAGCTAAGGCAACAAGTTAACAAGGAAAATAATATGTATAGTCCATTAAATGCAGCAGGTATATCACCAACGATTCCAGCTTCTAAAGATCAACTTATTAGAGTAATGCAAGATCCAAACTATGCAGCTGCCGTAGGTATACCACAATATAAAGCTATGGTTATGTTGCAAGAGATGAATAAAAAAGCTCCTGCTCAACCTCAAACACAAACAGTAGCTCAACAACTTGTAGCTCAAGCTGAACCACATCCACAACAAGCTGGTCTATCACAACTACCTGTTGGTGACCATATGTTCCAAGAAAAAAACTATGCAGGAGGCGGCATTATTGCATTTAGCGGTAAAACAGGTTCTGCTGTTAATCCAGATGGACTTACTGATGCTGATATAGCGTATGAAAATTGGTTAAAAACTGCTGGTCCAGATTTCCCTAAACCTAATTATGATTACCCTAATTCTGTATTAAATGAATTTGGTATTCCTACAACATCAAAAGATAATTCTAAATTAGTATTAGGTATGCCTGGTCCTACTACTGATATACAAAAAAATCAATTAAGTTCTATGGGTGTACATCCTGATTGGACATCACAATTAAAACCACCAGCTCCAGCTGCTAATCCAACACCAACCCCAACAGGTAACTTTAGTGATTATTTAAAATCTCCTGTAAGTAATGTAGCTCCTACTGGAAATAACCCTAATGTATCCCTTGCAGCAAATGCAGCAGCAGGTGCAGAACCATCTCTTGATCCAATGTCAATTATGAATGCATCTGTAAATAGATTTGGTAAGCAGATTGATGAAAAAGGTATTAGATCCTTATATGATAATGCAAAAGTAGATTCTAAAGATATAGCTAAGAATACTGTAAATATGTTTAATGAGTTAGTAGGACCTGATGAATCTACAGATAAGCTTACTGAAAAATTAAATAAAATGGCTGAGAAAACTAAACATGATGAAGATACAGCTCCATGGATGGCATTAGCTCAAGCAGGTTTTGCAATGGCTGCAGGTAAATCTAGATTTGCATTACAAAATATTGCTGAAGGTGGTACCGCAGGTCTTAAAGCATACAATGATGCTAAAGAGAAAAATGAAGCCGCTGAGTTACAACAACTTAATATTCAAAACCAACTTAATAAAGCCCAACGTGCTGAAAGGATTTCTGCTGTTACTACGGGCATTAATAGCCAACAACATATCGATGATTTAAATCATGCAACTGAATTGGCTAAGATTAATGCTGGTATTGAAATACAAAAAGCTAATAATGATAACCTTATCAAAGCTGCAGAAACTGGTCCTAAATCTGCATATTATCTTGGCGAAGCTTATAAAGCTAAAAAAGAAGGCGATTATTATGGGTCTGGCGCTAAATTAGAAGGTAAAGGCGCATTAACTGATACTCAAAAATTAACTCATTGGACTAACTATAATAGAGATCCTGGATCATATGGTTTGAAAAAAGGATTAAGTCAAAAAGATTTCTATGATTTTTTAGAAGGTAAATCTCCAGCAAGTCAAGGTCCAAAAATAGGAAGTTTTGTAACTGATCCAAAAACAAATGAAACTCATTACCTTCGAGCTACCGATTAATTAATTAATTATGCCTAAAATAAACGTACAGGGTTATGGACCTGTAAACTTTCCGGACGATATGTCCCAAGAACAGATTGCTAATGTAATCGAAAACGAATATATCCCACATATGAAACAACATATCGCTAAGGAAGGTTTTATTCCTGGCGTTAAAGCTGGTTTACAATCAGGGTTAGGTAATGTAGAAACATTCTTAGGTGAGAATCTAGGTATGCCTTCATTATCTGAAGCTGGTAAACAAAATAAAGCAGAAGCTGCTACTAAGTATGAAGAACCTTATGCTGGTGAAACTGCCGCTGCATTTCAACGTGGTATTTTACCTGGTGTTGGCACTGCTATATCAAATGTAACAGGTCCTGTTGGTAATATCTTAGGTACATTTGGTCCTACTGCATTAGTAGGTGTTGCTGCTGCTCCTTTACTTCCTGAAGAACTTGCTGGTCTAACTCTAAGCACAGCTACTCGACGTGCAATTGGTACTACTGTAGCTAACGGGTTTGAAGAAGCTGGTCAAAATATTGATAAACAAAAAGATTTACATCCCGATCAAAAAGTAAACTTACTCGCTGCTGATTTAACAGGTCTTATTCAAGGTGCTATTGATACTTTAGGTGTGCCTGGACTAGGTAAATTAAGTAATAAATTAGCTCCTCAATTAGAAAACCAAGCTACTAAATTATCTAAACAAATCGTAGATGGTGAAATAACACACGCAGAAGCTGCTAAAAGTTTATCAAGTAAATGGACTGAATATCTAGGTTCTACTGCGTCTAACTTTGCTTCAGGTGCTGGTATGATGACTGCAGACGAAGCATTACGTCGTGCACAAGCTGGCGAAGATGTAACAAGTCCTGAAGCTTTAGAATCTTATAAACATGATATTGGTAGTGCGTTATTAATGTCCCCTGTATTTGGTGCCTACCATGTTCTTACAGGTAGTGGTCGTGGTGAAGCTAATAGAAAACTAGATGAAGCTCAAGCTACAAAAGTTGCAAAAGACCAAGCTATTGCTGATGCTCAAGCTAAACGTGAGATGGATATTAAAACTGGGGTTATGCAACAACAACCTATGTTTACTGAAGAGCAAGCACCAAGTCCAGCAGGTCCACCAGCCCCAGAAGCTCCACCTCCAGCTCCACCAGCTCCAGAAGAAGTGCCTACAGCTCAACAATCTTTATTTGATGAAAAAGGCAAACCTACTCCTGAAATAGAACAAGAGCAAGCTAAGAGTCGTGTTCAACAAAATCAAGAAAAAGTGAATACATTGTTAGCTACGCCAGAAGGCACTAAGCAAGTACTAGATAATATCAAGGATTACTTCTTTGACTATACAAAGGCTGACCAAAACAAAATTAGAACTCAGTTACAACAACGCATGAAAGCGTTTACTTTAAAAGACGAAGATGTGCTAAGTCAAAAACAAAAAGAATATGAACAACTATTCTCTGTTATCGAGCCTGTACCTGAACACGAATTAACTTCACAAAAATTACAAGAAGCAGGCATTAAAGGTTCTCTTGCAGCGCAATTAAAAGATAAGAGTTTGAAAGACCCGGCGGTATATAATAAAGTTGCAGATGTAGCTAATGATTTAAAAAATACAAATGCATCTGCAGCAGCTAAACTATTAGATGGTATTCAAGCACCAGAAGGAGCAAAAAATGTTGAAGGAACTAAGCCCGCAGCAACTGGAGAAAGCGATGCAGTATCTCTCAAATCCGAAGATGAAACTGACACCGGAACTAGCAGAGATATCGGATCTACAATGGGTTTCAATCGAGTTGATAATGGTAGAGCTCTTGAAGGAGCAAAAGATGTCAACGCTGCATTAAAAGAAGCTAAGATATATGAAACTAAAGATGAAAGCGGTCAAGAGTATTTAGGTCTTGGTGAGAAGAAAGAAGAAGTAGCTAAAGAAGAAAAAGCTGCTAAGACTCCTGAAGAAATTAAACAAGCAGAACTTGATCGTAAAGCCTTATTAGAAAGAGAACAAGAACTATCTAAGAAACTTCATAAAGCTGGTGAAGAAGCTTCTGATATCTACGCTTCACAAAAAGAAGCTGAAGAAAATAAAAACCTAGATTTATCTACTACAACTCCTGCAGAATTAACTGAAGGTTCAACATTCCAAAGAAAATTCAAGAATGTAAAAACACTAGGTGATGCATTAAAAACTCTCAAGAAGATGCCTATTAGTAAAGGTCAACAAGCCCTTGCTAATTTATTACTCAACACTAAAAATGTTTCAGACGTAGCATTTGAAACCGCTAAACATCCACAACCTAAAGATATACGCAAAAAAGGTCCTAAGACTTACATCGGTGAATTTACTGGTGAAAAGCGTACAATGGGAGAAGAAGCATCTAGAAAACTAATCAACTATGAGAAGTTTACAGGTGAATACGACTCTGCTGAAAATAAAGCTAAACTTTATCAATCAGGTAATGCCGAGAGTTTATTACATGAAGGCATTCACGCCGCTACTGCACATGAAATAGATAAACATATTGACCATGTACCTGACCCAAGAGGTGCTGCATACGGTGTAACTCCAGTTGCAAAACCTAACTCAGTTATCGGTAAACGTTGGGTAAGAATGTTTAACGCTGCAAAAGAAGCAGCTAAGAATAGAAATGAAGATCACTATGGTCTAGATGACATACATGAATTCGTAGCAGAAGCTCTTAACCCACATGATAATAAATTTAGACAACTATTAAAGAATACAGCACCTACTTCAAAAGCTAAACCAAGAGGTAGATTGCCTTCACTATTTACTGAGTTTATTCAGAACATAATGGACTTATTAGGTGTTCCACAAAAATATGAAAGTCTATTCCACGAAATATTAGATCATAGTTCTGAACTATTCAAAGGTCCTGATCTATCAATAGATAAAGATGTAGCTAAATTACAAGCTGCTATTGAGGGTAAACCAGCAACTTATGTTGACGCAGGTAAAGGTTTACTACAAAAAGTTAAACACTTCTCTATTATTACAGACTCTCCAGGACGTGAGCATGATGTAGAAGAATTATTATCATCACCTAATGCCATACTAGATAAACTTCCTGAGTTTGATAATACATTTAAAGATAAAGCACTAAATTGGTATTCTAAAGCAACAGAAGGCATGCGTAAGTATTGGTTAGGTGCATTAGAATTATCTAAATTACATATGTTGTATGGTAAAGAACTACCTTCTATTAAAACATTAGAAACAGCAGTTAAAGATAGAAATCATTTCCACGTAATAGAAAGAAAGCATATAGATAATCTTGCTAATAAAGGCATTATTGCTATCCAGAAATATTCTAAACCTATTGTAGATAAATTTAATAATACTATACATGAATTATCTCGCTTAGATATTGATCCTAGAGACCCTAAAAATAAAGACCATGAGTTAGTAAAATCATTTAATTCTTTACCAGAAGAACTAAAATCTTTAGCTAAAGATATTGTTAATAGTTATGAAGATTATAGAAATAAATATGTAGACTTTGTAGCTAATGCAGTGCCAAGCAAGTCTATGCAGATTAGGAAAAAGTTTGAGTCCTCTCAAAAACCGTTTTATGTACCGTTATTACGTAGAGGTCAATACTGGTTGCAATATATGAATCCTAATGGTGAAATGACTTCTATTGCTAAAGATTCTCCTAGAGAAATAAATATGATTAAGGATGCCTTAGTAAAACAAGGTATGAATCCTAAAGATATTAAACTCTATTCTAAATTACAAGATATTAGTCATAGAACTGCGCCTCCATCAGGTTTTGTAGCCGACGTATTAAAGATTATGAAAGAAGGTGGTGCAACTGAGAAGTCAATGGATGATATGTACCATACCTATTTATCATTATTCCCAACAGAATCTATTAGACAATCATTTAATCAAAGACGTGGTGACTTAGGATATATTCAAGATTTAGTTCAAGGCTATGCAAGGACAGCTCCTAAGATGGCTAGTCAATTAGCTAATTTAAAATATGCCCCAGAAATTGATAAAGCTTATTCTAATTTAAAAGAAGATTTTATTAAAAGTGGTGAGAATAAAGTAGCTTCAGATGTTATGCATGAACTTATGGAAAGACGTAAATTCATTGATAATCCATCTGCTGAATGGTGGGCTTATCGTGCAAGCCAAGCTAACTTCTTAATGAGTATTGCAGGTAACATATCATCTGCATTAGTGAATACTACAGCTGTTCCTATGGTAGCTTTACAACATATTGCCGTAGATAAAAATGGTAATTATAACTATTCTAGAGCTAGCCAAGCGATTGCTAAAGCTACTAAAATGTTCTTCCAAGGCGGATATGACGATAGTAAAGAGTATTTAGGTAAAATATATAGAATTAGAACATTTGGTGTTAATGACAAGTTATCTTCTGAATATAAAGATTTGCATGATAAATTATTAAGAAGTGGTGTATTAACTTATAGTATTGGTCGTGAACTACATAGTATTGCTGAAGCACCATCTGATAAATATCAATTATGGAAAGATAAAGCTAATACATTATTAGGTCTTACATTTGAGGGTACAGAAAGATTTAATAGAGAAGTAACTGCATTAGCAGCCTATGATGTTGCTCTTCAAGATGGGTATACTCATGAACAAGCTATTAAAAAAGCTATTGACCTTACAGCTAGAGTTCATACAGAAGCTATACCAGAAGCAGGACCACGTTGGTTACAAGGTCAAGGTGCTATTGGCGGACTACAAAAAATTGCACTAACATTTAAACGCTTTACATTAGCACAGATTCTTAATATGGGTATGTTGTCTAGAGATATGTTTAAAGATGCTAAAAC
>Ga0007807_1000384_pt1 | contig 16048 bp, 15 predicted proteins | sample CryBogCBE12Aug09_FD_71220 | JGI IMG/M metagenome (GOLD analysis project Ga0007807, IMG submission 71220) | Freshwater microbial communities from Crystal Bog, Wisconsin, USA - CBE12Aug09 | ecosystem: Environmental > Aquatic > Freshwater > Lake | place: Crystal Bog, Wisconsin, USA | collected...
GCGGCGGGACTTACGATGCCCGCGTGCTCACCGACCAGCAGTGTCCCTCGCCCACCAACCAGGTCAAACCTCGGGAGGTCGACACGGTGCTCAAAGGCGGGCGGACCATTTCTCGTGTGGTCGGGCTGGGCGATCCAGAGTTGAATGCCGTGGAGCGGGCCGTCGTAGTGCGGCGCCGCCTCCTCGGAATGAGCCACTCCCCACCCCGCCGTCATTAGGTTGAGCTCCCCCGCTCGGAGGAGTTGCTCCGAGCCCAGACTGTCTCGATGCAGCTGCTCACCTTCGATCAGCCAGGTCACGGTCTGAAGGCCCATGTGGGGGTGAGGGCCCACGTCCGCACCTCGCGCGGGCGTGACGGGGGTCGGCCCCATGTGGTCAGCGAAGCACCAGGCGCCAATGGTGCGGCGCCCCCGTCGAGGTAGTGCTCGACGCACGAGAAGTTCACCGACCCGAGCCTCGTGACTGGTTGTGATGTCCACCGCTAACTCCCGAGATCCGAGCCCGTCGACACCCACACCGCCAGACCACCCCTACGGTACCGCTTCGCCCAGCAGACCTCCGGTGTCGGCAGGCTGCGCCATGAAAAGGTCGCATCAACGTCTCACCGAGGGTAGTCTCACACCATGCAGTACAACCTCCGCGGAACAAAGCGCACTCCGCCCATAGACGACGGCGCAATGCGGGACGACGACTCACTCTGGGCACGCTTCAAGGATGCTGCAAAAACATTCGCGGTTAAGACCGTCGTCTTGGTCGCCGTTATCACGCTTTTGGTCATCGGCTTCAAGCACGCCGGAATCCGCCCGAAGTGGCTGAAGATACCTCCACTGTGGTGAGCCGGTCCCGCTTCGTTCGATTACGCCGCCGTTAGGACCCGAGCCGTGGTACGGCGGCCTTCACGGCGATGAGCGATGCCGCTGCCCCGGCGGCGATAGCCACGTTCACCGCCAACGCCGGAACGCCGGCGTAACGCACGGTGGCGTGACCGTAGAGGCTGTAGGTCACGCTCTCAGTAGCGAACCCGTATTCCGCGAGTCCGGCTGTGCCAATCGCAATACCCGCCAGCCGGCGAACTCTGGTCCTCGGCGCAACAACGTCAGCACCTTGACGAGACAGCGTCGTGGTGTCGTCACCACGTCTGACGTCGTTGTAGCAACGCCTACCCACCCTCACGATCGAGGCGAATACCACGTAACAGCTGCGTGATAGTAGTCACATGTCCGAGATCGACTGGAAAGGAGGGCTATGGCGAAACGCGTCGTTGCCGAACATTTCACAAGAAGTGGCAAACCAAAAGTGCTGTACCAGAGCGAAATGACCGCACGATGCGAAGCGATGCGGCTAAGCAAGCATTGGTACGAATGCGAATTCAACGGAGCGCGCCATTGGCACATTGGCGGCGAGAAGCACTACGCACCTCGGGAAGTGGTGCTTCCGGAAAAGTCACTGATTCTCTTTGTCAGCAAAGAGGCACTCGAACAGAATGTCGACGCGTACGAAGCGTGTCGGTATGGATGGAAACTTCCGTCGCCGAAAATGCTTGAGGTTGAGTATGTCATTGCTGCTCGGGGCCTAATCGTGATTGGTGTGTTTACTCGTCCGATGTGGCTGCCAGCCACGGCAGAGTTTTTTCCGACAAAATCTCCGCGACCTGCTGGCTATATGGGCTTTACCGCCGAGAAGGCCGCTCCATTTCATCGTTCATTGGAATGGTGCGAGCTGCCACAACGACAGGGCCGACCAAAAAAGTCGCCACCCTTTTTGTTCACCTTCTAAACCCGAAGTGCCTTGTGCTATGAACCTGTAGATCGACGAGTGGCACCTCAAACGTAACGAGACCCCAGGAAAATCCTGGGGTCTCGACGTTCATTGTTTAATTCTTCGTGGGGTATGTACATAAGTCCAGAGGCCTTGAATCACCTGGGGTGCAGATGATCGGATCGGGGCATTTTTAACCGTAAATCGGAGAGTTGCTAACTGCTCACAATTTTGCGTCGTAAATTCAACCATGAAATTCTTGAAGGGTACTTTCGAGGAAACACTTCACAACTGCAAAATGCTGGCGGCCGAGGCTCGTCTGTCGTACTGGACATGTCGTTTGTCGAAAGAGTCCAGCCGTCACTAGCCACAGCTGGGACGAGAACGTACTTTCCGAAACTGAACCTGATCCGATCGCGAACCGAGCCTTCGTCATTTCGGATGTCAAAACTAAAAGCTTTTGCGTGGGGCGGGTTTGGGGCATTTTTGAGCCACTCATTCTTCCAACTATCGCCCGCCTGCCTATAGGTCAAAGTGACTTGGCACTGTTCACCAGGTCTTACTATTGTCCACTTTCGTCCGTCAATATTGATGAGTTCTCTAGGATAAGGCAACCCATCTTCGTGGTCTAGAAACTCAGCCGTCGCCCCAACTAAGCCGTCACTCGAAGACACAAAGGCACTGGTGCGCCCTTCATTTGATAGTGATATGCGAATGATGAGGCCGATCGGAATATTTCCAGACCTCGTTAAGTCCCAATGAATAGATTCAGTGGTAGTTGTAGGAAAACCGTTTTCACCCAAAACGCTCGTGGTGTCTTCGATAAAGAAACTGTGAGCTACAAGACGTGGCGCCTGCGCATCGATTCTGGCTCTTCTAGATTCAGAAACGCTTCTCCGCGTTGCCGCTGCGAGAACTACCGTGGCCATGGCGAGCGCCACCGTGCCCCACCCCGTCAGGTCTCCACTCGAAATCAGGGCAACGGGCATCCTCATTCATTCTAAACGACCCACAATTCACGAGTTGTTGCGCGCGCACAAATGAACAAAGTGGGCCTACCAGAGGTACTCGTTCAACTTGGCGGAATCACCAACGAGGGGTGCGTAGAGGTGACGGCCCACTTCAGCCTTCAGTTCTAGCGGCAGTATGTCGCGAAGCGCGTCGAGAACGCCACGGGCGTCGACGGCGGCGTCGTGACTCGTCCAACAGAAGCCACGGCGCAGGACGTATCGGCCGCGAGAAGTACGAATGATCACGCCGACCCACGGTGACCGAGACGGGTTGACCACATGTTTGGCGCCCCCTACGGCGGCGTCAAGAGCGTGAGCTTGCGCTGGGGTCAGCTCGATACGAGCCGTGATGTGATTCGCGGTCGCAACAAGGTCGACAACCTGAGCAGTAGATGGCGGAAGTACATGGTTCGGGCGATCAAGCCATTCTCGGTCCTCAGTGGTTGAACCACCAGAACCCGAGGAACTCTGGGTATTCACCTCGGTCAGCGGTGCGGGGATCGAGAATTGCTGCACCCGCCCCATCTTTGTTGGTGGCAGGTTCATCTCCGTGCTTATGCGACCATCGTCCCTCGCGGTCGAGGCGATAACAGTGATAATCCGTCGGAGGAACACGATTAGGCACTGTGTCTGGACCAAATGCTACGGCAATCAGGTGTCCCTCACCTCGACAAGACCAACGCCAAAGCGGAGAATGTAGGGCATAAGTGGGGACGCGACGAAATCCATTTCTCCTCAGGCTTTGGCGTATTTCGGACGGCGTGTTGGCCGAGTTGAGACGAAGGGTCGCCGGGATGGCATGTCTATCCGGTGGCCGGTCTGCAGCGTAGTCTAAGCAATTACCTGCGAAGCAAGTGAATGACGACGGATCACACCACTCGGAAGAAGGGTCGAACCGCGGTGCCCAAATGAGCAGGTGCTTCGGCCACCTCATACCACGAAGTTACACCCGCTTCTAGGGGGTAGTTAGTGCACTAAGCGACTCAATCGATTGGCTCAGATTTTGGTTCTTTCGTCTTCACTGAGGTCTTATCGCTTTGACCAACGTGGAAGCACTAAAAGCGATACCTGTTGAAGTGGCAGGCGAGTAAGTGCGATCTACTGACTCAGTTCGTGGGTTCCGTGCTCAAATGCTTTGGGCAGCGCAGCTATTGCTAAACGATGATTTCGTTGCCGTCGTCATCAATCATCTTGTCTGGGGCTTCCGCGCTGTATCGAACAGAAGCTGCTCGTACGGCGAGTTCATTGCCAAAGGCGATTTCACGCACCCCTCCGTTTCCGTCTGGGACGTGCGTCACTGCACATATCGATGTTGGTGCAACACGACCACCAGTAGCCAAATGAAGAAGGTGTTCGGCAATGTAACTTTTAGGCCAGCCTGGTGGCCTGTCTTCTCGTAGCGGTGGCATTCGCAATGTGAGGTAAATGTCCCGAAGCAATTCCTCACCCAGCCTGACCTCGTCTACAAGAATCGTTATTTCGAGAAGGTCGCGAACAGTATTGGCGATACGCTCGCTCGGCTTTGTTAGCGCTTCTTGGAGCATCGCCGAAGTGGGGCCAATAAACATGCCATCAAAATCGAGTGTTTGGCGCTCTAGTACAAGAACTTGGTAATCGTCAAAGCGTGGCAGTAGTTCTCCAGCCGCACTTCGTTGCTCGAAGAGCACATAGTCATGTTCGGGTGTGTAGCCAAGAAACCAGCACACGCCGTTCTCCTCGTCGTACCACGTAGCCGCGCGCCCACCGCGTGGACCGTGTAGTGAGATGATGTCGGCGCGCCCGAGATTTCCGATCGGTGCTTCGGTTCCTCGCGGAGACACTCTGTACTTCTTCTCAAAGAGCGCCACGATGTCGCCATCCGAACTAGCCCCTTTTATGCCCTTTAGATCCGCGCGGGATTTGATACCGCTACACCCAAGGTCTTGCAAGGCCAGTTCGGTCATGCGAAGTTCGTACGCGGGCTCCTCGTACTTCGGAAAATCAAGATGCGAACCGCTCACCTCTTCGCGTCACGCCGATCCAACATCGCCTGGGCCTGAGCCCGAACGCCAGCCATCGCCTCAGCGAGCTCCGGGTCCGTCTTCGACGATTCGACCATCGACACAGCAAACTCCCCCGCCGCATTCCGACGACGAAGCAAGGACAAGACCGAATCGACCGGAATCCGGTGACGATTGCCGACCATCTGGTCCTCCAACAGACCCTGTTTGATCCACCGCACGACCATCGGCCGGGAAACTCCCAGTATCGCCGAGGCGTCCTCGGGCGACCAAATCATGTCAGAATTCAGCACAAGCCGAATCTTCTCCTCCTGCTCGGCACTCAGCTCCACCATCTCTCCACTCGAAAAGCGCAGCTCCGCTGCGACCTCGGTGGAACCCTTCTCAATCGTGTTCATTTCTCTCCCTAACTGAAACAACTGTAACTGTACCAGGGTTGAGTTACTTGCGCCATAAGAATCCTTAACGTGTCTGTTGGCCTCACTAAAGCATTCACGAACCTAGGCAATCAAAGAAGTCCCTGATCACGCTGGGGATTTCTCAAAAGGTGGAAATTTTAGCCCCCACCGGTACCTACATTAGGGGGGGCGTGCCGGTCCTCGGGACCTGCCCGTGTCGACTTGGCCAGGCCAGCTAGATGGAGGCGGCTTATGCCGTGCCGAGCTCAGATTCTTCTCTCGCCCCTTGAGCTGCCGGTACAAGAAGCGGGCGACGCCGTCGAAGCAGGGTCGGACTCGAACGCAATACGATGACCTAGTTTTCGCTGGGCCTACAACTATTCCTGGAGCGGAATATTGATTAGCGTGCCCCGCTGATCCCGGACCCACCGGCGACCGCGGATATCTGTGAAGCGCAGTGACACTTCGGCGTCCGACTCGGGAGGGACATCCCATGGTGATACACCGAGGTCAAGAATGAACGGGGCAGGCATCACGAAGAATTTTCCTGGTTCATTCGGAGGAACTACAGCTGCACCTGCATACTGCAACACAGCTCCGGATTGATTTGTCTCTACTTGGTAGCGCGATCTAACCTCAACGCCAACGTCTCGGATGGCGTGTTTGCTGGTGTTTGAGACGGTGACGACAATTTCTCGTCGGTGATGGAACTCACCATTTGCTTCGGGCTGAGAAAACCGCACATCTGAGCTGGCCCAAGCATCGACTTGACGGGCCTGCTCTTCAATAGCGTCAGTTTCTTGTTTCAACCTTTCGATAGCCAGCCGGTCTCTTTCTTGACGCCACATGCGAAAAGACACCCAGAAAGCACCGGCCGTAGCCAAGGAGCCGACCGAAGAAATGATCTCAAACCAAATCACTATCTAACCCCACTCTGCTTGCGGCAATCATTCACGACGTGATCTCCACAAGCTCGGCCAACCCTTCCACCGAAAAATCGGCTTCCAACCAAGTCTCCGTGTAGCCATTGAATTTCCCCAGTCGCTTGGGGGCTCTCCTGACGCCCAGTCCATCCAGGTACGAAAGTACCTGGCGCTCGTAAGCGCGAGCTTGCGTGCCGGCCATTGGACCAAGTGTGTCACGCATAACGAACCCGGTCTTTTCGTGCTGTGAAAGGCGCTGGTCGAGGTAGTTAGTGATGCCGATCTTTAACAGGCCCTCTTCTGGCCAACTGAGCAAGTACAAGAAGCCCGCGCTACCGGGGTCATAGCCGTAGGGAGCGCAGGTTGGACAACCGCTTGTTGAACGAGCCGCAATCGTAGTTTCCCACTCGTGCCCCTTTTCACAACGCCACAGCTTGACGACGCCACTGCCAGCGGTGAACTCGGTGGGATCCCAGCCCAGGGCTTGGGCGGCAATTTCAGGACTTACCGTGGCTAGGTCATTGAAGCCGACCTTGACTTGTTTACCGCTGCAGGTCGGGCATCCGTTGCCTAGTGACCGGTTCTTCACGGAAGAAGTCCAAGTGTGGCCGAGCTCACAAATCCACTCGCGCATCTTGTCGGAAAACGGGGTTACAGTCGTCGGATCCCACCCATTGGCCTGGACGGCTATGTCGGGGCGCTTGAATGCCAGATCATTGAAGCCGGGTCGAACTTTCTTTCCCGCGCAGTATGGGCATCCCCCGCCTTGCAAGGCTCGGCGGAAAACAGTTGCTTCCCAGATGTGACCCTTTTGGCACTGCCAACGCGAGCGCTTCTCACTTCCCGGGACGACTGAAGTGGGATCCAGGTCAAGGCACTCGGCGGCTAGTCGCGGATGAGTGGTCGCTAAGTCATTCACTCCCTTGACGGGAACTAAACCGCGACAGTACGGACATCCCTTTCCGTGAGCTCGATTGACCGCCGTGGCGATCCACTCGTGTTTATTGTCACAGCGCCACGTGTAGCTCTTGGCAGTACTTGCGAATACCGTCGTTGGGTCAACGCCGACAACTTGTCTGGCCAATGTTGGGTGGGTCGTGGCCATGTCATTGAAGCCAGTGAGAATCTTCTTGTGGGCGCAGTAGGGACACCCGCGACCTAGGAGCGTACGGTTGGCAATCTTTGACTGGTAGTGATGCCCTAGTTCACATCGCCATTCCTTTAGGACATTGCTGCCGTAGGTGAAGTTACTGGGGTCCCATCCGTAGGCTTGGGTGGCAACTTCTGGATAGGTGGAGGTGATGTCGTTGATCCCAGGTTTCAGGCCACGACTGATCTCATTTTTATCTGCCACCGAACCATACTGGCCCAAGATTGTTACATTCGCTGGCAGTTATTTTCCACGAACCGGCATCTACATGTCCGCCGACGGATCGTTTCTACGAGGTACTTCGTTGCTGGAAATATCTCCAATTGGCGGTGAACCGGATTGCCCTTGAAGGTCTGTTGCCAAGCGAAACCGATTGCACCAGGGTCGAAGAACCTAGGCAAGGAGAGAGAGTACGCCGGCGATACTCGTGACCGGGAAGTCATCTTGTGGCCAAGCTTCGGTGTAGCCACTAAATGGGCCAGTGTGTTCAATGAAACCCAACCTGACCCCTTGGAGCTTTAGTGCTTTCAATATTCTTTGTTCTTCTGAACGGGCCTGATCACCCCGCAAAGGTCCGCGGACTTCAACTACTTCCCAGCCCAATCGCCGGTGCTCACTCAGTCTTCGCTCGATGTCATTAGAAATACCAATTTGAGACATGCGCCATTCGGCGTGGTTGAGCAAATAGAGCCAGGCTTGTTTGCCGGGGTTGAAACCGTAGTTGGCGCACTTCGCGCAACCACGACCCATGCATCGGCTTTTGTTCTGCGCGCGCCACCGATGACCTTCACTACACACCCAGGCGCGAACGTGATGTGAATTCTTGATCTCTTGTGTTGGGTCCCAGCCGTCGGCTTCGCTAGCTAACTCGGGGAACCACGTGGCTAGGTCATTAAGGCCTGGCCACACGCGCTTGTTGGCGCAGTAGGGGCAGCCCTGACCTTTAGCTCGGTGCCCAATGGTGTTCACAAAGGGATGATCTTTCGGGCAGATCCAAGGCATCTTCTTGTGTGAACCCGCACCGTAGAGTCGGGGGTCCCAGCCGTCGGCTTCGGCTGCGAGTTCGGGGTGGGTAGTCGCGAGGTCATTCACGCCCTCCTCAATCACGTGGTTCGTACATACCCCGCAGCCATTGCCCGCTACGCGAGAGTTGAGCGCAGCTCGCCAGTGGTGGCCATGCGAGCAACGCCAGGCGAGTTTCTTTCCCGATCCGGCAACAACTTGTGCTGGATCCCAGCCGTCGGCCTCGGCTGCGAGGTTGGGGTGGGTTGTGGCGAGGTCATTAAAACCTGGCCACGCTTTTTGATTAGCGCAAAACGGACACCTTGTGCCTTGTCCTGTTCTGCTCTTGACGGTGGTCTCCCAGGTGTGACCTAAGGAGCATCGCCAGGCTTTGCGAGAATGGCTGCCAGAGAGTACTTGGCTCGGATCCCAGCCGTCGGCCTCGGCGGCAATAGCGGGAAACAAATGGGCCAGGTCGTTAAAGCCAGGCCACACCATACGGTTCGCGCAGTATCGACAACCAAAGACTCGACCTCCCTGGATGCGCTGATTTGGAGATGCTGAGTAGCGGTGACCTTTGTCGCACACCCATGCCAACTTTTTCGCCGAACTGAATGACACCAGATATGGGTCCCAGCCGTCTGCCTCTGAAACTAGTTGGGGCGCAACATCGGCAACAGATTTAGACCCTCGGCTTTGGGTGGCAACATCTGGAATGCGAGAAGGGGTGAGGCTGGTCTCGGTTTTTAGGCCAAAACTGATCTCCTTTTTATCCGCCACCTGAATATCTTGGCCGATACCTGAGACATACTCTGCATCACTTGAAGTCTTGAGATCGGAAGCCCAGTAAAAAGTCACATCCTTGGAATAGCCTGAAATCGAGAAACCAACTTGTGGTCCTCAGGAAGTTCGAGGGATTGCCATGGGCGAGATAAACGGAGCTAGAGGTTCACGTGGCTGAAAAACGAAATCGCACATTGGTGCCTGGAGTCAATGACCTCGCCACGCTCTACCCAGACACTGCGGCCCAGGCTGATGGTTGGGAACCCGCAACGGTTCGCGCTAACTCAACACTCAAGTTGGGTTGGAAGTGCTTGCTTGGGCACACCTGGACCGCTCAAGTAGTTGAGCGAAGCAAGGGCACTGGCTGCCCATATTGCGCAGGTAAGGCAGTGTGGCGAGGGTTCAATGATCTCGCTACAACGAATCCAGAGTTGGCTAGTGAGGCTCATGGCTGGGACCCGACGACATTAACGGCAAAGTCAGGTAAGCGTCGTAACTGGATTTGTTCACTGGGGCATGTTTGGGATGTGTCACCGGCAGACCGGTCGCGAGGCGACGGATGTGCAATCTGCTCTAATCGACGAGTCTTGGTGGGCTTCAATAATCTCGCGAGTAACAATCCAGAACTAGCAAAGCAGGCACACGGGTGGGACCCATCAACTTCAACCGCTCGGTCCACCGAACAACGCGAGTGGATTTGCGACAAGGGACATACTTGGCAAGCTCGAGTTGTAGAGCGGCAAAACGGAACCGGATGCCCGGTGTGCGCAAACAAAAAAATTGTCATTGGTTACAACGATCTAGCTACGACTCACCCCGACCTCGCAGCTCAAGCAGACGGCTGGGATCCAAATACCGTTGTTGCTGGCGCGACCAAGCCCTACAACTGGGTATGCAAAAGAGGCCACCTCTGGTCAATGGTGGTGCGCAATAGAACGCGGCAGGGCCAGAACTGCCCTTACTGTTCCAACCATCGAGTACTCGCTGGATTCAATGACTTGGCAACAACAAATCCAGAATGGGCAGCACAAGCTGATGGATGGGATCCAACCACGGTGCTCGCAGGTTCGCACACCAAACTCCAATGGAAATGCGAATATGGGCACACCTGGAAGTGCCCGCCCCAAGATCGAAAGGTGGGCGGGTGCCCGGTGTGCTCGAATCAGCAGGTACAAGTTGGTTACAACGACCTAGCTACGACTCACCCCGACCTCGCAGCTCAAGCAGACGGCTGGGATCCAACAACCGTGGTTGCGGGCACCCAGCGACGCCTCAGATGGATATGTAACCTCGAGCACCGTTGGGTGACGACTGGTGCTTCACGCGCTAGTGGTCAGGGGTGTCCGTACTGCTCCAACTCCAAGGTCTTAGCGGGTTCTAACGACCTGGCCACTGTGAATCCAGCACTCGCAGCCGAAGTCTTCGGATGGGACCCCACTACAGTTTTGCCGCGATCAAGTGCTAAGCGAAACTGGATTTGTGCGCTCGGGCACAGCTGGGAGGCGGCAATTGCCAACCGCTCGGGGGGTTCGGGTTGCCCGTCTTGCTCCGTTGCAGGATACGACCCCAACGCGGAAGGATATCTCTATTTCTTGCGACACGACGCTTGGGGCCTTCTCCAGATCGGAATCACCAACGTCCCAAAGAATCGAGTTCGAGAGCACGAAAGCAGTGGTTGGGAGATTATCGAGATTCGCGGACCAGGCAATGGCGAGGCCACTTACAAAATGGAACAAGCAATTCGTCGGTCCCTGATGCGCCGAGGGGTTGAACTGGGTCCAACTCACATTGCCGGAAAGTTCAGTGGCTATACAGAGTCCTGGGTGCGAGATCAGTTTGTCGCTTCTTCACTTCAAGAATTGATCGCTTTGGTCCACGAAGACGATGGGACTAGTAACTAGATTGGGGCTGTGCCCTTGTCTTACTGGGCAATTCTGCTGAATTGATGATTGAAAACTCAACTTGGTTCCTCAAACAGATTCGCAATTTGGTTCTTGAAGGAACTTCGCATTTCTGATACGTCCTGAGAATCCCAGCCAAATAATTGGCTGTGCGCTTCAATTGATCCTAGATAAGCCTCGCTAGCAATGGTCGCAAACTCGCTTATCGAAATGGCTGGCAAGCGTGGTTCAAGTCGAACTAGTCCGGCTGCTGGATCACTAACGGCGTCGAAGTAGTCCAAAAGCCCATAAGCAGTTCCGTGCGTTATGGCAGAAACTTGTCGATACCACAATCCCCCGTTGTTTAATCCCAAGAAATCAAAGAATTCGCGTACAAGGGGAGTTTTATCTGGTTGCCTAATCGAGTTGAATCCAATCAGCTCATCGCCCTTCTTACTGAATTCAGCAGTGAGGCCAATCTTGGCCGCTCGAGCAATGAGCATCTCGATTCGTTTGGAGGTCATATTGTTTTCACCAACGCCAAGTCGATCTGCTCTACCCATTTCTGAGATGTTTTCCATATTGTCAACGTAAAGACGACCAAGCCTTTCGGTCGTGTCAATATTCGGGTCGAGTAGCCACCAGGCTCGTGCCGAAGTTTCAACCAAGGCTCGAGTGACTACTTGATAGCCGAAAAGCGCCATTTGTGGCTGGTGGAGCTGAGTTAGTGCCCACATATGTTGCTCTGCTCCCGCGATGAGGACTGCCACTGCTTTTTGGTACGCCGCCCGAATATCAAAGAGTCGATCCTCGCAACCTTCTCCTTCCGCTGATGCAAGCTCTGAAGCAGCTAAAGATCCCGGCATTGGTTCATTCGAGAATCTGAGACGAAATGATCCTGAGTAACTCAGTACTTCAGTGAGAATGCGAGATATTTCATTTGGAAGGCTTGGAGTGGGCTGTTCATTCATCTTTCAAGAATAAGTTCAGAATGAGGGACTCCAAATAATCCCGTGTGGTCGCGAGGCTATCTTTGCCAAACAGGTAGGTCATGTGCGTCAGGCAAGATGCCTGACCCTAATTCAATCGCCCACGAGAAAATCTCTCCGAGGTCGGCGGGGGTTTGACCGTTGAGTTTGCGGCGAAGCCACGCGAGGTCAGCACCGAGGTTGGTGGCGAGGACCTCGACGGTCAAGCGCCTGCGAAAGATCTCATCTTTTAAGGCCAGCACCACCTTGTGTTGGTACCAGGCCCAGGCCAGGTGAGGGCCGTCGAGAACGGCAGGGACTTGGGCTTTGGCGTAGCGGTTGCGGCCAAAGTCGCGAGGATTGGTAAAAAGCTCAGCTGGCTTGAAACGAGGCTTGCCCATCTATCAGGGACGTTAGCACAAAACAGGCGTATTTTACGCTCGGTTGAGTGCGAGAAAAATCACGTGGGACATCGTATCTATGTGGCAAAACAACCTGAACCAGTCAAAGGTCCAAACGGCGAAAAGGCCAAGAAGGACACGGCGAGCTTTGTGGCGAGCTACGACCCCACCAAGAGCAAGTTCCCTTTGGTGACCAAAGAAGAGTGGCTGGCCATTGGCGACTTTGTTCGCTTGGCCGTAGCCCCCCTGACCTGGATGGCGGCGATATCGATCCGCCCCTACCTGAACGCCGCGACCAAGTTGGCGGTGTGGGCCTCACGCAACTATCTACTACTCGACATGGAGTACTTGTTGTCGCCCGACGTGATCGAAGCCTTCGAGGTCTCCCAAGAACAAGGAGTAGCGAGCGTCGGCGCACAGCTCGCTCGACTTGGCGTGGAAAACAACGTCCAGGCCGAGGCGAACGCGCAGTCGTCAGGTTCTGCTCGGGCGAACTACCAAGAGCCGTACAGCACCGACGAGATGGTGAGCTTGGTGAATTTTGCTCGCGCGCACAGCAACGAGTACCGGCGCCGGGTGCTGCTCGGGATCATCGGACTTGGCGCGGGAGCTGGCGTAGTGCGCAGTCGTATGCAGGGCGTGGTGGCGAGCGACGTTCACGCCCACGACGACGGGGCGAGCTACGTTCGCACCTCCACGAACTGCGCGCGCATCGACAACGACTACTTGGACGTCTTGAAAGAGGCGTGCGAACTTAGCGGACCTGGCCAATTGATTGGCGACGTAACCGGTGACGACTTGACGAACCACGCGGTGGCGTGGGTCTATGGCCGCACCGGTGTTCCATCTCTCAACATCGACCGCTTGCGCGCGACGTACTTGGTCAAGTTGATTGAGACCGACACGCCACTGCGTCAACTACTGGCGTGGTCGGGACTGGCGACCGCCGAGGCCCTGGGTGGTTACTTGGCGTACGCCACGAAACTCAACGCATCGTGCGAAGGGCTCGCCAATTGAGTCAAAGTAACTTCCTCAACAACTCGAAGCTAAGCATCGAATCAAAGATTCGTCGAGCTGAGGCGTTGTTGGATCAAACAAAGCTCGACGTCGACACCGTTGTTGAAATCGACGCGATGCGCAAGAAGTCCGGGCGCCCCAGTGAGATTAGCGTGCGTGCGATGCTCGTGGCGATGATCGTCTTGGCCGAAGACGGCGCGCTCCACTTGGCTCGCGTGGTGAGATTCTTGAATAGTTTGGACCAGCCGACGTTGATTCGCCTAGGCGTACGTCGAAACAAGCCGGTCACTAGACGCCAAGTAGAACACCTCTTTCGTGTCGTGATGCGCGCCAAAAAGCGCGTGGCCGCCAACACGGGTGTTACAAAATACGAAGTGTTAGACGCTATGGCTGACAAGGCGCTAGCGGCGTCAGCGCACAAGGACGTCAAGAACTCGGCGTCGATCGCCATTGACGGGACGACGATTTCGTCGTGGGGCACCAATCGTAGAAAGAAAGTCGTGGGCAAGGACGGCTACACGGTTATCGAGCGAGTGTCGTCAGACCCCGACGCCAAGTACCGCGGCAAGAGTGAATACAGCTGGAAGCGTCCAGTCTTTGGCTACGACTTGACGGGTGCGGTGAGTATTCCCGACCTAGACGGCGACGACGTACCGCTGGCGATGTTGTCAATGCGGTTTCGCCCGGCAACTACCACTCCCACCAAAATGGCACTCTCGGTGGCAACATCAGTGGCCACGGCGAATGGACGCCTGGGCGACGTATTGGTCGACCGTGAATACACTTTGTCGGTTGACGGCAAGGACTTTTTGTTGCCCATTCGTGCGATGGGCGGAGAGCCAGTGTTTGACCTCACCGAAGCACAGCGTGGTGCGCGGGGAACCGTGCGCGGTGCCATTGTTGTTGATGGTCACCCATTTAGCCCCAGCTTGCCTAAGGATCTGTACAACTTGGTGGTGCCGCCGGTAGGCGCGACGAGCGAAGAGCGACGGGCGTACCAAGAAAAGGTAGCGCTGCGCGCGAAGTACGCGTTGAAGGTGGTGGGCAGTCCCAAGAGTGACGGCCGACAGATCTATATGTGCCCCGCCGCAGCCGGGCAGGTCAAGTGTTCGTTGATGGCGCCGCTTCGCCCGGTCAAGCGCGGCACCCTGCCGATTTTCAACACCCCATCATCAGTTCAGCCGGGCAGCGTGTGTGCGTCGGCGCACACCACGTTTAGTGCTTTGGACCTGCCTCTCGCCCAGCGCGATCTGTACGGGTCCTACCAATGGTTCAAGAGCTACAACCGCCGCAATCGCGTGGAAGGTTTCTTTGGAAACTTGAAGAACGAGGCCTCGGAGAACTTGCGACCCGGTTCAATTCGCGTGCGCGGAGGATTAGAGACGGGATTCTTGACGATGCTGTTTGTCATGGCCACGAACTTTCGTTTGGCCGAGCGCTGGGATGAGCGCACGCCGGCAAAGAAGGCAGCGAAGCGCCGGGGTCGTCCGCGTAGTCAGGTGATGCCCGAGTACTTGGCCGTGGCCCTTAGTGCCGGGCGGTCAAACGGCCCGCCAATCATCTCGGGTAAAACCGACGATGATCCGATGATGTAACCGGTGAGCTGTTAGACAGCCCACGCCCTATCACGACACCAACCGCCCTTCGGGGCGGTTTTTTCGTGTCCTTGTTGATAGAGACCACGAAAACGGTGCCGTAGAACGAACAAAGTCCTGACCCTCCTCCGTGGTGGGAGAAAAGCCAGGACTTATGTCGCGAGTTTGCCCAATATATGTGCAAACCCCTTAGTGGCGGGGGCAGGATTTGAACCTACGACCTTCGGGTTATGAGCCCGACGAGCTACCAGACTGCTCCACCCCGCGTTGGGAGTTCTATCCTACACGGAACGGAGCGCGGCCGCCACTTCGCTATTTTTTGGCCAGTGCGCTTTGGGCCTCAGTGAGTGCAGCATTCATCGCATTCACGTCCGCCTGGTACGCCCCGAGGTTGCCGCTCTTCAGCGCCACCTGGGCCGCGCTGTAGTCGGCGGCAGCCTTGGTCAAGTAGTACGAAGCCGTTTGGCCCGTCTTGGTCGTGCTGCCACCACCAGTGGTGCCCGAGTTCGTGGTCACACTGTTACCGAGCACCTGACTCAGGGCACCGCCGAGTGTGGGAGAAATAGCCACTTGCTGGTTGAAGACCGCAATCACGTAGCGCAGCTGCGGCATCGGGTTCGACGAGGCCGTCACGTAGAGGGGGCGAACGTAGAGGATGCTCTGGTCCAACGGAATCATCAGGTCGTTCCCGAGCAGCACCTGCGACCCGTGCTGGTCGAGTGGAGTGATAATCGACGACACGTCGGCATTCTGTTGGATTTCCGAGTCGGCCTGGGCCGGTCCCGTCGTTGACTGCCCCCGTGGCGTTTCGTACACGCTGATCTGTCCGTAGTTGTCAGGGTTGGACGTCACCTCGACGAAGGCCGACAGCGTCTGCACCTGACTGGTGTTCCCAGCGGGTACGTAGGCCAGCGACTCGAGGAGCTGCTGCTTCGTTGAATTCGGCAACGCTCCCACCTGAATCAACGGGTTCATTGGTCCGTAGGTGGTGACGGTGGAAACCCCGCTGGCACCAGTGGTGCCGGTGGTGCCCACCACACCGAGTGCCTGACTCGGCGTTCCCGCACCAGTCGTCGGGGAGATGTCCCAGCGGTCGGAGCCGTCGTAGAAGGCCGAGGCGTTGGTGATGTGGTAGTTGCCGAGGAGAGCGGCCTGCGCCGACA
>Ga0007807_1000406_pt1 | contig 15730 bp, 13 predicted proteins | sample CryBogCBE12Aug09_FD_71220 | JGI IMG/M metagenome (GOLD analysis project Ga0007807, IMG submission 71220) | Freshwater microbial communities from Crystal Bog, Wisconsin, USA - CBE12Aug09 | ecosystem: Environmental > Aquatic > Freshwater > Lake | place: Crystal Bog, Wisconsin, USA | collected...
ATTCAAGGATTCGGAAAAGTTGGTTACTGGGCCGCTCGTGCCTGTGAAGAGATGGGCATGAAGATTGTTGCCGTCAGCGATGTCAGCGGTGGCGTTACCGGCTTCCCTTCTGTCTCAGCACTCTGGGATCACTTCGTGGCTACCAAGAACTTGGCATATCCAGGTGCTGATCTGCTGACGAATGAAGAATTGCTACACCTTGATGTCGATGTGCTGATCCCAGCTGCTCTTGCTGACTCGATCACGGATGTGACCGCAGTAGATATCAAAGCGAAGATTGTTGTCGAAGGCGCCAACGGCCCAACAACACCATCGGGTGACGCAATTTTGCGTGACAAGGGAACGCTTGTCGTTCCAGATATCCTGGCCAACTCTGGTGGCGTAATTGTTTCTTACTTTGAGTGGGTTCAAGATAAGCAAAATTATTTCTGGACTGCAGACGAAGTGAAGACCAACCTCTCCTCTATCATGATGCGAGCACTGAGTGAAGTAGAAGCAACGTCGCGTGATAAAAACGTTACCTGGCGTGATGCTGCGCTCATGCTTGGTGTAGGACGAGTAGCTGAAGCCCACAAGCTTCGCGGTCTCTATCCGTGAGAGAATGAGCGCATGAATACGCTCCTCACCGTTTCTGCTGTCACCTTCGGGCTACAAGCATTCGTCACACTCTTTGTCGTTCTAGACCCGATTGCCGCTGTCCCTATTTTCTTGGCCTTGGTGAGTGAGAAGCCTCGTAAAGAACGCGTGAAGCTTGCTTGGCAGGGTGCTACGTCCAGCTTGCTCATCATTGTGACCTTTGCGCTCTTCGGTCAGGCGATTCTCAATTACCTTCACATCGACCTTTACTCGCTCCAAGGCGCCGGTGGATTCTTGCTCTTCCTGATCTCAATGGAACTTCTGCGCGGCAAAGTTGGCGGCGAGACCGTTGAGAACAACAAGGTCAATATCGCGATGGTTCCGATCGGTACTCCGGTGCTGGCAGGCCCTGGCGGCATTGTGACCACGATGTTGTATGTGCACTACGCCCACTCAACTACCGCAAAGATTTCTTTGGCGCTAGCAATTGTCATGGTCCACGTTGTCATCGGATTTATCCTGATGTCATCTACCAAGATTATTGATCTCATCAAGGAATCTGGAGTTACCCTCATTACTCGTGTAGCCGGACTTCTGATTGCGGCAATTGCAGTGGACATGATCGTTCAGTCCGTCAAGGGATTTTTCCACCTCAGTTGATTATGGAATACTCTCAACATGCATGAGTTCACTCAAGAGGTCGAAGATCTAGCCCACGAAATATTGGACTACAGCTTGGATCGCCTCAAGCTCAATCCCCCACTTGATGGGCCATTGACCGAAGCTGAACTCTTTGCAAAGGCGGGAAATACCATTTCTGCGGCCGGACTAGGCGGACATAAGGCTCTGGAACTTTTTAAAGACGTCCTTGCGCCTGCCTGCATCTCAACTGACCATCCGCGTTACTTGGCATTTATTCCATCTGCTCCGAGCGAGCATGCCAATCTCTTTGATCTCGTTGTTGGATCTACCGCGCTCTATGGCGGATCTTGGATGGAAGGCGCTGGCGCCGTATTCGCCGAAAACCAAGCTCTTCGCTGGATCTCCGATCTCGCAGGACTTCCCCAGAGTGCTGGCGGAGTATTTGTTCAAGGCGGAACCAATGGAAATCTATCGGCCTTAGTTGCTGCCCGTGTAGCTGCCCGTGAAAAGCACCCAGAGGTCACTCGTTGGGTTGTTGCGTGTTCACAAGAAGCGCACTCTTCTATTTCATCTGCTGCCGATGTGATGGATGTGCTCGTACTCAAAGTTGCGACAGACACTGCAGGCAAACTTACTGGCGCAAATCTTGAGATAGCGATCAATGAGTACCTGGCACAGCACCCAAGCCATGGAATATTTGCCGTAGTTGCGACGGCTGGCACAACTAACCTTGGAATCATTGATGATCTACAGAGCGTTGCAGCCGTGGCCAAGAAATTCGATATCTGGTTTCACGTTGATGGCGCATATGGCTTGGCTGCACTCTGTGCACCGAGTGTTCGAGCTAAATTCAATGGTGTAGAGAGCGCAGATTCACTGATAGTCGATCCACACAAGTGGTTGTTTGCCCCATTCGATGCCTGCGCACTTATTTACCGAAATCCAGAGATTGCAAAGAAAGCCCACACTCAACACGCCTCATACCTCGACACTCTTGAGGCCAATAACGAGTGGAATCCCTCTGACTACGCTATTCATCTCACTCGTCGCGCGCGCGGATTACCATTTTGGTTCTCGTTGGCTGCGAATGGAACGGATGAATATTCGAAAGCAATGGAGCAGACCCTTGATATTGCTCGCCATGCAGCGGGGCTTATTAAGAACCACCCTCACTTGGAGTTGCTACTAGAACCCGAGCTCTCGGTCGTGGCGTTCATACGAAAAGGCTGGCAACTTTCGGACTATGACGCGTGGAGCGAACAACTACTCAAGGACCAAATTGGCTTTGTGGTTCCCTCCAGCCATAAAGGAGAACCGATCCTGCGCTTTGCCATTGTGAATCCTTGGACTAAGGAATCCGATATCGAAGCAATCCTTGCAACGCTTGATTAAGAGCTCATTAGCGATCAAGCAAATTGCGAGTGGGGCTATAACTTCCACCCTTTTTCTTTAGTGCAATTGCACTGAGAGCCTCTAGCACTACTCGATTAGCGAGCATCGCAGTAATGTCCGAAGAGTCGTATGGTGGTGATACTTCGACCACATCCATGCCAACAACCGGAAGTTCCAAACAGATGCGACGAACAGCTTCTAGTAATTCACGGCTCGTCATTCCGCCGGGTTCTGGTGTGCCGGTTCCGGGTGCCATTCCTGGATCAACCACATCGATATCGACGGAAAGAAATACGCCGTCGCAGTCATCGGTCAGAATCCCGAACGACTCATCAAGAACCGCGGTGAGTCCTCGGTGGTGAATCTCTGTCATCTCATATGAACGCATGCCCTGTTCGCTCATCCAATCAAGAGTTGGTGAGTCTGGCCAGTAACCACGAAGTCCTAGCTGCAAGAAGCGATCGCCGCGGACTGCACCCGAATCAATGAGTTGGCGCATCGGTGTTCCGTGCCCGATAAGTGCGCCGAATTGTGTTTTGGCAGTATCGGCATGTGCATCAAAGTGAACCATCGAGATTCGACCCATTCCGCGGTGGTGCGCAATTCCTGCTACATCAGCAGACGCGATTGAGTGATCGCCGCCAAGAACGACGACAAATGCTCCAGTTCGAGAAATCTTTTCCGTCGCGGTCTCTAGCACTTTAAGAGAAGCAGCCAAATCGTGTGGCGGCATCATAAGATCGCCAGCATCGACCACCTTTAACTCTTGGAGCGCATCGGCGCGAAGCGCCATATGCGGACGAATCGTATCGTGCTCTAAGTAGTCAGTGCCGCGGATCGCTTGTGGGCCAAATTTTGCTCCGGATCGATAAGTGGTTCCGGAATCAATCGGAGCACCAACAATCACGACATCGGCGTCAGCATATGTTTCAGGAAGTTCTAAATCGCAACTGGGGACTCCTAGAAATGTGAAGGCTGGACCATAGAGATTGCCGTAATTCGTCATACGCATAGGCTAGCGGAAGTCATCTCCCGACCCCGTGAAAGACTTGTAAAGCCCCGATCGAATGCAGAGTAAGATTGCGCAGTGATTGCTACCCAGAGTGTTGAACTACGTGCTGGGGCCAGGCTCCTTGTAAAAGACGTTACCGTTCGAATTAATCACGGTGATCGAATCGGCTTTGTCGGCCGAAATGGAGCTGGAAAATCAACCCTCTGCAAAGTCCTTGCCGGCGAAGGGCTGCCTGCTGGCGGTCAAGTAATTCGCACCGGATCGATCGGCTATCTCCCCCAGGACCCACGTACGGGTGACCAAGATGAGACTGTCATCAATCGCATTCTCTCGGCTCGCGGACTTGATCAAATTGTCACTCGCATGCGCAAGGCCGAAGAAGCAATAGCTGTTGCCGCTATGCAAGGAAATGATGAACTCGAACTCGCGATGGAACGTTATTCGCGTGTTGATCAAGAATTTAACTCAGCTGGCGGATACGCCGCATCGTCAGAGGCCGAATCGATTGCCACCAATCTCGGGCTGCCAGAGCGAATCTTCGAAGATTCCCTTGAAGGCCTTTCAGGCGGTCAGCGTCGCCGAGTTGAGCTGGCTCGACTTCTCTTCAGCGGTGCCGAAACTCTTCTGCTCGATGAGCCAACTAACCACCTCGATGCCGAATCGATCAACTGGTTACGCGAATATCTTGGAAAATATTCCGGCGGCCTCGTGATCATTTCGCACGATGTAAATCTGATTGAAACAGTCGTCAATAAGGTTTTCTACATTGATGCAAACCGAAACTGCATCGACGTATACAACATGGGCTGGAAGAAGTATCTCCAGCAACGTGAAGATGATGAGCACCGCCGCAAGAAAGAACGCGCTAATGCCGAAAAGAAGGCAGCCATCCTGGCAAAGCAAGGCGAGAAGATGCGCGCGAAAGCTTCTAAAGCTGTTGCTGCCCAAGGCATGTTGCGCCGTGCTGATGCACTCTTGGCCGGACTTGAAGATGTGCGTAAGTCAGATAAGGTCGCCAAACTTCGCTTCCCTACCCCTGCGCCATGTGGAAAAACTCCACTGATGGCTCATGGACTCTCTAAATCTTATGGCTCACTAGAAATCTTTACCGATGTAGATCTTGCAATTGATCGCTCATCACGAGTAGTCATTCTTGGTCTTAATGGCGCAGGAAAGACTACGTTACTTAAAATGCTTGCTGGCGTTCTTGAGTCAGATACTGGTGCAATCGAACCTGGCCATGGACTCAAAATTGGTTACTACGCCCAAGAACACGAAATGTTGGACTTTGATCGCTCGGTATTAGAGAACATGCTCTCTTCGGGTGAAAACATTGGTGAACCCCAAGCCCGCCAAGTCCTCGGCTCATTCCTCTTCAGTGGTGACGATGTATCCAAGCCCGTAGGCGTGCTTTCTGGCGGAGAACGAACTCGTCTAGCTTTAGCGACGCTTGTTGTCGGCGCTGCAAACCTCTTGTTACTTGATGAGCCTACAAACAACTTGGATCCAGCATCCCGTGATGAAATCCTGGCAGCACTTGCCGAATATCAAGGCGCTGTTGTTATGGTGACTCACGATGAAGGCGCTGTGAAGGCCCTCAAGCCTGAACGCGTTTTGCTACTCCCCGATGGTGATGAAGACTTGTGGAACGATGAGTATTACGACCTCATCACCCTCGAGTAGTTTCTAGATCTGTTTAACGACTGAGTGCTTAGGCGCGAAGTGCGTGAGCTAACTCGCGGAAATCCTCAACCAACTTATCGATTTCAGCCTGTCCGTGGGCCAAGCTAATGAGCCATTGCTCATCGAGTCCCGGAGGCGTCACGATGCCACGGTTGAGTGACCACAACCACGCTAACTCGGCTACCTTAAAGTCAGTCGCCTTGTAATCACGATAATTGCGGACCGGTGTGGTTGACCAGGTGATGCAACCTTTCACGCCAAATCCAACGGTGTGAGCAGGGAGATTGAACTCTTCAATGATCTCGGTGATGCGATCAAGTGCTTGGCGATTAAGCGCTTCAGCCTTTGCCATAGCTTCTGGGGTACACAAGCGATCCATTGCGCGAACACCAGCCATTGCCAGCGGGTTAGCGTTGAATGTGCCGAAGTGATCGAATCGACCATCTGCAATCGCAGACATAATCTCTTTCTTGCCACCGAATGCTGCGAGCGGTAATCCGCCGCCAATTGATTTAGCAAGAGTGATGAGATCTGGCTTTACGCCAATGCGCTTCGCTGCACCATGAGGACCTGCTGTAAGACCAGTCTTCACTTCATCGAAAATCAAGATGATTCTGTGTTTGTCGCAGAGTTCGCGAACAGCTGCAAGATAACCAGCATCCGGTAAGACGATAGCTAAGTTCTCCATCACTGGTTCCATGATGATGCAGGCAATTGTTGAGCCATGCTCATTAAATAGCTTCTCTAGTGCTGGCAAGTTGTTGAAAGGAACAACATAAATTTCGCCAGCATTCGATCCGGCTGGAATCACAGGAGTCGGTGCTTCTGGATCACCCGCATATTCCAACTTTGGCTTTGCTGAAACCGTCATAGGGTCATAACTGCCGTGGTAGCCACCCTCAAGCTTCACCATGCCATCGCGGCCGGTGTAGGCCTTCGCTAAGCGAGATGCATACATCGTCGCTTCGGTGCCGGAGTTCGCAAAGCGAATCTGATCGATATCAAAACGCTTGCACATACGCTCGGCGGCATCGCGGGAAATCGGTGATGGGGTAACGAAGAGAGTTCCGGTCTTGAGTGCAGCGGTAGCTTCCTCAACCACTACTGGATTCAAGTGACCAGCGAGCATCGCACCAAAGCCCATAGACAAGTCGAGTAGCTTTCGACCATCGACATCTGTCATCCAGGCGCCATCGGCGCTGGCAATAGCAATTGGGTATGGGTCCCAATGCTGGAAACTCGAAGGCACACCCATAGGCATTGAAGCCAGGGCTAGCTGGAATTCCTCATGTGAGGCCATGGTTCCCTCGGTGAAGCGCTTCCACTCTTGGGCAATGAGCTCTTCAACGCGAGCCATATCCAATGGAATGGGTGAGGTAGGTAACTTTCGATAGGCCTGTGGCTCTAAATCGTGTGTAAGTGTCGTATTCATGTCTAGCTAATAAACATCGAGGAAACTTGGCGGGCGCCAAGACACGATGTCAATCTCCAATTTAGTCTTCGCTAGGAAAGATTGAACCTTCAACTTGCTAGGATTAAGTTATCAGATAGCCTTAAGGAAAGCACGAATTGAGGCTCATTCTGCTAAAAATTCAGTTCAACCGGGCTGAATATTCGCCCCCACCGTCAATTTTTTAGCACCAACTAACCCTTACATGAAAGGCTCTCATGCCAAAAGAAAAGAAGCATCACTGGCAACCAGGCGATGAAGGATTAGACCCAAATCGTTGGATGGCCCTTGCGGTTATTGCTATCGCATCGTTGATGATCGTCCTCGATGCATCGATTATTAACTTGGCTCTTCCTCGTGCTCAAGCCGCTCTTCATATTTCTAACGCAAACCGTCAATGGGTTGTGACTGCCTACTCCCTCACCTTCGGAAGCTTGCTGCTTCTTGGTGGACGCATCGCTGACTACGTTGGCCGTAAAAAAGTTTTCATCATCGGACTCCTAGGTTTTGCGGTTGCTTCAGCAATCGGTGGATTCTCAACCAATCAGGGTGAGCTATTCGCGATGCGCGGACTTCAAGGTGCATTCGGTGCACTTCTTGCGCCTTCTTCGCTCTCACTCTTGAATGTCACTTTCACCGTTCCTAAGGAACGCGCGAAGGCCTTCGGTGTATACGGTGGAATCTCCGGTGGTGGCGCTGCTATCGGTCTCATCATGGGCGGTCTGCTCACCGAATACGCTAACTGGCGTTGGTGCTTGTTCGTTAACACCCCTATTGCGCTACTCGCTGTACTTCTTGCTATTCCTAATCTGCACGAGTCCAAGGCCAAGGGCGACAACAAGTACGACATTCCTGGCGCGGTTACTGTGACAGTCGGTTTGGTCAGCTTGGTCTATGGATTTAGCCAAGCAGCAAACAATGGTTGGGCTAACGTCCACACCTACCCATATTTCATTGGCGCTTTCGTCTTTATCGCGGCCTTCTTTGCCATTGAAGCGCGCCAATCTCACCCACTACTACCAATGCGCGTTCTGACAGAACGTAACCGCGCTGGCTCGTATATCGGATCACTCCTTGTGGGTGTCGGCCTCTTTGCGATGTTCCTCTTCTTGAGCATTTACATGCAATCCTTCTTGGGTTACTCCCCACTCAAGGCAGGCGTCGCATTCTTGCCATTCACAGTCGGTATCGTCATCGGCGCAGGCATTGCATCCCAGCTACTTCCTAAGATCGGTCCTCGCCCACTGATGGTCGTCGGAATGCTCTTGGCAACAGGCGGAATCTTGCTCTTTGCTCGACTCACTCCATCCTCGGGTTATACGTCGCACTTGCTCGCACCAATGCTGATCATGTCCTTTGGTTGCGCCTTGTACTTCATTCCGAATGCAAGTACCGGACTTCACAATGCTGGTGAGCACGATGCTGGTGTTGCCAGCGCCATGATTAACACCAGTCAGCAGATTGGTGGCTCACTTGGTGCAGCGCTCCTCAACACCATCGCGATCTCCTCTGCCGCGGCTTACCTCAAGGGACACACCTCCCTCGGCAAACTCGCTCCGGTTTACGCCCAGGTTCATGGCTTCACCACCACCTTCAAGTGGGGCGCAGTCTTCTTGTTCACCTGCGCGGTTCTCTCAGCCCTCATGATCAACGTAGGCAAGGAGTCCTTAAGCGAAGCTACCGACCATGGAGTGATGCTCTAACCCGCTCTCGCTTGCCCTGCAGAAATCCCCTTTATGCGATAGCCTTGTACTTGCAAACAGTTCGCAAGTAGCAAGTAACCAAGGCTCGGATAAAGGGGTTTCTCATGAACGCACCAGTCTCGACCACCAAGAGGAGTCTGAATCCCTTCAGCACGCTCTCTAGCGATGAACGCAAGCGTCTTGGCGCCATGTTCGGCGTGATCTTCTTCCTACTTTTCGGCGGCTTGCTTCTTATGTGGGCTGCTACCTCAGGGCACTATCGCCTGAGTGATGGCAAGCTTTTTGGCTGGGGCACTGGCTTCCTCGCTCTCACTCTTGGAATGCGTCACGCATTCGATGCGGACCATATCTCTGCGATCGACAACACAACTAGAAAGCTGATGTCTGAAGGTCAGCGTCCGATGGGCGTGGGTTTCTTCTTCTCACTCGGCCATTCATCTGTTGTAACACTTCTTGCAATTGCTCTGAACTTCGGAATTAAATCCCTCGGCGCTCAAGTAAATAACGACAACTCTGCGCTTCACCATTACACAGGGCTAGTTGGAACCACCGTATCTGGAACGTTCCTCATGCTGATCGCTATTCTCAATTTAGTAGTTCTTTGGGGCGTCGTTCGCGTCTTCGTAGAAATGCGTAAAGGTCTTTACAACGAAGAAGAGCTCGAAAAGCATCTCAATTCTCGCGGCTTCATGATGCGCTTCTTTGGCCCGATCGCTCGCCGCGTAGACAAGAGCTGGAAAATGTATCCGATTGGATTCCTCTTTGGCCTCGGCTTTGATACTGCAACAGAAGTAGCTCTTCTCGTATTGGCTGGCTCTTCTGTCATTGCTGGTTTGCCATGGTGGGCAATCTTGTCGCTTCCAATGCTTTTTGCCGGCGGAATGAGTTTGCTCGACACTATTGATGGTTCATTTATGAACTTTGCTTACGGCTGGGCTTTCTCAAAGCCAGTCCGCAAGGTGTATTACAACATCGTCATTACTGGACTTTCGGTACTCGTGGCGATCTTCATCGGTGGCCTTGAGGTCGCCCAGGTTTTCGCGGGACAGTTAAACCTTTCCGGCGGTTTCTGGGACTACGCAAACAACTTCAACATCAATAAGGCGGGCTTCATTATTGTCCTGATGTTTGTTGCTGTCTGGGCTGTAGCTCTTTTGGTTTGGCGTTACGGCAAGATTGAAAACCGTTGGCACGATCACGCTCACAAGGCGCAGATCGCCCGTGGCGAGAAGGAAGATCACGTTGCTGCTGGTGTAGAACTTGGCCCAATCACCGATGGTTTTAAGATCGACTAAATTCCTGCGTTAACAGGGCTTAAAATCGGGGCGTGATTTCGCCTGAACCTCGAGGGGTTAATACTGTCGGAATCACGCGCTTTTCAAATTCTCCGTCGTAGCCATCCAGGCGGTTGAAAAGCAGTTGCGCTGCGCACTCCCCCATGGACATGACATCTTGAGTAATCAAGGTGATAGCTGGCGAAAGTAGATCCGCTTCTGGGATCTCATCGAACCCAACCAGTGCAATAGTTTTCTCTAGATTCATGGAGTGCAGAGTTCTAATTGCACCCAATGTCACAAAGTTCTGAGAAGCGAAGATTGCGGTCGGAGGATTCTCACTGCTTAGCATGCTCGTCAATGCTGTTTGCGCTTCTTCACTTGAATGCGAACCTTGAATGACAATTCGCTCATCAAAGGCGATTTCACTAACTTCTAGCGCCTTGCGATAACCAAGTAAACGTTGTGCTCCTGTGTAGATGGTGGCGTAGTCGCCGATATACGCGATGCGACGGTGCCCATGGTTAATCAGATGCATCGTGGCCGCGAATCCGCCATCAAAGTTTGTTGCCACAACGGTGTCGGCCGCCAGGTTGCCAGAAGGGCGATCGAGGAAAACTATCGGAGTTCCGGCCTCTTGCTCTCGAGCTAAATACGCTTGATCTGAACCAGCGGGAACAATAATCAAACCATCCACGCGGCGTGAGAGAAAAGCATCTGCAAGCTCTCGTTCGCGTGCCTCATCTTCATCGAGACTTCCCGCGAAAACAATCACGTTGCGTTTGCGTGCCGCATCTTCGATTGCTCGGTGAAGGCTCGAAGAGAATGGGTTAGAGATATTTTCTACCAACAGGCCGATTGTTTGAGTCTTGCCATCAGTGCGGCGCAAAAAACCTGCTTGAAGATTTGGTCGATAATCCAACGTCCGAACTGCAGCTAGCACTCTCTCAGAGAGTTCAGGATTGACGTTGCCCTCGCCGTTGATGACACGTGAAACGGTTTTCAGGCTAGCTCCGGCAAGTTCAGCAACCTCGCGCATGGTTGAGCGAGAGCCCGCTCTTCCGTGGGACCTGCTGATATCGCTCATAGGAGAAGGCTACCGAGAAGAACCCGGAACTACTTACTTTCGATCAAGCCAGTGATTGTTCCGAGTAGCTTTTCCGCATCGAAGGTCGATGTTGGTGCATCAGCAACGACTTTACCGAGTCGTAGACAGACGATTCTGTCAGTAATTTCTAATACGTGAGGCAGCGTGTGCGAGATGAAAATTACGCCAAGACCTTGGGCCTTTGCATTCTTGATAATCTGCAGAACTTCCTTAGCCTGCCTTGCTCCTAGATGGTTAGTTGGCTCATCCAAAATAATGACGTGCTTGGCCCATGAGACCGCACGGCCAATAGCAACAGCCTGGCGTTGACCACCCGAGAGTTGTGAAATTGAGCGATTCGATTGTGGAACCGCAATTCCCACCTTCTCCAAATTTTGATGGGCAATGCGATCCATTTTGGATTGGGCCAGAAAGCCAAATTTTCCAAGAGGACCTTTCACATATTCTTCGCGGCCGAGAAAGACATTGGCAGCGACTGATAGATGTGGGGCAAGGCCAGACTCTTGATAAAGAGTTTCGACGCCCGCTTCTAGCGCATCTTGAGGAGACTTCCAGTGACGCTCGATGCCATCGAGAAATACCTGTCCTGAGGTAGGTAGATGTGCGCCTGACAAAATCTTTACCAGCGTTGACTTACCCGCTCCATTGTCGCCAACAAGGCCGATAACTTCACCAGCATGAATCTTCATGCTTACGTCATCGAGAGCAACGACCGAGCCATAGTGCTTTGAAACATTTCGAACCTCGTATAGAGGAACTTCTGGACCAAGTGTCATGACTATCCCTACTTCCTTACTCGGTTGCGATACTGCTGCAAGAGAACAGCTGCGGCGATGAGGAGAGCAACTGCCACCTGATCCCAGTTCGCAGCTACGTTAATAATGATCAAGCCACTTGTTACTGTGGTCAAAATGAGTGCGCCGAGCGCTGTACCGAAGAAATTGCCAATTCCGCCTGAGAGAGCTGCGCCACCGATAACAACGGCTGCGATAGCTTGGAGTTCTCCGCCTTGGCCAGATGTTGGCGCGCCTGAACCTAGGCGCAGATAGAAGTAGTAACCGGCACAGCTGGCAAGAAGGCTTGAAAGAATGTAGATCTTCGCAAGGTGTCTATTCACATTGATACCGGCAGCACGAGCGGCGAATGCATTAGATCCGATCGCATAGGTATATCGACCGAAGCGAGCCTTGTGAAGAAAAATTCCGAGTAAAGAGACGATGAGCAGTACGACTAATCCTGGGCGCGAGAAGGGTCCAAAATCAGGAACGCTCAAGCTAATAGCCTTTGCAGGTCCGCCTGCAATTGGGTCGCCACCAGTGAAAACAATAGAAAGACCGGCGCCTGCTCCCATAGTCACAAGGGTTGCAATAAAAGGCACAACCTTTGCCTTGGTAATCATAAGAGCGTTAATAATTCCCACGGTCAGACCTACGCCGAGGGTGACGAGGAATCCAACAATGAGAGTCGAGTTTTGACCCACATTGTGATTAGTCATCCCCTCCATGGCGATAGCGCCAACTACACCACTTACACCGACAGTAGATCCAACGGAGAGATCGATACCGCCGGAAATAATGACGAAGGTCTCACCAATAGCGATGAGGACGACAGGCGACCAATCCGAGAGGATGTTTCCAAAAACTGAGGTCGAGAAGAATACTGAATTGCGTGCTGTAAAGAAGGCGACCATAGCCACCCAGACAGTCAGCAAAAGGATCTGCTGATTACCAAAAGCAGACTTGATGCGAGCGACAACAGTGTTCACATATTCCCCCGAATTACTTTTTATTTGAATCGAATCTTAATAGGTAAAACTTTAAAAGAAGAGAGCCGGCTGACGCTTTGACAGCGCCAGGCCGGCTCTCTCCCCTCTATCCCCTAATTACGCAACGTATGTGTACTTAGCGAAATCTGCTGCAGATGTAGCAGGTGTAAGCACAACGTTAGGAATTGTTACTAGGTGTTGGATTGACTTTGCTGCTGCTGACTTTGTCAATGTTGCAACGAGGTCATCGATAGCAAGCTTTGCTTCAGCTGCTGGGTTCTGAGCGATAAGCGCTGAGAAAACTCCAGCTTGGAGAAGCTTGACGTTTGCTGGATAAGCATCATATCCAACAAGAGCAATCTTTCCTACAAGACCCTTCGCCTGTAGCGCTGCTGCTGCACCTGATGCGTTTGTTCCATCGATTGCAAAGATACCTGCAAGGTTTGGATACTTGGTCAACCAGTTAGAGACGTTTGTGTCTGCTACTGAAGGTTGTGATTGTGAGTACTCAGTATCAACAATCTGGATTCCTGGATACTTAGCTGCAACTTCAGCCTTGAAACCAGCAAGACGAGCAACGTTTGTTGTTGCTGTTGCTGATGTAAGACCGACTGCTACCTGGTATGTCTGTCCAGCTGTGTACTTGATTGCTGAAGCGATTGCATCTGCAGCCTTTGCGCCACCGTCAGCGTTGTCGCCGGTGATGAAAGCAGTAACCTTTGAGAGATCGTTAACGTGTGTATCTACGTTAACAACTGGAATACCAGCCTTGATAGCTTGGTTTGCAACAGGCTGTAGAGCTGTTGGATCTGTTGGGATCAAAACTAGGCCTGAAGGCTTTGTTGCGAGAACTTGATCAGCTACTGGGATCTGTGTAGCTGGTGAGTAAACAGAAGGGTTACCCTGCCAAACAAGGTTGACGCCCTTTGCAGCAGCCTCAGCTGTTGCACCGACCTTCATAGCCTTGAAGAATGGATCAGCTTCTGCGCCCATCACGAATGCGATGGTGAGCTTCTTTGATGCTGCTTGAGCTGGTGTAGCAAGACCGAAGACTGCGAGTGAGCCTGCGGCAACAAGTGCCAAACCTGCGGCAACACGATTACGTGTAACTGACATTTATTGCGGTCCTTTCGAAGGGGCAGGCAATCACCTGCAATATGACATCGTTGTCTTTTCCAGTTAAAAAAATAACTGGCTACTTGACAACGTTGTCTAGCGAATTACAGTTTATGCAGTGCAGTAAGTCAAGGGGTCCCACGCGGAGTCTTTGATAACGGTTGTATAACATTTCTGAAAGGGGGTCGGTCGTGAGCCAATCCTGGAAGCTCGAACTTGAGCAGACCTGGCGCGAGCTAGAACTCCCCCAATTCCTGACTGAGCTTGGTGTGGATTTCGACGCTACTTTCTTGAAGCCGATGCGTGAGTATCCAGGGAGCGAGAATCCCTATCAGGGCTTTTATTGGACCTTCTTTAGATTAGATCGACTGCCACCGGGGGTTTTTCATGCTGCCCCGATGAAGCAAGTTGTGCAAGGCGTCCCGGCTACGTGGGAGGAGTGGTTTATCGAAGGTAGCGAGCTCCACCATCACACGATGCGCAACCATGCCACTGCCCCAGCGAATCTGCCTTCAGGATCAAAACTTATTCAGTGGCGCAGTCCTGAAAATGACATTGAACACCCAACGGAAGTTCTTGATATCAATTGGCACTACTTCAATGATTCGGATTTGACTCCGTATTTATTTAGAAGCGCGTAGTTAAAAATTATTGCCTTACAAATAAAAAAAGCCCCTGCTCATCTGCAGGGGCTTGTTTATTAACCTATCTAAGAATTAACGCTCGAGCTTTCCAGCGATAAATTCTTCAGTGCGAAGATGGGCAAGCTCATCGGTGTACTGCACTGGAGGTGACTTCATGAAGTAGCTAGATGGTGAGAGCAATGGTCCACCGATCTTGCGATCCAGAGCGATCTTTGCACAACGAAGTGCATCGATGATCACGCCAGCAGAGTTTGGTGAATCCCATACTTCGAGCTTGTATTCCAAATTCAGTGGAACGTCACCGAAGGCACGACCCTCAAGGCGAACATATGCCCACTTGCGATCATCGAGCCAAGGAATGTAGTCAGAAGGTCCGATGTGAACGTTCTTAGCACCCATGTCGTGATCGAGTTGTGAGGTCACTGATTGAGTCTTTGAGATCTTCTTAGATTCAAGGCGATCGCGCTCCAACATGTTCTTAAAGTCCATGTTTCCACCAACGTTGAGTTGGTAGGTGCGATCTAGGTGAACGCCACGATCCTGGAACAACTTAGCCATGATGCGGTGTGTGATTGTTGCACCGACCTGTGACTTGATGTCATCGCCAACGATTGGAATTCCAGCCTTGGTGAACTTGTCAGCCCATACTGGGTCTGAGGCAATAAATACTGGAAGTGCGTTAACGAACGCTACGCCAGCATCAAGTGCACACTGGGCGTAATACTTTGCAGCATCTTCGGAGCCAACAGGTAGGTAGCAGATAAGGACATCGACCTTGCGCTCCTTGAGAGTAGCGACGATGTCGACTGGAGTTGCATCTGACTCAACGATGGTCTCGCGGTAGTAACGACCAAGTCCGTCGTAGGTGTGACCGCGTTCAACAGTGACGCCAGTCTTTCCAACGTTTGCAAACTTGATTGTGTTGTTCTCGCTCGCCCACATAGCATCAGCAAGATCAAGACCGACCTTCTTAGCATCTACATCGAATGCTGCAACGAAGTTAACGTCGCGAACATGGTAGCCGCCAAGCACAGCGTGCATGAGACCAGGAATCTCTACATCTTCTGCTGCGTCTTTGTAGTAGGTGACTCCCTGGATGAGCGAGTTGGCACAGTTACCTACGCCAATAATCGCTACGCGGATTTCTTTACTCACGTGTTGACTTCCTTTCGGTGTTGATCATCTCTTCCAGCCAAGCGATTTCGCGCTCCGCTGATTCCAATGAGTGACGACGCCACTCATATAAATACTTATCAATTCCTTCTGGGGATTTCTCTAGTTCAGAGCGAAGGAGTCCTGCTTTGTCTTCCAACTTGCGATGGCGACCCTCGAGGATTGCCAATCGATTGCGAGCCGGAGTAGGGC
>Ga0007807_1000416_pt1 | contig 15489 bp, 36 predicted proteins | sample CryBogCBE12Aug09_FD_71220 | JGI IMG/M metagenome (GOLD analysis project Ga0007807, IMG submission 71220) | Freshwater microbial communities from Crystal Bog, Wisconsin, USA - CBE12Aug09 | ecosystem: Environmental > Aquatic > Freshwater > Lake | place: Crystal Bog, Wisconsin, USA | collected...
AGCGGCTTTAGGGTTCCAATGGCTTTCCTGAGTCCATAATTTGTTCAGGCAAGCGTATTGAGCATGGCTGTTCCATTGACCTAGAACCAGTATTCGCGCATACATTTTAGGATGCTGTTCAAACTCTATTTTCGGAGCGTAAGCAGCTTGCGCGCCAACGGTATTGCAAAATCCCACCACGAGGGCTACTGCTAGGACTTTGCGGACAAGCGCTATGCGCTCGCCTTCCCCCGTTCAGAACAGAAGGCGCAAACAGTTGCCACCCATAGTTGAACGCCGCATTGGCGGCACCGAGTAATTTGTGAATCATCCATTTTCGTTCTCCTTTGTGAGTGATAGCGGACTTAATAAGTGTAGACCTATTGAGACCTAATCCCGCCGGAAAAACAACCAAACCGGCGGGTCAGGTGGGGTCGCAGTACCGGCTCAGCAGGAACGGCTGCTTTCATGACCGGACTTCGCAGAAATGCGGGCTGCGTTGACGACCTATTCAGTAAAGGTGTTTAACATCCATATCTCCCGCAGCGCCTAGAAAACTGACTACGCGCTTATACGCTCCGTTGTTGTCCTTAAACAAATCCCATGCGCGCACGGCTTCTATTGCCGTGTCGTAATGGAAATCCCATTCCTCCGGCTCACTTTCTGCGGTTTCATAGATTACAAGGTGAATCCGGTACTGGCATTTTTTCATTCCCATGCTCCGTCCTTGTGTTCTTTTAACTTATACGCAGCTTCTTGATATCCGCCGATAGTTATATCTGTATTGAATAGAACTGCCCAAATTAAGGCGATATCGTCGCTCTCTGCGGCATCTTTCAGATTCTTTGCAGCAAGCAACATATATTCTTTTATCGTGTCTTTATCGGACATGGCGCGCACCTTCCGGCGCGAGTTCCCACATCATCTCGTTCAACGCTTTGTAATCAAGCTGCGCCGAATACCAGTTAATCCTGTCCGGCGTTTTCTGCGTGATTAAACCTGAGTCAGCGACAAATTGCTTGTACGGCGCTTTGCCTTTGTAATCTTTCATGAAATCGACAGCGCCTCGGTATAAAGGTTCGTCATTGTTAATCCACAGAGAAACATTCCATGTTGCGTAATTCTTCCAGCCTTCATACTCGGTCATTTATCGCTCGCAATCATCGTCAGGGCTACCGTGAGCCTCGCAGTAATAGTAAGTTTTTCCGTAATCGGATTTGCAATGCGGACAATGCTCAACGCCGTCTATCATTAACTTGTCGGCATCTATATATTCACCGGCGCACTCTAAGCAATAAGCCAAACGATCACCCCATGCGTCAATCCAAAGGCGATGCGATTTTGCGCGTGCTTCGTCTAATAGGCTCATAGTCCAACACACTTTTCCATCGTTCCCCAGCAGTAGCCGTTGCCTACCCACCAAATATGGTTCACGACATAATAAGCTGCTACGAGAGCCGGAATACCAATAAAAATAAATGCCACAGTTCTGCGGCGGCGTACATATTTGCGTTGCATTTTCATTCTGTTTCTGTCCTTTCAGTTCTAATATGTTCAACGGGTGCGCTCCATGTGCGCGAGTGCGGCGCTCTAATTGCTAAGCGCGCGGTGCTGCCATCGTCCCAAATTGTTACGAGGTACTCGATATCGTGTTCATCGCGGAATACATGAGTGATCACGCTGTTACCGCCTGACCCCAAGCGCACCATTCGCACTCATAAAGAGCATCTCCGTAAGGCGAGCATTCATATTTGATAAGGCGATTAACGAACCCGCCTTTACTACCGCACCATGCGCAAATAGCCATTACGCCACCTGCCAATTTTTTATTTCTGCGCAATCGAAACACGCAATCATTATTTTGTCGTTCCTCTTGACGAGATAACTATTCGTAATTTTTTTACCGCAATTCGCGCACATTAGAACGCCTCTCTATACGATAGTGTTTGTTCCTCACGCGCCTTCACATAGGAATCTTCACGCATAAACGCGTTCCAGCATTGACGGCAGATGCCGACTTCTAACCAAATAGCGCCGAAGCTGGCGTGTACGAAAGTTTTCCAAGCGCGGTCAGGAGCGAAACCGCAATCTGTGCAAGTAACCATTAACGAACCACCTTTACCTTAGTGAGTTTAATCGGCGCTGCGAAACAATGAATGCAAGATTCGATAGCGCCATATTCGTTCCAGTAATATTCAGCAATAATCATGCAATCGTCACATTGACCGTGACCGACGGTAGGCATTTTGATAGACATAATTACTTACCTGCCTTGCTTGCGCGTAGGCTTTCCAAGCGGCTTTCAAGAACTACCGGAGCATTTTTGTTATCTCCGCCAATGTTCCATACGAACATTTTATGTAGCCCAATTACTCCGTCGTTCTTCCAGTCATAAGCAGTAACACGCAACCCGTCAAGGTATCCGGCAAAGTTGCAAGTGCTTTTATCTCCGCTGCCGAGGTCATAAAGTAATTCACTCAACTCTGCGCGGGTTGCCGCAACATAACCTTGCAAGCAAGTACCAATGACCGAAAGTGATTGTAATTCGCTGGTTTTAGGCATTTGTTTTTCCGTTCTTTGTTTTGGGAGAACCTGCGGTTCTCGGTTAAGGCTAATTCAACCTCACAAATTACGAAAAGCCAAGGGATTACGAAAATTATTTTTCAGCGAGCCTTATTTCAACTCCAGGAGATGTGCCGTAGATTTTGTAGGCACGGATGTCGGTTACTTGACTATCATCTTGATATGCGATGCCGGTTAAAGCATCAAGGACTGCGCGCACCAATTTATCAAGGTCAGGTGCTACGGTCGGTAAATCTCTTTTAACTGTTTTAGGACGAGGCATAATGAACACCATCGTTATTTCTACTGCTGAACCAAGCTGCGTTACGCCGGCTAATTTTGCGGCAAAGCCGATAGTCGATCGCCACACGGCAAGGGCAGAACCCTGCGAGTGTAAAACGCGTCCATGAATTACTTTCATGCTCCCTTGCGGAACAGGAATTCCATCTGCGCGAAATTCAATCACATTACAATAGTAACGGAGTCCGTAAATACCTGATGGGTATATCCGGTTTCGTTTTGTAAGTAGAAATCGTAAGCGCGGTTGTAATCAGATTCGAAAGATTTCACAATCCAAGTTTGGTCGCCAACGAGGACGCGGTCGCCTAGTTCGACCTGCTCCGGCTTAATTCGTGCAGTAGTCATAATCACCCCCAATCGTGAGGCTGGTCATAATCTAATAGTAATGCTTACGGGTAATTTAAGCAACCCTTACACCTCCGGATAGGCGTCATACCCGTAACACCCGTCACTAAACCCGTTTCAAGATTTCCTTCAATGATTCGGGCATAGGAACGCCTCTAGGCACCTCGTCAGAGGTGAACCTAGGCGGTTGCACCGTAGGGCGGCTATTCGCCTCTCTGAACCCCGTTTGCGGCGGTTTCTGAGGTAGCGGGTCGTCTAGCCATTGCTCCGCATTTAGCCATGTCGCCGGATAGGGAGTGAACGCAGCTTCGCGGTTAGGGTCAGAGGCAAACCGTAGTGCGCCGGCTATGACGGCTTCCTGATCTCCGGCTTTGATTTTCTCCCATGCTTTTCTTGCGGCTCCTTTGGCGGTTTTCCGAGGATAGGCTTCCCAAAATTCGTCAAACTTTTCAGGGTGAGTTAAGGATGGTTTATTAGAATGATTCATAGGGCGCGAACGCCGCCCCGTGTCCGGCGCGAGCGCCGCCTCGTTAGGTTCCGAACGCCGCCCCGTCATCTCGCCGCCCCGTAGCATTTTCAGCCGGATTGTGTAGAGATTAGGTCGCCTGTCCTCACGAGTGTATTGAGTGCCGCCGGCTCGTTTTTCTAATTTCAGCCAGCCGGAAGCCACCAATTTGTTCACGGTGCGTTGCACGGTACGCACAGACAAGCTGGCGCGGGTAGCAATCGTTTGCTGACTCGGCCAAGCGTTATCGCCTTCATCGCTGGCGTGGTCTGCAATTACCAACAGAACCATCTTTTCAGTAAGCGGAAGTTTCGTTCTCCACACTTCGCTCATTATTTTTATGCTCAACTAGGGTCTCCAAAATCTGTAAGAAGTCGATGCCGCGTTCGCTGAAATCGTCAATCACCTTTAGGAGCAGGGGAGTCATTTCCCCTAGTAGGAGCGCGTTGCGTTCATGGGTGGTCATTCCACCCCAAATACCGTAATCCTCATTTTGCAGGGCATACTTTAGGCAGCTTTGCCATATCGGGCAAGCGCAGCAAATATTGCGGTAGATATCAATACGCATGATCTCACGAACCCCTCGCTGCTCTTCGAAAGCATAAAAGAGGTTCGTGGGCATATCTCTACACGCAGCTTGGTTCCAATTTACCTCGCTATACCTGAACAACCGATTGCTCCCGTCGGGTCGTAGAAATCACAATACGAGAAGCAGTATGGAACAGGTTTCTCCGGTTGTGGTGGCGGCGCGCCGTCTGCGATGTTCTGCTTAATCTCACCAAGCCAAGCCAACGCGGTTTCCGCGATAGCCGGATTGTATTCCTCGATATGCGTCCGGATTTCCGCCATAACGCCGTCACGAGGAATAGCCACGAGTGATACCTGTTTAACTTCATAGCCGTTCTTTTCTAACAGCCATCCATAAACTTGCACCTGCCAGCGCTGTGATTCGCTAGGGAAATAGCGCAGGTTCTTTTTAGTCGTTGTTTTCCAATCTACGACTAAGCCGGCGTCCTTAATGAATAAATCACAATGACCCTTAATACCGCCGAACTCGAACTCCTGCTCAATGAGGAAATTATCTCCAAACGGATCTTCGCGCTTAATAGCGTCGCTGACTCCGGCGTGAATAAAAGTGCCGAGGATTGCTGCTAGGGATTCGGTGTCGTGATTGGTGACCGGAGTTCGCTGTAATAGGTGATAAACCTTTCTACGGCAATCTCCGAGGGATGAAGGACCGATTTCCACCTGCTTACTGCGGTCGCGGTTCTTATCCCATGCGTTTAATGATTTCGATAATAAGCCGTTTAAGTCAGTCACTTTGAGTCCTATACTTGTGTAGTTGAGTATTGAGGGCATGAATTGCTACCTCAGATGAGCAGTTGTTCGCCTTCATATACGCCTCAATCCACGCGAAATAGAACATTCCCATTTCCGTAGGCACGAAGCGATCTTCGTCGTTATATTCCTCGCTCATAGTTCCATCGCCGTTCTGACCGATGTGCCGATACTGCGAGCAATATCTACCTGCGTTTTAATGCGTGAGATATTTTGCCGAACCGAGCGCACCGTAGCGTCAATAGACGCCATCTGAAAATGCAAATCCTCATTCTCAATCAGCGCTAAATCTTCTCTCTCTTGTACGGTGTAGTTCTTACCGGTAGGAGAAGAAACCGATGCGTACTTCATGCGTGTTTTAGCGAGAGCAATTTCGTACGCAGCTTTAACTTCGAAATAACTTTTCTCAACCGACTCGGAGTACGACTGAGCATCGTCAATTTCTTTGCTGAGGTCATAGAGGCGCTTTTCAATCTGCGCCGGCGTTACGACTTTATTCATCTTTTGGCACCGCCTGTAACTTGCGCTTCTTTAATTCGATATCCATGACTTTCCATGTGTCGGCAGATATATCGAACAAATCCGGCTCTAAGCGGAAGCCAGCTTTTTCTAGAAGCTGCGCGAGGGTAACGGGGTTATCAAACTCCAACACTGTTGCCAATCTTTCCACCATGACGATGTGGTGCTGAACAGCGACCATGTATCCAACAGGCGGGTCAAACTTGTTTTCTTTCTTGCTCATATCATCATGCCTTCCTCGATTGTGCGCCACACAATGCAGTTATTGCCTCGCGCGTTTTTACGGGTAGTTCCGGAGTCAATGACGAGTCCATCTTTCACGAGTTGACCCCGTGAAGGACGGACATTATCGCCACTCATATTTAGGTTCGTTTGGATTTCTTGGTCAGTAGCGCCATGTAATCCGCGATTGAGAATAAACTCATAAACCTTGCGATTAATAGTGCCTATTTTTGGCTCTACCTTGATTTTTGCCTCGATTGAAGTGCGTTGCAAGGTCATGCGTTTTCCAATTTCATCAACTTCAACACATGCTTGTATGCCTCTAGCGCACCGGTTATTTCCCAATAAGATGAATCCGCGCCATCCTCATTTTTTAACTCTTTGTCTAATACACGGATAAGTTGTTCTACCTGCTCCTGCGCGCTCATGCGAGTTCCGCCACGCGAGCATTAAGAGCATCTTTGAGCGTAGTGTTATCTACGCGCAGATCGAGCAAATCCTTTTCGGTATTCCAAATTGCTCGTAATGTGTCTTTATCATTCACAAAGGCGAGATCTTCAAGCAGCTTGGTTATGCGCTCAGATTCAGCCTTGGTTGGTAGGCGTGTTGGGGCAGAAGATTTACGAGGTTCTTTTTCGTAGCGCTCTACCTTTTCCATTTCCTCACGGCTAGGACGCTTGCCGCCGGCGTACCCACAATTTGCCAAGCCGCGACCGATTGCCGAGGTTTCCGCGTTTTCTAGGGCTGAGGTTTTATTGACGGGTGAAGCACCTACGATTTCTTCTGCGTAACCTGTGGCTACCGGAGTTGTGTCCTCGCGGTCGAAATAAATCTCCGCATAGACGATAAATCGGCGTTCATCATGGAACTCCAACTTGGTGAGGATTCTGCCCTCTGGGTGGTCTGTCCAAAATCGGACAAGTCGGGCTTCAACGGTTTCGTAACTGTCTAAGTCAAATCGACCCATATTTATACTGCTTTCGTAACGGGGGAGCATGGTTGCTCCGGTTGAAACGAATTATGGTGGTCAAATTACGAAAAGTAAAGTTTCAGCGTTTCATTGGCGCGCCGCGCATAATTGGTGAGAGGATAGCGCCATGACGAAAATATCCATGAGCCTTTACGCCCTACTGGTCGAGGTAGAGTGCGATGCTAATCATCCTGACGCGGTTACTGATTTAGCCAACCGTGCTTCTGTGCTATTTATGACTGCCTTAACCGCCGCAAAGAACAACGGCATTGATGTTATGAGAGTTTCTTCTCTTGATGATGACGAGTATGAGGACGACTAACGAGCAATTATTGCGTAAGTAAGCGCCGTAACGGTAATTACAGCAACAAAAATCACGACAGCCACAGCCCATTTCTTGCCGACTAAAAAACCTTTATCGCGCGTGTCGTAACCCATTTAATCCAGCCAAATCTTGTAACTAGCGGTTACGCGTCCCTTAATTGGGTCTACGAAGTGCAAGCGCTGAGAAGGCGTTGCTGAAGCTGCGAGCATAACTCCTGCGTATCGGTTGTCGGATTCGGTAGAGCCAGTTTGGTAGACACTTCCTTGACCATTCGCCATTGCCCACTCTGCGTGCGTGTGATAGTGACCAATGTAGACATCTCGAAACTCCCACGGATAACTTCCGCTTCTCCATCGGTTTGCGTGTTGAACGATTGCTCCGGGACTAGCAAATCCATTTCTACCTACTTCATCTCCGTGAATTAACAGCGCACGGTAATTACCGATTTCAACCCGTTGAATATCTTCCGGACACTCCTGCCAAATTAGCCTTTTCTCCCCCGCCAATAATTGACGAGCCAATTCATAACACATCCGGTCAAAGTTATCACTACGAGGAACATTATCCCTTTTGCTACCGATGCGTCCATGATTGCCCCATTCCGGAACGACTGTTACCTTTTCGTAATTCGCCAGCGCGTACCGGATAACATCTACGCAAAGCCGGCTTACATTGACATATTGCTCAAATAGCGTTGAGTCAATTTCGAACGCCTGAGAAGGGAAATTGAACAATCCCTCAACCATGTCGCCGCCGAACATCACCACGCATTCATTGACCGGATGATGCTTGCGCTGAATATCGGTTATCGCTACTGCCTTTTCCATAAATTGCAGTACGCGCTCGCGCATAATCTCTGAATTGTAAGAAGTTGTTTTCTTGGCTCCCTGCCAATCCGTCATATGCATTAAGGCTATTTCGGGTTTGCCATGTCCTTTAGAAACTTTCGGACTAGGAATAGGTGGAATCTTACCCGCCGTAAGCTGCGCTGCATACGCCGCGTTGTGAGTTGCTTCAACAAGGTCATCAACTTTCTGTCGTGTCTGTGCTAATTTTTTTTGTAGCCGCATCAGGGCTAAACGGAGTTCTTTAACCTCAGTAGACTCAATGCCTTCAGGTAAATTGTCTAACTGATCTTTTAGACTCATTCCTCGCGCGCCATCGCAATCTTACGCCCGTGAATTGTGTACCCCATTTTGTCATCCCAACTATCTTCCCAAATCGGATTAGCGAAGCAGCGCACGGTCTTGTATGCGTCTAATAAAAGCGCTACCTGCCACGCCGGAATAGGGTCAGTCTGTAAAAGGGTTCCCCAAATACGACCGGTCTTGGTGAAATTGGTTTCAGCATCGCCGTAAATACTTTGGCGTTCTTCTAATACTTCATCTACTCGCTCTTTGGACACCGGCATTGTCCTTTCACATGGTTCCAATATGAATCCGCGCTGCTCTTATGCCCTTCTTCGCGGAGAGCATGAACAATCACGCGCGCCGGTAGGTTCTGTGCAATCGCTTGTTCGAGCGCAGCTTTATCTTCTTTCGAAAGTTTCTCAATGATTGCGCCAAAAGGACAATACGCCGATTTCTCTTTTGCGTAGTCGGCTAATTTCTGTGCTAAACCCATAAGATCGCCTCTCTGTCGCGAGAAGGATAACCTTATTTATAGCCTAAAGCAATCCTTCATACGCGAGTTCGAAGAAATCCATCTGCTCATCTACATCTCGGTATAACGGCACTATCACCGTAACCGGCGTTTCACTCGACATTATTTACATACGGAGTCACGATATGGCTCTCCGGTTGAACATTTGGAGAAGTTGAGGGATTGTGTGGCACAGCGCCGCCGCCTAACGCCGAAATGCCGACCATGAGTAAGTGGTGCGCATCTGTGGCATAGCCGCAAGCCATCCAAGTAGTCATAGCCGTGCCGCTAGCGAGCGCAATAGCCTTCGGGCTGGTAAGCGGTACGCGTATCATGGCAATTCTTTCATTAACGAATCATAGGTGGATTTATCTACGATACCCGTTTGCGGCGCTCCCTGTGCCTTCTGAAAGGCTTTTACAGCCGCTACCTGAGTAGGCGACCACGCTGAGTTTTGCGCTGCTCTTGCCAGCACTCCTGCCTTGAAAAGAGCATTTTCAACAGCAAGTTCCTGCGGCGTTTTACTTTTAGCAGGGAAAGCGGATGCCGACCAAGCTGGCGCGGTGAAAGTCGTTTTAGTGGCTGCCGGTGGTGTAGTGGTGTGCGTCATCGCCATACCCGTTCCGCCTAAAGCGGTCGTTGCGGCGAGTCCGCCGGCTACGAGTTTATTAGTACCCCATGAGGTCGTAGGGCTAAGAGGCGTTTCGTATTCCGGACGCACGATAGCGAGGACATAGAGATAAGCGCGGTGCCGGATATACACGCCATGCCCGTTATATTGCGACACATTGGTCATATGTTCCGGACCCGTGTTGCCTTCTACGGTAGTAATCCCGTCTTGCGAAGCTGCTACAACAATCCCGACATGGTCAGCGATCCCGTTACCCGCCCATGAGAAGAAAACAATATCTCCGGGTTTGCCGTCGTACTTGCCGACTACGGCTTTCTTTTGCTGGAACCATGATAAACCAGTTGGGCAATAGGAAAATCCTTTTGTCGTTTGTGCCGCGACTAAGTGCGAAAGATTATTTTGCGCAAATACCCACGACACAAACATCGCGCACCAAGGCTCGTTAGGGATACCGTACCAATCGCCGTAAGGGTTGGCATCGGTGCTACCGCCGTAGAAGCCAGCTTGCTTCTGCGCGGTGTTAATTATGTCTAGTGCGTTTGCCATAGACATATCTTACCTATTTTGTTGTATTAGCCTTTGCTACCTTGTTGCCCTCAGCAACAGCCGCGTCTACCGCAGCTTCAACGAGAGGTGCAGGAGCGCCGGTTGCAGCGGTAATGTTATTAACAAGGCTCTTAGGATTCACCTTAGCCAAGATAGGTACAAGCAATCCGCCTACGAGTGCGCCGATAACGACTTCTTTTGCGGTGCGGTGTCCGGTCTGGAAAGTTGCATAGCCGGCGGCTAGTACGCCGTAGCCGTAATGCTCAATCAGCGCTTTCTGCATTGCTGTTAGTTTGATCTTTGCCATTGTCATCTCTTTTCCCTATGAGGTTGCGGACATACTTTTCTGCTTCGAAATCGCTGGCCGATGCGTGATGTATTCCCCCTACGCCACGATGGTGCTTCTCACAAAGCCATATTAAGTTGTCGGCTGATTCTACCCATGCCCCGACTGAATTAGGGTCGGAAACTCCGGGATAGTCGGCTTCTAGCCATTCGAGGTCTACCCCGTTTTGCAGGCTAAACTCAATATGAGCGTGATGTAATTCTAATCCGCCATCGCACTCAGAGAAGTCTGAACGATGTCCTCCGATATTGCACTTGGCTGATGCCTTGGTTCGCTCGCGGAAGGCATTAAAGTCTTTGTAATTCGGGTCATTCTCGCGTGGTTCGTGAGCAGGGTAATGAACCACATACGAGTTAGTAATTTTCTGATCGTGCGCATCCATCTAGTTTATGTCTAATTTCGTCTTAATGATAGCCTGATTTACTTGCAAATCGTGTAAGGTTTGGTCTTGACGGTTCAGCTGGTCTTTCATTGACCCGCCGCCGTTCTCATATAACTGATATTCAATTTTGTCGAGGCGCTTGTCCATCTTACGGAACATACGGTTAAGCCAAAAAATAGGTGCTCCTATAATTACGATACTTTCTAGTGCCGCCCAAATGGCGTTAGAGATAGTTCCGGCATTGTTCCAAAATAACATCAGCAGCGCCCTTTCGGGTTATGTCCAACTGAGTACGCGCACCGTTCCGTTCGCATCCACAATCTTTGCTTGATTTGTGGTCGTATTAAGCCACGCGTCCCCAATTCGAGGGTTCGTAGGATCTGATGATACAGGAGGGAAAGTGAATCGCGCAGCAAGTTCTAATTTACGAATGCGGTCAATAATTCCATCGAAAGTCAATCGCAAATCCGGCGCGTGGTTAATGTAACCCATTAGATGCTCCCTTGTGTCACAGTTAATGTTACGCGCTCCGGTTTATCTTCACCGGCGTCAATAGAAATCGCGGTAATTCTATACACCGTGTCTAAAGTATCGGGGAAACGAGAGTCGGTGATAATTACTCGCACATCGTCGCCTAATTCGTAAGTACCGTAAACGGGGTCAATATAAGCTGGCACGGCAATTTTTAGCGTTACCGGCGGATATGAAGTTGCGTTCAGCATTCCCTGAGTAATGCTCGTTAATAGCGCAGGGTCGTAAATATCGGTGAAATTGCCTTGCTCCTGCAATAATGGCCAACCGGTCGCCAATTTAGTTGAATCATCAACTATCTCTACGAGTTTGCCGAAGCCGGAACCCGCGCCGAGTCCGTAAATTTCATTCGCAGCTTTCGACCCATCTTCAGGGTATTGGTATTCCACAATGTTTCCGGGAAGTTCAAATACCGGAATAGATGGATTGTTAGGGTCGTAGCGCGTACCGCTGTGAGGGTAGTAAGTATTAAACGATTTAGCCGGATTGCCCGAGCCGTCATAATAAACGCTAATTTCGAAATCGAAACCGTTATTGGCTTTAGATAAATCCTGAATCGCTTGGAAAATAGTTTTTAATTCATAGTTATAGTAAAGGCGGCTGATGATAACGCCGGATGTGCTACTGCTTCCGGGATCTTGGTTGAATAACAAACCGAGGCTGCCGTGCGGCTTACCTTCAGCATAGTTCATTAAGTTGAGCGCGATGGCTAATTGGTCATAACCGGTATATGGGAGTGTGTCGGTGATGCGCCGGCGCTCATAATAAGAGAGGAATTCGCGCGCCGTGAGGCTCATGCGCTGGTCAGCAGATGAGTATTCGCGTAGCCATACTACGCCACCCCATACCAATTCGCCATTGCGATCTACATAGATAGCGCAGCGCCCCGGAATAGTAGCCGCATTTACATTGAGTCCGGCTGTATCTATGCCTGAGAGCAGCAGATGTCCGGTGAAAGTACCCGCGACATTCAGCTGCTCTGTGAAAGTAACCCCAGTAAGAGGTAACTCAGCGAGTATCTGATTAGTCAGTAAATCCGCAAAAAGGTATCGGTATAGGGTCGCCATACCTTTATCCTACTAGAGCAGTAACCTCATCAGAAGTTAAACCGAGTTTAGCCAACTTAGCCTGAGCCGAAGCAAGTGCGTCAGCCTTAGCCTTTGCAGCAGTTTCTTCTTCAGCCTGACGAGCAGCGAAATCGGCAGCAGCCTTTTCCTGTGCTGCAATTTCGTCAGCAGTCATGTCGCGTGTAGTTGAGATGCCGGTTGAGCAGTCAATCTCTACGACCTGCGGTGTATCTATTGCCATTTGTTTCTCCTTAGTTATGAGTTTTTGATGCCGTAAAGGGTAACTTCAGAATATGGTGCTAAATAAGTTGCATCTGAAAAATAAAGAATAGAGGTGATTGCGCTTGTTGAACGATACAAACCTGCTTTTAATCCCATGTATGTAGCGGTAGCGTTGTTTTCCATTGCACCATCTACAATAACTTGTTTGTAATTAGAAGAGGTGTAATTAGAAATATAAATTGTCGCGTTATTAAACACATTTGCGGTAAAACTTGATTCGTTAATAAATCCAGCACGAACAACAGAATCTCCCGTTGTTCGATCTGATGCTGTTGAACTTCCAGTTCCATATATTTCTGTCCAAGAATATATGCTAGAAGAATCAGTATTGAATCGTATGTAATCGTTTAATCCACCAGAAAGAGCGCGAGTAGATGTAAAAATTTGCAAATCTGTGTAAGTTTGTGGAATAGATGAAAATGTTATTGAACCTGTTGTGTTATTGCTTACAGTGTAAGTAGCAATCTTAGTAAATGTATTAGCCATATTATGCCGCCTGAATTCCGTAGAGAGTAAATGTTGAACCAGCCGCCCAATAAGTAGATGCGCTAGGAAAAATAACTACTGTTGTGAGTGCATAAGTGTTTCTTTTTAATCCCGCAGAAAAATAAGTTAAACCGCTACCATTCATATCGTTTGCATTGCGAACTAACCAAGTTTTGTAAACATTTGGATTAGAGTAATTAAACAAATCTAATGTAATTGTGCCAAACATACCGCTTGTTGCGTTTCCCGAAGGAACATTGCCAATAGTGGTTTGATTTACACCCGTTACTCGCCCACTTACTGCGGTGCTTCCATTTCCTTGCATATATGTAAAAGATTCATCTGATGCGTAAGGTGCAGTATAAAAATATACATCTTCGTTTGTTGCGGAAGCAATTCCTCTAGCGTTAATTACAATTCTTAAATCAGTATAATTTGATGGAATAGAATTAAATTGAATATCGTGCGCGGTGTTTGCTGGCGCAGTATATGTGTTAAGAACTGTATAAGTTGATTGCGCAGTCATTATGATCTCCTATGCAATTCCGTAAAGGGCAAAGTGGCTATATTGTAAAGCACCACCGTAAGGTGATAGTGTAATTGAAGTAATAGGGCTAAAATTATTAAGCCAAGCACCACTTGTTAAATTAACATCACCGCTTCCGTTATTATCAAATCCTGATAATCCTCGTACAGTTTTATATTTTGATGTGTTTGTGTAATCAAGAATATCTAAAACACCTACGCCAAATACTCCGCTTGTTGTGCTTGCGCCAGCGAATGAATACCAACCGATTGAAGTTGAAGCGCCTTGCGAACCACTTGTAGCTGAAGATCCATCTCCCTGTAGAGAGTGTTCAGTGTAGTTGCTACTACCGTCACCATTAAATTGAATAAATACTGGCAGTTGATTTGATGAAGTTGCGCACCGAACAAAAGCGCGTAGCTGTAAGTGTGTGTAATTTTGAGGTATATTTGTAAAATATATGTATCCAACACCAAAATTATTGGTATTTACAAAGGTAGAAATACTCGAATAAGAATTAGCGCTGGTTATAGCACCTGAAGTAGCTGAAGAAGCTGTACCCAAGTTGTTAATAGCCTTAGCCGTAAAGGTTGTTGATGATCCCAGAGTTACTGGCGCCACAATAGGGCTAGAGCTGCCATAAGTGGTATTGCTACTGCTATCCGTGACTGCGTAGGTAACAGCTTGGTCAGGGGTAGTAGGAGTGAAGGCTACTGAGGCGAATCCGGCTTGATCGGTGACTGAGCCGATAGTAGGGGCTACTGGGGTTTGAGTTGAGTATTGTTCGGCAACGCCGTATAGGGTGAAGGTTGAGTATTGGGCAAATAATAATGAAGGATTGGCTGTAAAAGTAATTGAGGTAACAGGATTTGTTTTGTGCCAAAGCCAAGCCTGTAAACGCATTTGAGTGCTTGCGGCATTTGTTTCTGTTACTGCATCTACAATAATTTGCTTTTGATTGCCACTATTGTAATTGGGAATATAAATTTCTGTGTTTGTAAAAGTATTAGATGTTGAGTCGCTACCTTCGTATGGAGTATTTAATGAGGTAGCGGTTGTTCCACGACCAGAATAAGGTGACGCGTTTCCCGGTCCAGTTAATTCTGTAAATGAATAACTACCGCTAGCAGTATCTCCGTTTATGGTTATTGCATTATCGTAATAAGCCGCAGTAGTTGTTGCGCGAACAGAAACTAATATTTTTAAGTCTGTATAACCTTGCGGAATATTATTAAAGGTTACGGAAGCAACTCCACCCGCTCCAACAGTTTGAGTATAAATAGGTTGCATGAATACAGACATTATTTATGCTCCTGTCGCGTTAGAGGTAGAAATGCCGTATAGGTCAACTCTTGTGCCTTGTGCGAAATTTGTGCTTGCCCCTAAAAGAATACTGTTAATTGCGGCGGTACTCATCCATAAACTGCTACCAAGATAAACTTGACCCGAACCATTTAGATCAACGCCAGCGATGCCTTTCATAGTTTTATTTTTATTGGTATTTGCATAATCTAAAATGTCAATAACCCAAGTTGCCCAAGCGTTAGCAGTATCTCCCGCTTTGGGCATAACTAAAAATTGACCCGCCGAAAATTGACTTGGGCTACTTGCTCCCGATGTTGCCGATGCGCCATCGCCTTCTACATAATGACGAGCATAATTTCCACCGGAATCTCCATTAAAACGCATATACCCACCAGTCATACCAGTACCCGATGTTGTATCACGCGCAAATACGCGAAGTTGCAAATGAGTAAATGTTGCCGGAATAGATGAAAGAGTAATTGTTGCATCGCCGCCTGATGCAGTAGTTGTGTAACTAGCAATAGGATACATACTCATTGACCAATGCTCCTAACGCCGTAAAGGGTAAAAGTTGTTCCAGCAACGAGATTAACAACACCATCAACTATTGCGGTTAAACTTGTAATTGCCGTCGTGTACGGGTATAACACGCAATTAATCCCAGTTAATCCCGCACCATTT
>Ga0007807_1000486_pt1 | contig 14204 bp, 12 predicted proteins | sample CryBogCBE12Aug09_FD_71220 | JGI IMG/M metagenome (GOLD analysis project Ga0007807, IMG submission 71220) | Freshwater microbial communities from Crystal Bog, Wisconsin, USA - CBE12Aug09 | ecosystem: Environmental > Aquatic > Freshwater > Lake | place: Crystal Bog, Wisconsin, USA | collected...
GTCTTCCGCTTCTTCATGATGACCACGTAATGCTGATCGTAGCACACAATAGAGTCTTCCATGATAAGAGCCGCCCAGACCAGATCGTGCTCCTCATGAAACGCCTTGCTCTTGAACTCTTCCAGCAGACAATTGCCCTTGATTAAGGGACGAGCCACATCCCTGATCACATTGATCGGCTCGTTGAGATATCCTGCGAATTCCAGGGGATTCATATCGCGCATGAACCAGTAGGAGAGGAGACGGGTGTCGTTATCGTAGTAGGCAAATGCAGTTTGGCCACCCATTCTGTCGTATACTACTGAAAAAGACTGGGGATGGAGTGATCCGTTTTAATCAATCATATGATTTACCCGTTAATTACTATAATAGTCAATATAAACAGAAATATAGATGAACAAGTGCAGTTCAACTTTTGAAACAAAATACGCAGTTGTAAAGGAATCTAAAATACATATAGACGATTATATATCTGGAAATTTCAGAGATGCCCGCTGCATTAATAAGCATGAACTTATTCCGGTAAAGGGTGAAAAGATTCGTTCACATTTTCGCCATAAGAATAGTGGCGACACTGAAAACGGGGGGATGTGCGACTGGCATTATGATTGGCAGTCTAATTTTACAGAGACGGAGGTGTCATTTAAGAATGGTTTTGGTCAGATTAGACCTCGTCGTGCAGATGTGGTAGTATCAAATCTTAGGCGTATAGTCGAAATCCAAAATAGCTCAATAAAACGTGAAGACGTATATGAAAGGATAAATGATTATAAAATACACGGGTATAGCGTTATTTGGGTAATTCATAGTCAGAATAGTATACATATTAAAAAGATCGGAGAAAGGCTAGTTCTTCACTTCTCATCTAAGCCGTGGTTGTATGAGAGCTTTTTAGACTGCGGGGTTGCATACTACGATATTGATGGTTTCATTTATAAGGTAGAACCAAGCAATGTTCGTTCTAATCAGATCGATGTATGTCAACCAAAACTAAAGTCTGATTTTATAGAAAGCCTAAAATCCCAGAATCCTTTATGGATAAATGAAACTATCCCTCAGTGCTATTTATACGTAAGACAGCAGGGTGCGGGTAGTGGAAAGACATATGGAATGATGCAGCTACTCAATAAGGATATTGAATTTGCGTGTTTTAAAACAATTATTTTTATTACTAAGCAGCACGCGGCTGTCAATGTTATGTATACCGAGTTTATGAATCAGTATATAACGGGTGCATTAAGTAATATTGAATTAACTGGAGAACCATCATTTGAAAACAGAAAGCATGTAGTGAGCTATATGCATAAACTTTCGGGAATTGAAACTAATGTAATATTTGCAACAGTTGACAGTTTTACGTGTGTAGTTGGTGGCGATCCTAAGAATTCTTCAGACCAATTTATCGGTAAAGTAAAATCTATCATTGAAGGCGCAACTAAACTAACCCGTTCTGGCGCACTGAACTATGCTGGAGTAAACGTGCATGTAAATAAAGAATCGATCATCATGATAGATGAAACACAAGACTTAACAGAGCTTTATGGTGAAGCTTTTTTGAAGCTTGTGCTTTCAAACAGTACAAATTTATGTGTTGTCGGCGATAGACTACAGAGTCTTGTGTTTCGGAACAATGCTCTTACTCTCCTACATCGTGCCGAAGATTCGGGGATGAAAGTAGTTAATGAAGATGAAAGTAACGTAGTGAGGCGGTTTTCCGATAAGCAACTAGTTAGTCTTGTAAACTCAGTTGTCCCATTTGAAAAATATGATCTTCCAGGTATGACATCTGCTAATATAACTGAAACTCAAGATGCACTAACCGTTTTTTCAGGAAAAACGGTATATGCCAATGAATCAACTGAAAGTGAAAACGTAGTAGAGTCGGTTACACAAATCATCGATTATTACAGGAAGGAAGTAGAGAAGAATGGTCGTATCCCAGAAGACTTTCTAGTTGTTACACCATTCACTGCTACAAATCCTCTAGTACAAGCTCTACAACTTGCAATAACTTCTTATTGGAAGGAGACGATGGAGGATCCAGAATATATTAACAACGTCAAGTCAAAGAATGAATACTGGAAAGATATTAATACCGATGAATATAATCGTTATGCTGTTTTCCATAAATCTCAGGAAATGGGTTCAATTAATCTAGATGATTCTAAACATGCAACACGAATGGTATCCATCCACTCTTCGAAGGGCGACGGGAGGAAGGTTGTTTTTGTTATCGGTGTTACACAGTCTGCATTACAGTTATTTAGTGGTGTTGCCAATAATCTTATTTATGACTCACTTCTTCATGTAGCAATTACTCGTCAGAAAGAACGCCTATATTTTCGTCTTGAACGTAACGGTGATGATATATATCAGCGTATTTCTAGAAGTAATGTAGATATAACATCATCAAATGCCGACTTTGATTTTGACAGGGGATCGTTAACCCTACAACGCATTTCAAAATACGCACTTGATTCGTGTTACGATAATCTATATAAAAATATTATCTCTAAAAATCAAATAAGTGCCCTTCCGAAACTGTCTGACGAGAAACTTCTAATTGATATGGGCGATCATAATATGCGTTATGCATCTATGCTTCTAAACGTAATTATTCACACATGTAATCATGAGTATCAAACTGCATCTTCTACTAAACGTCAATTTCATGCTATTTTAGGAAAGGTAGGAAGAGTAAAGATTGAAACGGTAGAGAAGTGGAACAAATATATTGACATATTAGTTTCTAATCATGACAATAAGAAACAACAATGTATACCTCTACTAAAAATTTCAAGTAAGGGGGTTGACACCTGTTATAATCATTACTATACAGTTATTCATCAAACGATGGTAAACATTCAAAAAAAATTAAGATTTCTTGGGACATCTGAGATAAATTATTTCTGCCCTCTAGAATCAGTTATTCTCTATTATATGGTAGAATCGGTTGAAAACGGTAGGTATCAGTCTATAACAATCAATGATGTATATAACATTGTAGATACTTATAGTAGTGTTTGGGATTCGTCTTCTTTAGGACATGAAACCTGTAAGTGTAAAACACATTTTTCACCAACTACAGGAAAACTAAGTGAATCCCAGATCAAAACTCAGCAATATCTTCGAAACCATTATAACCGCTTAGAACATGTATGTTCTATTCTTGATAATTTCGTCAGTAAACATCCGCAGGTGAACTGGCTGTACAGTCATCCTATTTGTTACTATAATAAGAATAATATTACTGATTTTTCCATATTGAAACAGTTTAACCTCGTCGGTTATGATGACAAGACTGTTTACGTATTTAATCTAAAACCACAGTTCAGCGAAATAAATTTTAATGAGTTTGTGGTTGATACTATTTATGATTCGTGGATCATATCAAACTCAACCGATAACAAGTTCTGTGGTAAGAAGGTAACGTCGTACGTTCTTTCCCTTGATAGAACAGAACTCTACATATTGGACTGGAATAATATTGTAATTGAAAACATTGATTATATCGCAGATACTGTTTTTGATACGATGTATAAAAACTACAGTAACAAACACGAACAGTATTACAACACGTTTAGAACATTGATCGAAGAGTTTGACAGCGCCAAGAAGGTAATTGAATATTGTAAAAAGTCTGCAGGGAAAGAAAAGGTGGCAAAATATATTTCAGACTTTTGGACATTTATTGAAGGACTAGTTGGAAATGCGTTTGGAAAAGAGGAAAAGATTGCAGTTCTTAACCAGTTCACAGAAAAGGAAAAATTCATTACAACTATAAATGGTTTTCTAGAGCGTTCATTGAGTAGATACTTTAATAGGGAGGAAGACGATGAGTAATGTTTGATTTTCACCTATCCAACTCTCCATATACAAAATGCCCTCCGAACCCAGGAAGAAAAAGTGTCGGAACTGTCAGGGGAGTGGATGGGTGTACGTGGACAACGACGAAGCGTGTTACCACTGTGTCTACCACGACTTTGATCCCGTCAAACAGAAAAACTGTACATACTGTAGCGGTAAAGGATACGTTGTCCGCAAACAGGGATTCCTATGTTGTCATTGCGAGAATGGGTGGGTGTATGGCGAATAATTTGTTCATTCATTGATCCTCTCCATCCTCGCAATCGTTGATCATCACATCTCCCGACGGATACTTAGTATCAATATCCATTTCATTGTTGCTCTCAATATCCTGCCTCTCACCCTTCTTGTCGATGTAGTAGAATGTCCCATACCGAATCCACCACGAACCAACGGTCTTTCCGTCGTTTTTCGCATCGTCCTGGTCCAGCAGGTACTCGCTCACAGATTTGGGGATAACAAATTCCAGGTATGCGTCGTAGCAGGCAGTGTAGCGTGGCATAGTTTCTTCTTGTGTATGTTCGTTGAAGATACACAAGAGGTTATCAATCCGTTTTTCTTACTCATTCATTCTCGCAAATGTTCACCGCCTGTGTTTCAGTGTGCCCACCTTCTTTCCACGACGAACACGGTATGTCTTCCGCCCGCGCTTACCTGCACGAGGGCGTTTATCACGTGCAAACCCCATATTGATCGCGGCAAAATTATCGGGTTTCAGTGCGGGTATCAGAGGCAGTTTATTCCGAATTTCAGGGGGCCAGGACTCTATCGCTTTAGGATAACTGAGGTGAAACCATGAAGCGTATTCACCCTGATGTTCACTTTGATAGTTAACAACCCAGTCCAGTAAATTGAAGGTCTTGTCACGCGTATCAAACAGGCTGACGAACTTCACCTGTTCCTCTCCCTCGAGAGCAAGTCCATAGCCCTGGGCAAACGCAGTTAAGTAAATCAGGATATCGTATGATTGGCAGGGTGCATCGACCTTCCCGGGTACAAGTGCCTTGGATCCCGCAGGAAGTATATTTTCAGTCAAGACAGAGTAGGTTACACCACCAACTGTCATACAACTGAAGCCAAAATCAATCAGGACAACAGTTCCATCCGCTTGGAACATGACGTTGCCAGTGTGAAGATCGCGGTGAGAAAAGTTGTATTTACGCTTCAAGCCATACAGAACCGTTCCAAGCTGAGCCCAGTACGGCGAAAGAGCGGACATTTTCAACTCACCATCTGCTGAAATCTTATCAACCAGCTGTTCAAATGTGTTGGCAATAGGCTTCATCTGAATAAATAAGACCATATCTCCACCTTTATCACTGCGTCCCTGACGTACAAGCTCGCGACTGCGGTAAAGATTCGTTATCTGGCAAATGTTTCGTCCATACTCGGAATCGAGTCCCAGAACCGTCTGTATAAACGCTTCCATGTACGTCTGACGAATCATCCACTCCTTCTGCTGCTGGACGCCGCCGATAACAATTTTCTTGTAGATAACCGTTCGGTCTTCACTCATGTAAATTTCACCAACTGCGCCCCTTGCAATAGGTTCGGGAAGGAGTTTGTTCGTGCCAAGCCGACCCGCCCGTCCTATGCGCACAAACTTCCCGCCTTCTTCAATCGCAAGTGTTTCGAGTGTGAGAGCAGTATCTGTAAAAAATGTACTTGTAGCTTTATTTTGGTTCAGGTTTTCAATAATAGATGCAACTTCAGACGAAGTTTTCAGTCCAAGTACTTTTTGATAGGCGGTGAATACCGCATTCATTCTAGTTATATAGTGAAAGAGAAAAGAAGGAAGCATCTACCCTTCCACCACCTCTTTTGCTGACGCTCCACCGCCTTCCCACAACTGCCCGATACTTCCAATATCCGGATCGTGTCCCTGAGAATACCTCCACTTGTTCCACGCCATCCATTCTTTCGCCCGTTTCCGTTCGTACTGCTCGTTTATCCTATCTTCATAGGACTGTCGGTAGACCGGAGGCGCGTGTTCTGGACACCGATCACGGGGACTCCAGCACCATGAGGTATTGGATAAACGCGAGCCCATTCTTGTTCTTGTATATCTACAAGAATGGTTGAGCCCGATCCTCCGCCCCCGGCAATAGAAGAATCCACCACAGTCGCAGTTATTCCTACCATGAACCCTGAGACAGATCCTCCTCCTCCGCCATGTCCCGACTGCAATGGTCGTCAGGCTGATTTGACGTGTGGAACCTGTAAGGGCGAAATTACCAATTACCGCAACATGAAGTACGTTCGCGATCTCATGGATATCAGTTACAACAGCCGCGATTCCGTCATTTCCACCTCAATGGATCTTCTGGCTCTTTACATGCAGGGTCAAAAAATCCTCTACACCGAATCCAAGGTCTATTGCGAACAGCAACTAAATATGCTGATGCTTCCCGCCATCCTGATTTCCGCGCTCTGCACTCTTCTCAGCGTCTCCCTCAAAGATCTAACTGCCGGAGTCTACATTGTCTCAGGTTTGGCCGCCTGCAACTCGTTCATTCTGTCGGTCGTATCGTACCTGAAACTTGACGCCAAAGCGGAAGCACATAAGACAGCGGCCTACCAGTTTGATAAATTACAGACCATGTGTGAATTCAATTCCGGTAAGGTCTTGTTTTTCAAGAAAGATGCCGAACCGACGGAAGAAACCAAAGATAAAATCATTAAGATCGTGGAAGACATTGAAGCCAAAGTCAAGGAAATCAAGGATACCAATAAATTCATTCTGCCCGAGTATGTCCGATTCGGGTTCAAGAATCTGTACGAACAGAACATTTTCAGCGACGTCAAAGTCATTCAAATCAACGAAACAATTAAGTTGTCCGAAGTTCGCGAAAAACTGAATCGTATCATCTACCTCAAAACTCTGCCCGACGGCCCCGAGAATGAAGAAAAGATCCGGGTCGCCACAATTGAAAAAGATCAGGCGATTCGGGATGTCATTCTGTTGCGCATGGAATTCTTTCGGATCTGCGAACGGACGAAACGCGAAGTCCGAAAGAATATTGAGGAGACACGCAAGTATAAGTTCATTGATGTCTTCTGTGGTTGGCTGAAAACTTAAGTCTTAATCAATGCTTCACAGTCCGACGCCGACCCGCCTTCTTCGTCTTCTTCACTTTACGATGACGACGAGTGCCTGCCGTCTGAATGCCTACCGCGATATCCGAGAGGTTCTGCTTGATCACCGGTCCCTGGGAAGGATTCTTCTGGATATACGACTTGATTGCCTCAATGATCTGCGGCTTGCTGGACTGAATTGCCGCCGGAATCTGTGCCATCGCGGCCGTCTTGGCCTGTTCTGCAAGTTTACCGAAAAAAGACATATTATGTCTTACGCAGATTTATTCCTCCTCCTCGATCTCAAAGTCGTTTGCGTGCCATCTTGACTGACAATTCTTCTTGTAATGACCCGGATGACCGCACCGATAACACCAGAGGTTCGTATGAACATACCGCATTCCGTATAAACGCACGTACTCGGTATAACAGTCGGTTTCGCCCTTTGGATGTATATTTCGTATAACTTTATCAACACGCATAACGACATTCGTTAGAGGTACCTTCAACTTATCAAGGATTTCCGCCTTTCCCAGAAAGTGATCATCGAGCTTTTCGTTCAAATCTTCCGTGTCCTCGCATCGTCCAATAAAGTAGTGTCCGCCAGACAGTTCAAGGACATACATGTGTGGCATAGTACCCTACAGCTTCTTATACTGGCGCAAGTCCGTTTTCTACAAGACGAAGTGCATCAGGCGATGATGATATAGGGTTATCCCAAACACAATTGATAATGTAGTGATCCGGTGTCTGATTCACATACGCAAAAAACACCTGGCGAATCCAGATATTAAATTCGGGATCAGATGGTGTCCAGTGCAGAAGCTGTTCGAGAATATTCCCCTGTTCGGGATAACTCTTAGAGAACAAGAGGGTCTGGAACGCAGACGGCATGTTTATTGTTACAGAATGTTTCAGTTTAGGTATCTAAACTCAAACAAACCAGCATTACACCCGCCGGGAATCGAACCCGGGACAAAGCGTTGCGTCGCTTCGCTCCTTCGCGATGCGTGGAAGCGCCTCATTTTACCACTAAACTACGGGTGTTGGGGTGGGACTACAGGGAGTGGGATTTGAACCCACGAGGATTCCTCCAGGCGTTCTTAAGACGCCCGCATTAACCAGGCTTTGCTATCCCTGTGTATGTCCACATATAATTGAGTCCTGCATGCGTAAATACATTTATGAACCGAAAACGGATGATTTTCCAGCTACCTGTCTAGTACAAGTAACTCAATGACAGAGGTCAAGATCCATATTGGAGAATGCGTGGCTGTCATGAAACAGCGCTTCGACTCTGAATCCGTTGATCTGATTGTGACTTCACCCCCATACTTCCAACAGCGCGAATACGGAAAAAATGAAGCATCCGATGAGATTGGGACAGAAGAGACGTGCGATGGATACATTCAGAAACTTCGCGAATGGGCAAACGAGTGCCGTCGTATTCTCAAGAATTCTGGGTCTCTATTCCTCAATATCGGCGACAAGTACAGCAAGAAGGGATTGATGATGGTTCCTGAGAAAGTGTGTATCATGATGATTGAGAATGGCTGGGTTCTCCGTAATAAGATCGTATGGTACAAGCCCAATCACATGCCCTCCAGCGTAAAAGACCGGTTCTGCGGGTCGTGGGAACCCATCTACTTCTTCGTAAAAGATTCGGGGAAGTATTTCAATTATCCTTACCATTGTGACCTCGACAAGCTGCGTGAAAAGACCGTGACAGAGTCCAAACTTCCGTTTCCCAAGACCTGTTCAGTTGATGAGTACGAAGGACTTGCCCCACAGATTGCAGAGTACAACGAGAAACATAAGCGGGGAGGAAAGTTCAAGAATACAGAGAGGGTGAATATGGGGGCTTCTCCGGGTGCTCGGGGAAAGGATGGCGTGCACTATTCACGCATGCGCAAACATTCGTTGACCGAAGAACAGGAGCTTGAGATTCACGGATACTTCAAAGACAGGTTGAAAGAGTCGAAAAAGACGGCGAAGTCGATCGATGAAGTGTTTGGGTACAAGAGCAAGGCAGGACACTGGTTCCGCCTGGATCCGGGCAGGTCAATGCCCTCGAAAGACGATTACGTACGGCTGAAGGATCTGATTGGACTCGATGGTCGGTATGACGCAGTTCTGACAGAAGAGCACTATGTCCTGCAATCAGTCACCAATAACCCGAATGGAAAAACGCCCGAGGATGTGTGGACGATTTCGTTGGAGCATCGCCCGGGTGTTGAACATTATGCAGTGTACCCCGTCGAACTGCCGAAGCGGATTATTCGGGCATTCTGTCCCGAAGGCGGTATTGTTCTTGATCCGTTTGGAGGCTCGGGAACTACAGGAGTAGCATGTCTTGAACTTGAGGAAGATCGGGTATGTCATCTGATTGAACTGAATCCTGAGTTTGAGCAAGTGATTCTGAAGCGTCTAGAGTCTTCGCTGGGATCGGAGGAAGAGTAGACAGTGTAGTGGACACACAGTAGATGTCGGGGACCCATACTCGGATCGTCATGCTGTTTGGATCTGTGGGAGAACCGTACGACTTGACGTTTTGCCAGATTGTCCCTGTAGTATCGGTCAGATCCACAATCTTGAAGGAATGGATGTCGTGCTTGTCGTCAATGCAGCTCCAGACGAAGGAGACGAACCAGGTGTGAACCTTTTTGCCGTCGATCTCCTTTGGAAGGTAACCATCAAAGGCTACCTCCTTACACTTCTTCTTGCCCATACAATCGCCAACCGCGTACTTGAGATTGACTTGTGCGGGGCGGACGTTGAGATGCTTGTAGCCATTCTTGATACGGCGGGCGTCACCGTCGGAATAGAAGACGGACTTGATATCGATATTGAGAATGAAGTCGTCAGACTCGATGGCGTGGTCGGAGAAGTCGTCGCCAATATAGTTCTCGTACTCAAAGGTCGCAACACGGCGGAAGCAGTCGGCGACGAAGAGTTCGAGATTGGCGGCGATAGGAAAGACGTCGTGCTTGGTTTTGGTCCTGCGGAGATAGGGAGTGCACCTGCGATTAAAGGTCTCGAGGAATCGGGGGATACGGCGGTTGATTTCGGCATTGAGGGATGTAAAGAGGGATGCGTTCATTTGAATAAGTCTGGGGGCTATCTCTAACCTCTATGAACTCACAGATCCGTTTTTACTCATTTAGGAATAATGTCAACCAAGGAAGAGGGATCAGATACCGCACCTGGTCTCCAGTGGACATCGCAAATTGATACGATGTTAGCCAACTGGTGCGACCAAGCCAAAAGCTTTACTTGGATGCATGGTCAGGCGTATTCCCGATACAGCAAGAGGTCTACAGCTATGAATATCTTCACGAATATCGCAATATCTCTGGTCGGTATCGTGAATCTTGCTCTCGCGAGTTCTCAAGTAGAACCCATGACAACCTCTATCGTCACAGGGTCCGTATCTGTTGGAATCGGTATTATCAAAATGATTCAAGAGCAGTTCAATTGGACATCCTTGGCCTCTGACTATAAACACTCTGCGACCAAGTGGGACCATATCTCGCGAAAGATCCAGGAACAGATCGTACTTCCCTATGTGGGTCGCAAGGACTGTGGAACTTTCCTGAAGTACATTAAGCAGGATATGAACGAAGCATCAGATACCAATATCCTGATTCCCAAAGATATTCGGAACAAGTGCAACGATAAATTCGGTAAGATCCCAAGTTTCGATGTTCCCGATATTTGTGGACAGGTGGAACATACTTCGGTGTACACGGAAGATCCGTTGCAGCCTTTAAAGGTTCCTCTGTTAACAGATAATAATACTACGAATGGACAAGCTGGAGGAGTACATCAGGATCAACCGCCCGGGATCGGAAAAGCTTGAGTACGATCGAATGGTGCGGCTCCTTCTGAACTGGATCGATAACCGAAAAATCCGAGAGCCCCGGGTATTCCTCGAACAGGAGGGCAAAGAATACCAGGCAATGATTGATTGGATGGAAACGACAATGGGTCGTGAAATTAAGATTGATTCTGAGTTATTTCGGCTGGCATGGGCGAGTCGTCAACCTGCATGAGCTGAACATCAATCGTCTTCCGATAGGAACCACCTACCCGACGACGGATTGCAATATCAACAGTTTTCTGAACAACAGGGCTTGTTCTCCCACCTCCTTCATCTATCTCAATCGGCGAACTTGGAGCCGCTATATCTTCCACCTCCATCATCTGCGGACTCGAAACATCGACCTTGAGTCGTTTTTCGGGAGGAACAGAAACAATATTGGTATTGAGTGAGATCTTGGATTCATACTCTCGAGGTCGTTTGGGCACAACAACAGTTGGTTCACGCGGTGGAGCCTTATCCTCAACCAGCATTGTGAGACCTACAACCGAATCAACCAGAAGTGATCCAACAACAAAATGCGGGAGATCATTCATTAACTCCTCCAGTGATTTCCAGTAGCCGAAGAGGACCGACTGTTCAAACATCACTTGTTCAATTTCTCCTCCCCTCACATTCTGAACGCGGTAGTATTCCGGAGTAGCTTCAATTCCAAGTTCAGCGGCTCGTTCCGGCGTGAATCCGTGCTGCTTTCCAATGTCATCCAATCCACGCTGAGGATCAATGAGTTCAAGAACTCCGTCTTGATTTTTACGGAGCACGACCGCATGTGCACCACCGTTAAGTCGTCCGTATGTGAAGAAACATGCTTCTCCCGCATGTAAGTATTGTGCGATTGTTTGAAGAGTTTCCGACGGCTTACCCGGTTCTGACTTAAATGTAAACTCGTGGTGTTCAGTCGTAATATCGGCAATTATCCCCTTGATTGCGGGGATGTATTCCTCCTCTTTTATTATATTTCCAGCGTCGGCTCTAGGTCCGCATGTTTTGGATTTTTCTTCAAGGTCTGGATTGTAGACTCCGAGCATCTTGAGGGTACAGAATGCACAGTTCATTCCTCTTCCACATTTAGGATCCTTTGTTCCTTCTGGACGTTTGTACTCCTCGACCTGTTTGTCGGAGAGTAAAGTTTTAAAGATAATCATGCTCGTCGTTATACTCAACATGGAAATATTCACCAAGAACGGATCGCTAAAAGATATTACGAGATAGTCTAATAAGAATACAATGTCGGTTGTTGGCGTTCAATTTGGCATCACCTCCCCGGAGGAGATCCTGCGCCGTTCCGTTGTCGAAGTCATCACTGACAAGACTCACCAAGGAAATAACCCGGTCCCTGGTGGAGTCTTCGATGCTCGGCTGGGTGTCATTGAGGGAGGTAAGGTGTGTCCCACATGCAAGCACACAAATCTCCAGTGCCAGGGTCATTTTGGGCACATTACCCTTGCTCGTCCTGTCTACCTCTACCAGTTCCTTGATTACCTTGTCAAGACTCTCAACACCGTATGTATGAGCTGCTCTACTCTCTACATTGCTGGTCAGGATGGGTTCTCAGAGGAGGTATACCTCAACTCTGAGCTGATGGGAATGGACCGTCTCTCCGACATTCGCCAGCGATCTGTTGACTTCATCTCGAAGTTCAAGAAGGCAGCGGCGGTCTGTTCGTCGTGCGGTACCCAGATGCTCAAGAAGGTCGAGAAGATTCAGGGGACCGTGTGCACGCTCCAGGGCAAGCTGTCTGGTCCCCAGGGTGCCGAAGGTGAGGAGCTCGTAGCTATCCAGCCCGAAATGGTTCTTCGCTGCCTCCAGCGTATGACCGAGAACACCGTCAAGATCCTGGGATTTGATCCCAAGTACTCTCATCCCGCTTGGATGGTCTGTACGGTTCTCGCTGTTCCTCCGCTCACCGTTCGCCCTCCCGTCATGATGGAGGATAATCAGCGCATGGACGACGATCTGTCCCATGTCCTGATCAACATTGTCCGCAGCAACCAGAAGCTGCGTGAACAGATTGATAAGGGTGCCTCTCGCGAGTACGTTGAGAAGCACATGCTCCTTCTGGAGTACGATGTTGCGACCTATGTGGACAACGACATTAAGGGCATGCCTCCTGCTGCCCAGCGCTCCGGTCGTCCTCTTCGCACTCTGAAGTCTCGTCTCGGTGCCAAGACCGGTCGTGTGCGCGGTAACCTCATGGGCAAGCGCGTCGACTTCTCCGCCCGTTCCGTGATTACCCCCGACGCTAACATTGATGTGGATGAGCTGGGTGTCCCAGAGGAGATTGCAAGCAACCTCACCAAGCCCGAGATTGTGACGCCATACAATCGCGATCGCCTAATGATGTACGTCAAGAACGGCGTCAAGTATCCTGGTGCCAAGTCTGTGTTCCTGAAGGAGGAGAAGCGCATGATGTCCCTCAAGTATGTCAACACCGAGCTCATTGATCTCCACGAGGGCGATATCGTGCATCGTCATATGATCGATGGCGATTACGTGCTCTTTAATCGTCAGCCTTCGCTTCACAAGGGCTCGATGGAGTGCCACCGTGTCAAGGTCCTCCCCGGCTCTACATTCCGCCTGAACGTCTCCGCCACCAAGCCCTACAATGCCGACTTTGACGGTGATGAGATGAACCTTCACTTCCCACAGTCCATTGCTGCCGAGACCGAACTCCTGCAGCTCGCAAGTGTTCTGCGTCTCATTGTGAGCCCTCGTGAGAACTCTCCCATCATTCAGATGGTACAGGATACGCTCACCGGCTCCTTCCGTATCTCCAATCCTCGCATCAAGATCCCCGAGCACATTGCCATGAATTTGGTCTGTCGCATCAAGAAGCCCCTGTCGAGTTTCGAGCGGAAGAACGGTGATCACACGGGTATGGACGTCATCTCGGCAGCTCTTCCTCTCATGAACTTCGACGAGAACGTCACGATCAAGGAGGGTAAGCTCACGAAGGGACTGCTGAAGAAGAGCGCATTCAACAGCACCTCCAAGGGCGTACTCCACGTTCTCTTCAACGATTTCGGTCACCAGCGGTGTGGTCAGTTCATTAACGAGGTGCAGTCGATTGTGACCAAGTTCAACATGTTTACTGGATTCTCGACGGGCGCAAGCGATCTTGTGTCCAACAAGGAGACGACGGAGTTCGTAGCGCAGACGTTAGCTGATGGTCGGCGTCGTGTCCAGGAGATCATGACCGATGTCCATGCCGGTAAGTTTGTGAATGTGAGCGGTCGTTCGGACGGCGAAGAGCTGGAGAACCAGATCAACAATACGCTGAAGGATATCTCTGCCAAGATCTCTGCCCGCGTGATGGAGTCTCTCCCCCGCGATAACCGTCTCGTTCAGATGGTCGAGTCCGGTGCCAAGGGATCTGACCTCA
>Ga0007807_1000493_pt1 | contig 14054 bp, 18 predicted proteins | sample CryBogCBE12Aug09_FD_71220 | JGI IMG/M metagenome (GOLD analysis project Ga0007807, IMG submission 71220) | Freshwater microbial communities from Crystal Bog, Wisconsin, USA - CBE12Aug09 | ecosystem: Environmental > Aquatic > Freshwater > Lake | place: Crystal Bog, Wisconsin, USA | collected...
GAACAGATTGGAAATACAAAGCGTAAGAAGGATGGTCGGACCTTATTGAAGGATCAGTGGTCTCTCAAACAACTGGAGAAACTGCCCTTCTGGAAGAAGGCACAAGAGTATGTCGCAAAGGATACAGTGTACAGCCAGACTCCGATGACTCGTCAGCAGTGGGAAGCCGATACCCAGCGGAATATCCAGAATTGGAAGCAGAGAGTGAATGACGCACTGAACCCCGAAGCCAAAGCGTCGCTCATCTCCGAGTTCGGTGAATACCAGAAAGATAATGCGTCCTACGAAACCTATCTTGCGAACAATAGTGCGAAACCACCGCCACCTTCGTTTGAAGGTAAGGATATATCCGAGATCACGAACGCGATAGGTGAAGAGGATGTGAAGTTTGATAGGAAGGCAAAGTTGGACGCATTGCGTGTTGCTGATGACACGACGAGCCACGATGTTGCTGAAAAAATTGCGACTCTGCGTGGAATGAAGACTGGTATTCCCACTGCGGACGAAGAGATTGATAAGGCTTTGGCTTACATTAAGTGGGGCGAAGAACTGCGTGAGCAGATTGCTTTGTGGGAGACAGCGGGAGCGAAGAAGGATATGACGCTCAAAGAATACTGGCAGTCTATCGGCGAACCCGAAATGATAGATGTAGAAGGTGAAGTCGCAAAGGAAAACAAGGCGATTGAAGACGCAATAGAGTCGTATAAGAAGTCGCCGAAGTATGTGTGGGACCAGATTAAGAAGTGGGGTTTATTGGCGATAGATATTGGATCTAACTTCTTGCCGTATATTCTACCATTCCCGATCGGTGAAGTGATCTCGCTAGGATACCAAGCCTTTGCTCCACAAGGATCTATTTACCACACCGAAGGATCATTCACCCAGAAGTTCCAGAGTGGATTACTCAATGGAGCAACGCAAGGTATCTCGGGACTGCTGGGTCTAGGTCGTGCGGGTCGTCGCAAATATATGCGGACGCTTATGGAATCGGAAGGAGGAGGTGTGTCGGGATCAGCACTACATATTGAGGACGATTCACGCAGTCATCACGCTCTCCACGATAAAACTCCGAATTTGTCTCAAAGGAGGCGAAAAGCCCCGCGTCGTACTTGATGTAGAACACGCCATCAAGGTACGAGAATACAAAGTAATACTCCTTTGAAGGATCAGAGCAAAAATCAATCTTGTTCTTGCCGATAAGGGCAGTAGGATAAGCGTTGTGACGGATACGCCGTGACTTCAACTCTACATACACCGTCTTGCCCGTATTCGCATAATCCATAATGTTGAACCCACCTTGACGAGCCAGTGGCTGACCCACTAGCCCTTCAATGCGAGACAAAAGAGACACCTCATTCTTCTCACCAAACACTATGTCGTTTTTCTGCGATGGTAGGGCGATCATCTTTTATTATTATGAAACATCTTAATTTTGAGATTTTTACCGAACTACTTTGTCTCGGCGTGGAAGCAGACTCTATACTTATTTCTTGCGATGCGTTCAACCGTCGCACAATAGTCGTCTCCCTTCATAGTCCTTGAACCGCCTATCTTGATCGGATCTTTGTAAGTCATTCCCACGACGAGACCGTAGAGATTGTCGGCATCTTCCTTTGCGAGACCACTCGTGTGATACACCTTGTATTCTTGCTTCGTATTGTCTTCTCGGACTAGCACACCACATACTTGGACATTGTTCTTGACGAGAGGGCAGATAGGGCAGTCGCACTGGTTTCCGTGATCCATCATTCTTGTTCGGGTATGATGGGTTAAGAGTATGCTATCCCCACGATCCGTTTTTGACGAACGGAACTGGTTTGTATCGTTCCGTATGTGGAGTTCCCCACCAGTGACTCCCAAACTTCTAGAAGTTAGTTCTAGAAGTAAAACGGATCGGTTTGGGTGCTGGGTTGGATGGACTAACCCCCAGCAACACCCAAGTCTGAAAAACGGATTGTAGAACAACAACATCTTAACCTATCAAACCACAACCAACTGGAATGCCCGACTACAAGTGTATTGCCGACGAGAACTTCTCCGTGCGAGACATCGCACACGCCAAGCGAACGCTCAAGAACCATCTACCCCATCCAGTCTATACTCTACGAGGCGAAGCACGGGAACACGAGTATGCCTTCCGCACGGAAGCGACTTGGGAACAAGTCCAGTCGTGCCTCCGCCATCACGGACGAGCCTACATCAAGCGGATGATCGGCACTCTGCGACCGATACGAGGCGACCACGCATACGACGGGCAGTATCGGGGCGACAACGAGAGTATGGATGTCGCACGAGGATGGGCTAGAGAGCCAGAGCCGTATGTCGCCCCACAGCCACCGCTGAACCAAGATGGCGGAGTAGATCACCGCCACGATCTCCGTCTCGGTCAGCCAGTACAACCTATCGCCGTGATCCAAGAAGTTGTGCGAATCCCACGAACCGAACCACCCCGAGTCATAGAACGCGTTCCGTCCAAACTGCCCGATCATCTTATCCGCGAGTGTTCCGAAATGATGAAGGCTCTCCACAAGGAAGAAGAGTGTCCCATCTGCTACGACAAACTGAATCTAGACGATCTCCACATCACGGGATGCGGACACAAGTTCTGCGGACCGTGTATGGCTGGGTGGCTGGGAAACCTACAAGGACAGAAGCGATGCCCACAGTGTAATACCAAGTTGAGTTAGATAGAAATATCAGTCAAACATAAATGGATCTCCACGAACTGCTGTGTGGTGCTGGTCTCCACGACATAGCAGACGAATTACGGTTAAGACCGATTTTTCCACGCGTAGGCAACAAGTTCGCTCTTCGCAACAAGATCTTGCCTCTGATCCCCGAACACAAAACTTATGTTGAACCGTTTGCGGGTTCGTCTGCCATCTTTTTTTGGAAGGATAAAGCCGACCACTCGGTCTTGAACGATCTGGATAAAGCCGTCGTATCGGGTCTTCGTTTATTGAAAGACGCACCCACCGATCCCGCAAAGTATCCTCAACCTTCAACTTTGGAAGCCGTCAAACGCCAGTTCGTGAAACCCGCCACTACCGTTCCCGAAAAGATCGTCAAACGAATGATTGTGTCATCATCGGGGTTTTTGGGTACGACCGTTGAACGACCTAAACAAATCTATCGCACAGCGGGAATACCCCAAAAAGTCCGTAAGATCGCCGATGCTCGTGAGAAACTCAAAGGAGTAGAGATCACCAGCGAAGATTACGCCAAAGTCGTGAGATCCAACGATAAACCTTCCACCTTCTTCTTTCTAGATCCGCCGTACGAGAACTCCACGAAGCAGATGGGGTATGCCGAACACAAAGACTTTGATTTTGAACGACTGGCTGACACTCTCAAACATATCAAAGGCAAGTTTCTAATGACCATCAACGATTCACCGCGTATCCGTGACCTCTTTTCCTCCTTCTACATCAAACCCTTTGTAGCAGACACCAACCTCCGTCAAGTCAATCACCGCAAGGACGGAAAGAAGGTCAGTACACCTTACGAACGCAAAGAGGTCTTTATATCCAACTACCCACTCACAAAAGGTTAAGTTTTATTTCAACTATTTAATTCGGCTTTTTGGACTTTTTTGTCCTAATGCTGATTTGAGAAAGTATCCTACAGCCAAAAAAAATTAGAGAGGACCATAGAAGAGTTTTGTGAAATGAGGAGTAGGACAAAAAACCCCAGAAATCGGAATGATTTTTAATGGGGTAGTTTTATTTTAACCTATGCCTATTTACACGCCATACATATGATACGCACTGTCATAGCCCAGTTCCTTTGCGATCTTGTCGTGCTGTTGGTATATCGCCTCCGTCTTCTCCATCTCCCTCCTATCCTCTGCCGTGATCGGCTTTGTGTCTAGCACACCGAAGAGCGGACGGACGACATAGAGTTGGTGCGTCTTCAACCCGTTCGGGAACTCTGCTCCGTCCCACCCTCCGTTGAGTGGGGTCAGCCCGTTATACTCCATCACCCACGAATCGCTCGGGTCATCTAGGTTCGGCATAACGACGACTGCCCACTCGTTCGTCTCGCAGATCTCTTGGATCAGATCGCCCCAGAGGGTATTCTTGGAGATGATCTCTGTCAGCCCATACTTGGCGATAATCTCGTCGTAGAGTTCCTCCAGCGTGAGAACTTCGCACTCGTCCTCGCAGATAGGCTCAATAAAGTTGAGCGAGTTCTTCTTGTCGTCTTCGTCCTCCTCGCACACCCGCTTCTTCATCTGATCCATCGCCTCAATGTTCTTGGTCTGGGTGCGGAAATACTCGGTCGTCATCTTGTTTGGGTTTGATGGGTTAAAAGTATGCTGTCCTCCCGATCCGTTTTGGACGAATGGAATCAGACTGCCGTCGGGTTATTCTCGTGTTCCTTCGGGTCATCACTATTGTCGCTATCGCTGTCGCTGTCGCTGTGGCTGTCGCAGTGGCAGTCGCATCCGCATCCGCTGTCAGCAAACTCATCCTCCGCAACACTCCCAATCCAGTCGTTGTATGCGGACGACATTTTCTCATAAAGATCTGACGGAACATTGGTCTCAACCGTCGTCATTTTTATAGTAGATGAATCCATAATATTAATGATGCGTGTAATTTTGAAATCCAACGCCCTCAGAGCGATTCGTAGATTAAAGAGGGTCGGATCTGGGTTTGCTTGAGGATATTTCTCTGTGTATTGGTAGTGTATGTGGAGAAATCCACGATCCAGTGTGGAACACGGCACGAGTGTGTGAAGGTCAATCCATAGTTCTTTATCGTCGCTCATCTTGTTTGGTTTGATGGGTTAAAAGTATGCTATCCCAAGATCCGTTTTTGGGGATTCGTTTATTCCGTCCGCTTTTCGTGTTTCTTTGTCCTACAGTGGGCATCGTAAAGGGACTGGCGGTCGCAGTGAAACCCGCACGGCTCACAATGGAAGCCCGTTTCAATCTCGCCCGTCTTCTTGCGGTGTTTGGTGGTTTCCAGATGGTTGTCCCATTCCGTCCGAGTTCGGCATCGGATCTTACAAGTCTCGCAATACTTATCGTCCGTGATCTCGCCCGTGTTCGTGCGGTGTTTGAGTGTCATCTTATGGGCTTCAAGTTTAGATTTGTTCTCGCAGAAGATCTTACACTCGGGGCAGTGGTGTTTGCGTCTACGGTGTTCTATGCTCTCTAGATGCTGTCGCCATACGGAGTCAGAGCATTCTAGGGTTAGATTACAGAGGTCGCAAGTGTGGGGTTTGGGGATACGGGCTATGCGATCATACTCACGGCGTTCCTCCTCCTCTTTCCGTTTGGCTTCGGCTTTTTTGATTTTTTCTTCCTCGTACCACTCTTGGAACTTACGGTCTCGTTCATCGCTCTTGCGATCGTGGTCACACCACTCGCAGTTGGTCCAGCGTTTAAGGGCTTCGGCGAACTCGGGAACTTCATTGCCATCCTCGTCCAGCCGTTCCAATCCCGACGCGACCCAGTACGCTCGTATCCGTTCCAACGACTCTTCGGCAGTATCCGTGTGCTTGTGATTCTTGTAGTGGAAGGACGAGGTCGTCCCATCTTCCTTCTCTTTCACCATTGTATCTTATGGAGAGTTTCTTTTTAACCCATTAACCTTCGGATTTTTGGATCCGTTTTTCCTTCCCCAATGGTTTAAACTTAATCTCTCCTATTATACCAATGGACTCCATCACCAGTGAGGCTGAACAGATGCTTTTGGAATGGATCGTTCGCCACCTTGACCGCGACGAGCAAAAGAATATCTACAACGGCGAGGATGTCTTGCGGTCTCTATCTATGGATGCGGAGGACGAGGTCAAGAATCAAGTATGGGAACTGGTGAAGCGGGAACTGAACTATCGTTGGATTGTAGATAAGGTCAAAGATGAGTTGGCGAACCAGCCCGAGACCGAAGATGAGAACGAAGAGGATGAAGACTTGGAAAACGGATCTCCGTCCGACAGCGAATAAAAGGTAAAGTACCAACAATGGAATGCTCCCTATGTTCAGCCCCAATCACCGATGAGGAAAGCAATAACCCGTTCCCGCTGTGCGAAGTAGAGGATTCTATCTCGCAGTGCTGTGACGAATGTAATGAAACGAAAGTTTTGCCGATGCGTATGCGTACTATCGGATGTAAGTCGCCCCAAGAGGCACGACAGAAAGTAAAAGAGATTCTAGCGTCGGCTCAAAATTGAGATCAGTTGAACCATAATATTAATGTAATCGTGCGGATGGTCTCTCTTCAGCATACGGAGAAGTTTATCAAGCATATCTCTTCTCCGAGAATATAAATGAACTGCTGTAATGACTTCACCACAGAATATGTAGGGCTAGGTTGTTCGGCGACACCTTGTTCGCCTTCCAGTTCCCCTTTATCTTCTCGTGCGACTGATGGAACACCCGCTTTTTCATCTCCGTTGTCCCCTTCGGCACCTTGCCTTCCTTCTCTAACTTGGCATACGACAACGAATCACCATACCCTTCCCGTCCAAACAGAACTCCCTCATAACTGAACTTGTGCTTCCCGTCGGTCGCAAACACCAACTTCTTGGGGTCTAATCCGTATGCCTTCGCTTTGGCTCTTGCTTGGCGAAGATATGTGGAACTCTTATCACCACCACACATACGACCACTGGCACGGTTTATTTCTTTTGCTTCTTCCCAGTGATCCACTTCACCTTCACTACCGCTGTGTCGGGTCACACTGTCTCCGCGAGTCCGTAGTACTAGATTTTGGTAGTAATCAGACTTATCTTTGAGGTGTTCAACTTGATCGGGAGCATACTCTTCCGCAAGTAGAATGAGACGACCGTAGAATGCCAAGACTTCAAATCTCTTTTTTGACTGCGTTCCCATCATCATACCGAGATTCCGCTTGGCTTCATCGTAGGCTTCTTTGACCTTTCGTCCAAACTCACTCTTCCAGTCTAATGCGACTTCCTTTATCATCTTGTTAAGAATCTTCGTCATACCCTTTCCACCACGAAGACGACCACTGCCTCGTGGCTTTATTTTAACCTTGCGTTTTGAAACTGGAGGATGCTGATACGGAACGGGAAACCAATCTCTTTCTAGTCTGTTTTGGTCTTGGGGTAGAGGATAACCCGCTTTAACAGTAGATACCTTGACTGCCTTGAACCGTCCTCCGCTGGGAACATATAAAACAATATCTCCATCTTCAAACTCGTCGTGCGTAATAGGATCAATGTCTCCTTCTTCAATTTCTAGCAGTGGAACCTTCGTCAAACGAATATTTGCCGTCCAGTGATCACTATCATCAAAGTCACTATCATCGTACTCACTTCCAAATGGAGATGGTGTACGGCTTTCAATTATTCCTTCGCGATGACGCGGAAGATCCATTCCGCCACGCAGATCGGTGTCGTGCTTGGGGTTTCCGTCAATGAATGAGTACACCCGAGCCATAGCCCACTGCTCCTTACTTAACTTTTGTGACATCGGAGCATTCACGCCTTTCTTGTAGGTTCCCTTCATTCGCACGGACGAAGGATTAGTCGTGTAAGCCCCGATACCGCGATTATAAACCTCTTGTAGAGTTTTGCGAGGGATCTTACTTGCTTTTGCGAGTTCAGTAAGGGAATGCCCTTCGTTCTTGAGACCGAGTTTCTTGAGGACATTCGTAAGATGCGTTCCACCGATGAAGTTGTCTAGAGCGTGAGCGTCCAGCGTATCCATTCCTTTCGTGACGACACCAATATACGGGAGGAAATAGGAGGCTACATCCGCAATCTTACGCCCTACACTCTTTTCCTTCTTTTTCTTGGGACGGATCTCTACATTCTTGGCAGAGCGACCCATAATCGCAAGGAGTGGATCACCATCTTGATAAATACGGCGATTATTGAGATCCTTTTGAGCATCGCCGAGTGAGATGGCGGGGTTGTAAGATACACCTTGCTGGATGAGTCCCTTCTTCAAAAACATATCCAAAACCGCCCCTCCTAAACTATGACCGACTCCATAAATATCTACATTATTGGGATTGCGGATACGGGACATAAACGACTTGAAATCGGCAAGATCCTTCGTCCAACGAGGAGTCTGTTCCAGTTTCCCGAGAGCCAGTTGAGTATCTGCCCATAAATCTTGCTTATCAGAAGTATTCGTTCCGCGAATGCCTACGACGACCGTGTCGGTGTACCGCTGATCTTCGGGATCGGGCAGAACATAGAACTTGAGAGTGGGTGTATAATTGCGGAGTTTGAACGGACCGATTTGTTGAGGAGGGTTTGTAGAATATGAAGCCTTTGCGATCTGCTGGAGAATGGAGAGTTCGGGCAAAGGACCGCCACCACTCAACGCACCACCATTACCATTAGCATCGTTCAGAATACCTTCAAGATCGCTCATATGGTTCTCACTCAATATAGGATGGAGGTACGCACGAATCTCATCCAGATGTTCTTGGGTCACATTTATAGCCCTACCGTGCTGGTCTCGTGGAACGGCGTTATACACTTGAAACATTACTTCGGGATCTACATCTCCATCCTCCATTCGTTGTGTGACGAACTCTAGGACTCTGCGATACTTTCTGACTAGGGGAGGAATAACACCGCCTTCCATCTTCTTCTCAATCTGCTTCTCCTCCCGAGCCGTCGGAACCCGAGCCTCCTCCTCACGACGCATCGCAGAATACAGTGCCTTCATTTGAGCCTCTGCCCGTTCTTTTGGGAGTGGATCCTTGCTGTGATGTTTGCCGTCGGGACCGATCACCCAATACAAATCTCGCTTGGGTGCCTTTCTAATGCGGAAAGGCATATTGCTTTGTTATACTATCCCTCGTTTTTATTGCGTCGTCCAACGATTTATGGATTGAATAGTACTTGAACTCGGCACAGTTAAAGACTACTGCGAATGAAGGTGTGATTTGCCTATTGGTCATAACTCGTTTTATGTGATGCTCTCCTTGTTTATTACTCTTTCTTGCTTTCCCTTCAAGAGTGCGATTAAGACTATTCACCGACCTTGAAACCCATCGTAGGTTAGATGCGTGGTTGTTGTGTTTATTACGGTCAATGTGATCTACGACACAGTCATCTGTAGGCGAAGGCAAGAATGCTTCGGCAACAAGACGATGTATATAATAACTCTTGGACTTTGAGTTTCCCATTCGCAGACCGAGATAATTTCCGTGATGTTGAGGTTTGAGAATGCGGTCAAACTTCTTATTGCGGACTTGACCTTCTACCGATACTTCATAGTTCTCGTTAATTGCTAACCACATTGCTTTACTTGAGCATAAAGCATTTAAGTTCCTTTAAAACGGATGTTTGGAAGTTAAAGAAATCTAACCTATCAATAAACAATGCCATTCAAGGAGGCTGGGTCGTACAAGAAGTATTATGAGGAGCATAAGGACGAATTGAAGGCAAAGATGCGTCAGCGAGATGCCGAGCGTCGCCAAAAAATCAAGGAGGAGTGTGAGACGGACCCCGCAGTGCTTGAGCGTGAGCGTGAGCGGATGAGGGCGAAGTATCACACGAACATAAACAATAAGGTGAAGAAGATACTGACGGAGATGTCGCGGTCACCCAACATCGCCGAGCCAGTCAAGACTATCTGTCGCAACTTCTTGGAGAACAATACTTTCTCGGGACTCACAGTAAAGTGGTGTGAAGATCTCAAAAAGGTATCGTGGGTAGAGAATAAAGATGCCACGAGGGAAGAAGAAGACTTCCGAACCCGACACGGATTCTCTGATGGCGACGACGCCGACAGCGAAGGAACCGACACGGGAAATAGCGGAGCAGAAGAAGGCGAAACCCAAAAAGAGTGAATGGAAGGACGAGCCTCCGAAATATGAGGCACGGTTCGGCAAGTTTCTTGTAAAGTTTGATTAATAAAGGATGAATGGGTACGCTACCTCCATCAACTACCAGCCCGAGATCCTCGCGAAAATCAACTTTTTGATTGCGGAGGTCAAGAAGATCCGAGAAGAACTAGAGCAGTTGAAGATCTCTATCATCTTCCCCGTCGTGCCACTGCCTCCACCTTATCAGCCTCTCGTTCGTTGTGAATCGTATGCCTCTGCGGTTATGGAAGAAAAATAATTACCGATGGTAAAAATAAAGATGCCAAACGAGAATTACAACATTGACTTTGTCCTAGTTCGTACGATGGCGGAGGCGTTTGCTGACGAGACGCACGATTGTGAGAAGACACGGGGTTTGATGAATATGAGTACGGGAGAGACGCAGAACGCTCACCGTCTCATCCTCAACGACCATCTATGGCGACTCCAAGACAAGATCGGCAAACTCTGGATGTATGTGAGCGGATCCGCTGACTTTGAGACGATTATTCGCGATCAGATGAACCGCGAGAAGGACGAGATGGATAAGAAGCGGATCGCAGAGGAGGATGCGAAGAAGAATGAGGTTGAAAATGTTGTTGTACCAACTATAAATGAGTGATACACCTACGCCTCAACAGTCAGCGGTGGATGAACTCATCGCATTGCTGATTGCTCGGTTGAAGAAAACGCTGGAAGATGAGGTTAAAGTTGTAGAAGAGAAGGTAGTGGAGAAGGTGAAGGAAGTTGAGGTTGTAGCAGTTAAGCGATGCTGTCCTCTATCGTGGGGACGGTGGCTACTTGCGTGGATTCCCCGCTTCCCTTCATATACTTCTTCTGCTCCTCCACCGAATGCCCCATAGCGTTGGCATCCTTCTCCATCTCCTTGATATCATACTTCGTGGAGAGGAAGATGTGACGGAGCATAGATGATCCAACACGCTTCCCGAATATCTTGTTGAGGATACGAGTGATCGCGTTGACGGCAGTGATGGGTGTTCCATCGGATGAGACCAAAAACTTGAAAGTAGCATTCTTCTTGAGTGGGTGAAACTTGAGGTACTCGGAGATCACATTGGCGAGTGCCTCTGGAACCTCCAGTGTCTGCTGTCCATACTTCTTGGATGTCTTGAACTTATTAAAGATAAACGAAGTGGGTTTGGATTTGGTGAGAACCACATAGTTGTGTTCGGTTTCGGTGGGCTGTTTCTTGGAGACAAACATATCAAGATAGTCTTGGTTTCTGCGGGGTTGTGTCTCGGTATAAAGCGAAACGATAAGATAATGGAGGAGAGACTCATACTGCTGTGGGGTTATACTCTTGTTGGACTTAAACTCTGCGACCTTCTCACGAAGTTCAGCGACCTTCTTCTGAACCTCGTCCCAAGTAATCCAATTATCCGTCTGCTTCTTCGTCTTATCACTGGACTCGTTTTGCTTCGCCTCCTCACTCTTACCCATCATCAGATCATAGTAGTGCTGGTAGACCTTCTTGTAGGTTGGTTTGTCCTTGAAGAGGGAGAGGACACTGACGATGGAAGCATAAATAGTCTTAACAGTAGAATCAGCATACTTCTTGATGAGGTCTTCAATCCCAGCAGTGTTCTTGAGGAAGATTAGAGACTTGAAGGATTCCTTACCGTTGAGGATGTACATCGCACGGATGTAGGCGTTCGCGGTACTCTCCGCGACCTTCTTTTCCTCACGAAGTTTCTTGGATAGATCTAACATAAACTCATTCACTCGCATCGCCGACATTTTTATTATTACACGATACTTGTTTATTTTCCCTATAACGAAGCGTAAAGAACTTCGGGACGGATTAGTCGCAGATGTTTGGGGTTTTTTGTCCTATGGCGGTTGATACGAGAAGCAAGGACCCATTCCTTACAGATCTCGCAGTAAGAATAAGCCCAGCACCTCTTACCTCCGCTCTTGCCGACCATCCATTTGATTTCAATAAGATCCATTGATCTGATAGTGGAACAATGTTTAACCCGCAGTTCCTTACGAAACCGTAGCGAACTGGGGGTGTCGTCCAAATGGTTAAGACAGAGGACTTTGAATCCTCTAATCGTGGTTCAATTCCACGCACCCCCATTACTCCTTCTTCACATATGACTCATTCAACTCAAACCCAATCCATCGCCTTTTCATCTGCTCACACGCACGGGCAGTCGTCCCGCTTCCCATAAAGGGATCAAGTACGAGATCACCCTCTTGACTAAAATGTTCTAGACACCGCAAAGGCAACTCAATCGGAAAGACAGCGGAATGCCCGTCGCCTCTCTGGACTGGGAACTTCCAAACATTATGGGTGTATTCTTTTGTATAGTATTTGCCTTTGGGCGACTTGGAAAGAATGAAGATCGGCTCGTAGGCGTTCGTGAGACGCTTCTGGATCGGGATAGGATTGTTCTTGTGCCATATCACTTGGTCTATCACGAAGTATCCTTGCTTCCGTAGACGGTTGAGAATATCGTAGGGACGCATCACTCCCGTCTCGCCGTACGAGAACCCCAAGTTCATACAGATCATAGCATCATCTTTGAGTTTGGGTCTCACGGCATCAAAGAAGTCTTCAATGGTGTAAAGGGGTTCGCCGATGTCCCGTGTGTAGTGGAACCCCGAGCCACGCTGATACTTGTGCTGTGAATTGTAGTAGGGCGGTGAGGTGACGATAAGATCTATGCTCTTATCATCTAGACCCGCTACGAGTTCCACAGCGTCGCCGATATGAGTCTTGTTTATTTCCATTTGTAATTATATAGGATTAGAAAGTAAAGAATGCTACGATGCGTCCAATACCTCTCCATCATCGGCACGGATCTACAAGTCGCTATAAACACAAAGGATAAGAGGGCTACCCGTCGCCTATTCTTTGAGTTATTTCGTATAGTTCGTCCTCATCTATGGTAAAAATCGCAAATATATGGATTTTCACGGTAAAAAAATATATTTTTTTACTTGTTTTTTTCGTTTAGTTGTAGATTTTTCCCGACTTATATTCAAATGGATGCGTGGTTGTGCCGAAATAGGCTTCATTTTGCCGAATATGAGGCAAAGCAGTATAGATTACACATCAAAGAACTTGAAATGCGGGAAAGAAGGCGTGAGTTGGCTTATTTACATTTCTTTACATCATACGAGCATCCAGTCCGCCCTTGCGACGACCACCGCTGGACATACCACCGCTGGACATACCGCCCGAGTATGAGCCACCGCTCATATCACCACCGCTCATCTTCTTCTTGATGAACTCTGATCCGTGATGGAGGAGTTCCTTACCCGCGTGTTTGCCGACCTCAAGCAGAGCATCGCGGACAGCGGGATTGCTGATGACCTTCGTGAGTACACTGCCGATGGACGAGAAGATACCAGCACCGCCGACATAACGGCAGAGTTCTTGGCGAGTCGCCGTCGGAGCAAGGGGCGCTCCGATGATGTCTTGCTCGGACAGAACACCCTTGATGATACGGCTGGAGCCACGAATGGACTCAAAGAAGCCCGAGTTCGCCGTGATGACATACAACTGGGGAGTGACCGAGACACCCGCGTTGTTGATGACTTGGAGGTTGAACTGGAGCGTGAAGTTGCCGACCAGCGAAGGGGCTTGACCCGTCTGGAGCGTAATATCTTGGGAAGGCTTGAGGACGAGGATGGAGCCGACCGTCGGAGCCTTACCAGCACTCGCACCCGAGATAGAAGGCACAAGACCGCTCAATGGCACCGCTGACGCACTCGTGCGAGTCGGTACCGAGCCACCACCACCGATGCTCGTCGCCACTTGGGCTTGACCGACATACGCTTGACCGCTCCAAGTCGCCCAGTCCATATCCAGACCGTTCTTGACGGACATCGCGTACAGTTGCTCGGTCGTCTGGGATGAGAGCAGACCAGAGAAGTTATCAAAGTTGACCGTGAGGGGATTGGCGATGCCACCGTTCGCACGGGAGGCGATGGACATATACGAATCGGCGTAGTTCGTTGCCGTTAGACCGTTCTTCACATAGATGATGAGCAGATCGGGGATCTGGGGAAGCGTGATCGTCTGGGACTGGATCTGGACGACCGAGCCAGACGCGACGGCACCTTGAGAGTAGTTCGTGATGTAACGAGGGAACTCAAGGTAAGGCACGACGGACTTGGGCGGTAGAGGAACATCCAGAGAAGGCGTGAGGAACTGTACATTGACGACCGAGTTCTGGAAGGTCTGGGCGACCGCCGTGTTGTAGGCGACCGCGACGCTGG
>Ga0007807_1000499_pt1 | contig 13903 bp, 16 predicted proteins | sample CryBogCBE12Aug09_FD_71220 | JGI IMG/M metagenome (GOLD analysis project Ga0007807, IMG submission 71220) | Freshwater microbial communities from Crystal Bog, Wisconsin, USA - CBE12Aug09 | ecosystem: Environmental > Aquatic > Freshwater > Lake | place: Crystal Bog, Wisconsin, USA | collected...
TCCACCAAGTACCGCGAGGCCATCACTTCCTCCAAGGGCTTCATCACGCAGGCCTCCTGCGCCGCCGAGGGCTACAAGTGTGGCGTGGACTACGACAAGAACTGGCTCTTCGTGGCGCTCATGGCCTCGAAGCCCCGCACCGCCGCCGCTGACGCCAAGGCCATCAAGTTCGACGAGCAGATGATGGCTCCGTCGCTGGTCGCCGCCGGCATCAAGTAATGCGGCTGCGCTCGGCGCTGGTCAGCGGCCTCGCGGCCCTCAGTCTGGTTCTCCCGACACTGCCCGCCGGCGCCACCAACAGCACCTTCGCCACCCTCGTCGCCTACGATAAGGCCCACCAGATCTGCCAGGGCGTCAAGCTCGTCGCCGCGGGCAGTCAGGTGTCCGCCGCTTCGCGACAGGCCGGCATCACCGACGTCTTCTCCTGCGAGACGCAGTACGTCTTGACCTTTATCGACGTCTTCTCGAGCACGGCCGCTCGCGTAGCGATCACCTCGAAGCCGGGGTTCATCACCCAGGCCATCTGTGCCGCCAAGCACTACACCTGCGGCATTGACTACAACGCCAACTGGGTCTTTATCGCCCTCGAGGCCACCAAGCCCGGCCCCTCCCCCGCCACCGACGAGGCGACCATCAAGCGCGACCAGCAGTTGATGTCGCCGTCGCTCGTCAAGGCCTAATGACCGACACCTTTAGCGAGGCCGCTCGGGCCATCTTCGCCAAGCCGGTGCTGGTGCACATCGCCAGCCTCGGGGCCGAGGGCGAGCCCCACGTGACCCCCGTCTGGTGTGAGCTCGACGGTGACGACGTGATCATCAACACCGCCCTGGGGCGCAAGAAGGCCCGCAACTTGGCGAGTGACCCGCGCGTCGCGCTCTCACTCACCGACCCCGACAATCCCAGTGTCTGCATCGCTGCTCGCGGCACGGTGGTGGGCTTCACTACCGACGGCGCGGACGAGGTCATTGCGCGTCTGGCCAAGAAGTACCTCGGCACCGACTCCTACCCCTACGCCCAACAGGGTGAAGTGCGGGTCACGGTGCGCATTCGCCCCGACCGCATCGCCGTCCAACCCGCTTAGGAAAGCGACTCGTACCCGGACTGGGTGGGGCCCTGGTAGGCGATACTCAGAACGTCAGGTCCACTGACCAGCGTCATAAGCTCTTCGTGCCAGACCCGTATCGGACGGGGTGGGGCCGGATAGTTGGTGGCCTCCGACAGCGTCGCGACCTCCGTCGCCATCGTCACCGGTCCCCCGTCGAGCATGGCGCGCACCACGGCCGCGGAGGCCACGGTGGCGGCGAGGCCCCGTTCGTCGACGACCACGAGGTGATCAAGCGACATCAGGTGCGACAGCGTCTTGACGTCACGAGCCAGCAGCTGGGGTGGGTAGGCCGCGGAGGTCGTCATCCATAGGCCCCACGAACCGGGCCAGTCGGGCCCGTAGGCGGCGAGAAGGGTGATGGGGTCACCACCCGTGATCAAGAGGCCCACCGGACTGGGGCACGCTGAGGTGAGCTCGGGCACGCGCGCCACGTCGGCCGCGTCCACCACGAAGCGGGTGAGCGCCATTAGGGCTGCAGGTCTTCCTTGGGCAGCTTCTCGATGTTGACGTCGCGGAAGGTGAGCACGCGCACGCTGGGCACAAAACGAGCCGAGCGATACATGTCCCAGACCCAGGCGTCGGTCAAGGTCAGTTCGATCATCACGGGGTTCGTCGAGCGAACCTCGGTTTCGACCTGATTAGCAAGATAGAAGCGGCGGTCGGTTTCAATGGCGTAGTCGAACATGCCGACCACTGCCTTGTACTCCTGGACCAGCGAGAGTTCGAGGCTGGACTCGTACTCGTCGAGTTCTTCTTCGCTCACGCAGACAGACTACGCGCGGTCGACGCGCAGTTCCTTGATCTTCGCGGCCTTACCACGGAGATCACGGAGGTAGTACAGCTTGGCGCGACGAACGTCACCCAGCGACTCGACTTCGATCTTCTGGATGGTCGGGGCGTGCAGCGGGAAGGTGCGCTCGACACCGATGCCGAAGGAGATCTTGCGGACGGTGAAGGTCTCCTGGAGACCCGAGCCCTGACGGCGGATTACGAAGCCCTGGAACACCTGGACGCGCTCGCGGGTACCTTCGACCACGCGCACGTGCACCTTTACGGTGTCGCCGGGGCGGAAGTTGGGAATGTCGTCGCGGAGCGAGTCGCGGTCAATGAGGTCGGTCGGATTCATGTGAGCGGTCCCTTTCGGATCACTAGGGATTTCAAAGTTTAGCGGGTTTCGGCGTCGCCGTCCACCACAGCGAACTCCATCAGGAGTTTTGCGTCCGCGGGGCTCAGTGCCTCACGGGTCAGCAGGTCCGGACGGCGGTTCAAGGTCTTGGCCAGGGCCTGGGCACGACGCCAGCGGGCAATGCGGGCGTGGTCACCCGATCGCAGGACCTCGGGCACCGCAAGACCGCGGAAATCGGCCGGTTTCGTGTACTGCGGGTACTCCAGCAGGCCGTCGGCGAAGGACTCCTCCACCGATGACAGGTCGTTGCCCAGTCCCCCGGGGCGCAGGCGCACCACAGACTCGAGAATGCAGAGAGCGGCCAGTTCCCCGCCGGCGAGGACGAAGTCCCCCACCGAGAGTTCCCCGTCGACGACGGTGTCGAGGATGCGCTGGTCAAAACCTTCGTAGCGACCACAGAGCAGGGTGAAGCCGTCGAGTTCGGCGAGTTCGCGGGCCACCGCTTGCGTGAAGGGGCGACCCGACGGCGTCATGGCAAAGACGGGGCGAGCCAGACCGGGCGTGTTTTCAATGGTCGCCACAATGGGTTCGGGCTTCAAGACCATGCCCGCTCCCCCACCAAAGGGGGTGTCGTCGACACTGCGGTGCACGTCGGTGGTGGCGTCGCGGAAGTCGTGGGTGTGGAGTTCGAAGACTCCCCGTTCGGCCGCGCGGCCGAGGATCGAGGTCGCGCCATAAGCGGTGACGATGTCGGGGAAAAGCGTAAGAACGTCGACGCGCAAGGTCACTCGAAGAGCCCCTCGGGCACGTCCACGTCGAGGCGAACGTTGGGCTCGATCTCCGTGACAAAGGCCAAGGGAATCAGGGCCCCGTTCTCGAGGACCAGAAGGTCCGAGGCGGGATTGGCCTCAACGTCGACGACGGTGCCCAGGCGGGTGCCGTGCTGGTCGAAGACCTCCGCGTCGAAGAGCTCGTGGATCCAGATGGCGTCGTCGTCCTCGAGCGGCTCGGCTCGCAGGGTGGTGCCGCGCAAGGCGTCGGCCGCTTCGCGGGTGGTCACCCCCGCAAACTGGACGAGCCAGCGATCCTGGTGCGGGTGGGCGGTGACGACCGTGAGGGGTCCCCGGTCCGTTTCGAGCTCCGAGCCCACGGCCAGTCGTTCCTCGCGGTCGGTCGAAAGACCAACAATGACGAGACCACGGAGTCCGTGGGACTTGATGATGCGCCCGACCTCGAGCGTGCGCTCGTCGGCCACGGTCCTTAGTCCAGGATGTCGACGGACGTCGTCACACCGTCGCGGGCACCCGCGGCGGCGACCACGGCACGCAGCGCTTGCGCGGTGCGGCCACGACGGCCAATCATGCGACCAATGTCGTCCGCGTCGAGCGACAGTGACAAGACGACCTTGCCGCCCTTTTCTGACACGGACACGGCGACGGCCTCGGGCTTGTCAGCCAGCTGCGTCGCGATGTACTGGAGGGTGGCTTCTGCGACGGGAGCGTCCACAACCTCGTTCGAAGGCTCGTACGCGTCGTCGATGGTGTTCACATCACCGTCGACGTAGTCGTCGTGGTTGCTCACTTGGCGGCCTTTGCGGCTTCGAACTCGTCGAGGGCGCCGGAGGCCTTGAGCAACTTGGTCACGCGCTCGGTGGGCTGGGCACCGTGCTGGAGCCAGTGAACGGCCTTCTCGTTGTCGATCGAGATGATGGTGTCGGGCTCGGCTGCCGAGAGGCCGCGGGGCTGGTAGGTGCCCACGACTTCCAGGTAGGCACCCGAACGGGCGCGGCGAGCGTCAGTCGCGACGACGCGATAGGTAGGTTGCTTCTTCTTGCCCATGCGTACCAAACGAAGTTTTACAGCCACGTCGAAATTCTCCTCAAACCAAGTGTCCTGGTCCCACCAGGACTGGGCGATATACCCGAAGGCTCTAGTTTAGCGATTTTTGGGAGGGGTCACCCTCCCGCCCTTCTTCTTTTTGCCCTTGGGGCCATTTCCCCCGAGATTCGGCGGGGTGCCGGCACGCATGCCCTGCCCCAACGCCTCGAAGCCGGCGGGCAGTTCCTGGCCGCGGGCCTGGGCCATCTTGCCGGCCATGGCGCCGAGTTTGCCCATGCCGCCGGGCAGTTGGGGCATGCCCCCACGGCCCAGCGTCTTCATCATCTTCTTCATCTGGTCAAACTGCTTGAGCAGCTGGTTGACGTCGTTGACGCTGCGACCACAGCCCTTGGCAATGCGGGTGCGACGCGAGCCGTCGATGATGCTGGGGTCGCGGCGCTCCTTGGCCGTCATCGACCGCACGATGGCCTCGATGCGGTCAAGCTGCGAGTCGTCCACGTTCTTCGCGGCGTCGCGCATGTCCTTGGTCATGCCCGGCATGAGTTTCATAAGCCCACCGAGCGACCCCATCTTGCGGACCTGGTTGAGCTGGGCCATGAAGTCGTCCAGCGTGAACTGGCCCGACAGCATGCGCGAGGCCGAATCGGCCGCGACCTCGGGGTCGATGGTGCGTTCGGCCTGCTCGATCAGGGTCAAGATGTCACCCATCCCGAGGATGCGCGAGGCCATCCGGTCGGGGTGGAAGAGGTCGAAGTCGCCCATCTTTTCGCCCGTCGAGGCGAAGACCACGGGGCGGCCCACCACGCCGCGGGCACTCAGCACAGCACCGCCGCGGACGTCGTAGTCCAGCTTGGTGACGATGATGCCGGTCAGCGCGAGTGAGTCGTGGAAGGCCTTGGCGGTGTGGACAGCGTCTTGACCGGTGGCCGAGTCGATGACCAGGAAGGTGTAGTCGGGCTGGACCTCGTTGGCGATGAAGCGCACTTCGGCCATGAGGGCCGCGTCGATACTCAAGCGACCGGCGGTGTCGATGATGACCACGTCACGTCCGAGGCGACGGGCTTCGGCCAGACCCTTGCGGGCCACGGTCACCGGGTCGGAGGTTTCGGAGAAGACCTCGACGCCAATTTGGGCACCGAGCACGCGCAGCTGTTCGACGGCGGCGGGACGCTGCAAGTCGGTGCCGACGAGGTAGGGCTGACGGCCCTGAGACTTGAACCAGTTAGCCAACTTGCCGGCGGTGGTCGTCTTACCGGCACCCTGGAGACCGGCCAACAAGATGACGGTTGGGGGCTTGGAGGCGTAGGTGATCTTGAGCGGGGCACCGCCCAGCACTTCAATCAGCTGGTCGTGCACGGCCTTGATGACGTGCTGGCCGGGCGACAGACTCTGGGAGACGTTCTCCCCCGCCACGCGCACCCGCACGGCCTCGATGAAGGCCCGGACCACCGACAGTTCAACGTCGGCTTCGAGAAGGGCGGCGCGAACCTCGGCTAAGGCCTCGTCGAGGTCGGCGTCACTGAGGCGGCCCCGTGAGCGGAGGTTCTGGCCGACTTTTTCGAGACGAGCACTGAGAGCATCAAACATGGCTCTAAGGCTACCCGTGCGGCTTAGGCCAGCAGCGAGTCCACGAAGGCGGTCGGATCGAAGGCGATCAGGTCGGCCTCGGACTCACCAATGCCGACGAACTTGACCGGAATCCCGAGTTCGCGCTCGATCGCCACCACGATGCCACCGCGGGCCGTGCCGTCGAGCTTGGTGAGGACAATGCCGGTCACCGAGGCCGCGGCCAGGAACTCCTTGGCCTGGCTGAGGGCGTTCTGACCGGTCGTGGCGTCGAGCACCATGAAGGTCTCAACAACCTGACCGGGGGCCCGGCCGGCGACGCGGCGAATCTTGGCCAACTCGTCGAGCAGGTTGGTCGAGTTGGCGCGGCGTCCGGCGGTGTCGGCCAGGACCAACGACGCGCCGCGGGCGTGGGCCCGACCAATGGCGTCGTGGATAACTGAACCAGGGTCGGCGCCTTCGCCGGCGCGGACAATGTCAGCGCCGGTGCGCGTGGCCCAGAGTTCGAGCTGGTCGGCGGCGGCGGCGCGGAAGGTGTCACCGGCGGCGAGCACGACGCGCTCCCCGTCCTGGGTGGCCCGCCAGGCCATCTTGCCAATGGTCGTCGTCTTACCCACACCGTTGACGCCGACGAAGAGCCAGACCGGCACGCGCTCGGGGTCGGCTGTTGTGGTCACCGAACGGTCGTCGACGAAGGACGCCAGCAAGGCCGAGCGAATAGCCGCGGCCACCCCGTCGGGGGCGCCGTTCGTCCGTAGTTCGTCCAGCAACGCGGTGGTGGCGGCCACGCCCACGTCAGAACGGAGCAGTACCTCTTCGACCACGTCGAGCTGGTCCGCCGACAGTGAGGCACTGCCACCGATGGCGCGCACCCGGTCGAAAATGCCACGGGCGCTGGCCAGGCGTTCGTCAAGACTGGCCGGCGAGGCCGCGGTCTCAATCAGCGTTGGAATCGGCGCGACGTCCTCGACCAGAATCTCGGGCATCGCGGCCCGCGGGGCCGGCACGGCGAAGCGACGACGCTTGGCGCGACGGCGCAGCGTGATCACGGCCACCAGGACCAGAACAACGAGACCAATAATCAGCAGCGTCACGCTGAGGCCTCCGCCTTCTGACGCTTGACACGCTGGGAGACGACCTTGGAGGAGGCACCCGGCACCATCGTCACACCGTAGAGGGCGTCGGCCGACTCCATGGTGCGCTTCTGGTGGGTCACGATGAGCATCTGGGCCTCGTTGCGGAACTCGTCAACGAGTGACAAGAAGCGCTGGAGGTTGACGTCGTCGAGGGCCGCTTCGACCTCGTCCATCATGTAGAAGGGGGAAGGGCGCGAGCGGAAGACGGCGAACAGGAAGGCCAGGGCGGCCATCGAGCGCTCACCACCACTCAGCAGCGAGATGCGACGCACGTTACGACCCATAGGTCGCACTTCGATCTCCACACCGGTGTTGAGTGGGTCGTCGGGCTCAGTGAGAATCAGGCGACCCTGACCACCGGGGAAGAGCATGGCGATGAGCGTCGAGAAGTGCTCGTTGACGTCGGCCACGGCCGACGAGAAGGTCTGCATGATCTCCTCGTCGAGGGCGCGCAGGACTTCCTGGAGTTCGCGACGGGCGTTACGCACGTCGGCAACCTGCTCGTCGAGTTCCTTGTAGCGCTCTTCGAGAGCCGAGAGTTCCTCGAGGGCCAGCGGGTTGATCGGACCGAGCGAGGTCATGCGGGCCTCGAGGTCACCGACGCGCTGTTCCAAGCTGACGCCCTCGGGTAGCTCGATGGACACCGCCACCAGATCCTCGGGCTCGACTTGGAGGTCGCGGCGAATCGCCTCGTGCAAGTTCTGCACCTTCACGGCCAACTCGGCCAGTTCGATCTGGCTCTTGTGGTGGTTCTCCCCCACCCCGGCCAAACGGGCCTCGGTCTGCTGACGCTCACGACGGAGGGCTTCGAGCTTCTCGGCGCTAGCGCGGGAACTCTCGAGCTGTTCGCGGTAGGTGGAGTCGAGGGACTCCTGGCTGAGGCGAATGTCGCCAGCGGCAATCTCCACCAGGGCGGCCAGACGGCCCAGTACCTGGATATCGAACTCGAGGGCTTCGCGACGCTGGGCGGCTTCGAGGCGCTCCTGGGAGCGACCTTCGAGGCGGGTTTCGATCTCGGCGCGGCGCTGCTCGATCAAACGGCGGCGTTCGGCGAACTCGGCTTCACGACGGCTCAGTGCGGTACCCGAAGCCACCGTCTGGGTGCGCTGGTCGACGACGGCCTGACGCGCAGCGTCGGCCTGGGCCTTGCGGGCACTGGCGTCGTTGACGGCCGCCTCGAGGTCGGGCAAGGCCACGACCAGGTCGCTGAGTTCGGCCTCCAAGGGCACGATCTGCGTCGCGATCTCGGCGAGTTCTTCGTTCAGTGTGCCCAGGCGCTGCGTGAGTTCGGTGACGTCGGTGTCGATGCGTGCGGTATCGCGGGCCCGACGGTCCACGTTGGCTTCGGCCTGGGCGTGGGCCGTGGTGGCCTTGTTGAGACGCTGGCGGGCGCTCACGGCTCGCTCGTCGCTGGACTTGACGGCCTCGCGCGCCGGACCCAAGGCCTGCTGGGCCTCGACGGCGGCGCGCTGCGCTTCTTCCACCGTTGAGCGGGTGACGACGGCACGACCCGAGGCCACGCGCCAACCCGACGAGGCGAAGCGGTCACCGTCACGGGTCACGATCACGAGATCGGGGTTGACCGAGGCCACTTCGACACCGCTCTGCCAGTCGCTGGCCACGAAGGCGCGCGAGAAGAGGGCGTCGAGGACGCGGGTCACGTGTTCGGGGGCACCGGCACGAGCGCGCACCAGGCCACGTAGAGCGGTAGTGCCGGCAGGTGCGGCGACCGACGCCACGTTGCCTTCAGCAACGGGCAAGATCAGACCGGCGCCACCTTCGCGACGGAGGAGTTCAAGGGCGGCCTTGGCGTTGGTGCGACCATCGACGACCATGGCACCGACCGACGCGCCGGCGGCGGATTCAACGGCCCGCTCCCAGCCCTCGTCCACTTCAATGAGGTCGAGGAAGGAACCGAGAACACCGTCGAGGCTGCCGAGCAGGGCGCGACCACCGGAACCGGAAAGTTCTTCCAGGGCACGAGCCAGGGCGTCGGCGCGGGCCTGGGTGCGGGCCGCCACGTCGGAGGCCTCACGAAGAGCTTCGTCGCTGGCCTGCTTCTGGGCTTCGGCGCTGGCCGCTTCTGTTTCGGCGGCGCTGCGTTCGGCCACGGCGGCGTCGAGCGCGGTAGTGGCGTCGAGTTGGGCGGCGGCGCTGGTCTCGACCGCGGCCTGGGCTTCGGCGAGACGGCGAACGGCGTCGTCGAGACGCTGGGTCACGCGGCGCTCGTTCTCACGCAGGGCGCTCAGCGAACGCTGCACCAGACCCTGTCGCTCGCGGGCGGCCTTGAGAGCGGTCTGGTCGGCTTCGAACGAGACACTCCCCCAGGTGGTTTCGTAATCGGCTTCGAGGGCGCGCAGGCGTTCCTGGGCGGCCGCGACATCGTCCTTCAGGGCGCGCAGTTCGCCTTCTTCCTGAGTCAGGGCGACGAGGTCAGTTTCGAGCTTGGCGGCGTCGGCCTCCAGGGTGGCGGTCACGTTCTCGTCGGCCGAGGCCAGCAACGCGGCGCGCAGGGCCCGCTCACGTTCGGCGATGACCTGCGACGTACCGCGGGCCCGCTCGGCGAGTCCCTGCAGGGTACCCAGCGTCGAGGCGAGCATCTCTTCACGGCGACTGGCCATGTCGGCGGCCACCGTCGAGGCGTTGGCGTCAAGGGTGACGAGTTCGGCGCGCAGCGAGCGCTCGAGGTCACCGGAAGTGGCGAGCACTGATTCGAGTTCACGCTGACGCTCGGCGAAGGTGGCGATGCGGGCACTGAACAAGGCCTGGCGGGCCTCGCGCAGGTCCTTTTCGACCTCGGCGAAGCTACGCGCGGAGACGGCCTGGCGCTCGAGGGGGCGCATCTGGCGGCGCACTTCGCGCACCAGGTCACCGAGACGTTCGAGGTTTTCCTGCGTGGCGGCCAAGCGGCGCTCGGCACGCTCCTTGCGGCGGCGGTGCTTCAAAACACCGGCCGCTTCCTCGATCACCGAGCGACGGTTCTCCGAGGACGAGTTCAAGATGGAGTCGAGCTGGCCCTGACCAATGATCATGTGCTGCTGGCGACCCACGCCGGAGTCACTCAGGAGTTCCTGGATGTCGAGGAGGCGGCAGACGGTGCCGTTGATGGCGTACTCCGAGTCACCGGTGCGGAACAGGGTGCGCGAAATAGTGACTTCGGCGCCCTCGACGGGCAGCTTGCCCGAGGAGTTGTCGAGGGTGAGCGAGACTTCGGCGCGACCGAGGGCCGGACGATTGGCGGTGCCGGCGAAGATGACGTCGTCCATCTTGGCCGAACGCAGGGCCTTGGTGCCCTGGGCACCGAGCACCCAGGTCACGGCGTCCACCACGTTGGACTTTCCCGATCCGTTCGGGCCCACCACGGCGGTCACGCCCGGCTCGAACTCCAGCACAGTGTTGTCGGCGAAGGACTTAAAGCCCTTCATAGTCAGTCGCTTAAGAAACACGGATGAACGCTACCAAGTTCCGAGGGGGCGCTCCGCTCGGCGCCCTAGGCGCTCTGGCACTTCGGGCAGAAATACGTCGGCTCGCCCTCGTAGAGGACCTTGACGATGGGATTCCGGCAGGTCTCACACGGCAGGCCCTCGCGACCGGCCACCGTGAGCTGGTTCTGGTAGGAGCCGGCAGCGCCCTCCAGGTTGACGAAGGGGTCCCCGGTGGTGGTGGTGCCGCCGGCCTTGATGGCCTCGGTCAGAATCTCGGGAATCGTGCGGTGCAAACGACGAATCTCGATGGTTGACAGCGAGCTGGCCGGACGGTCGTAGCGGAGGTTGGCGCCGAAGAGGATCTCGTCAACGTAGGTGGTGCCGAGGCCGCAGAAGATTGCCTGGTCTCGCAACATCGTCTTGAGGCCCACGTCGCGGCTGCGGGTAATGGCCGCGAAGCGGTCCCAGCCCAACTGGTCCTCGAAGGGGTCAACGCCGAGGCCGGCCACCGCGGGCACCTTCTTGCGCAGGTCCAGACCGCTTCCACCCACCGAGAGGCGGGCGAACTTGGAAATCTCAAACACCGCGTCGGCCGCCGGCGCCAGCACGATGGCGAAGGTGCCGCCCGGGTGGGCGTCAACGTAGCGAAGTTCCTCGCCGGTGGTGAAGGTGAAGACCACGTGGGTGTGCTTGGGCTTCTCTTCCTTGGCGTTCTTGGCCTTGACCAAGTGACCGGTCGGGCCCACCGTCATCAGCATGTAGGAACCGTTGTCCAGGTCGAAGACCAGGGTGAGTCCGAGTCGGGAGACGCTCTTGATGGTGCGGGCCTCAACGAGGGCGCGGAAGTCCTTGGCCGACTTGTGGTGCGGGGTCAGGTGCCCGTTGTCCACCGTGACGGCCTTGATCTTCTTGCCGACACTCTCCTTGTGCAGGCCGGCGCGAATAATTTCAACTTCGGGGAGTTCAGGCATTGACTTCCTTCCACGCGGCGCTGGCCGCAGCCAACTCCGCTTTCTTCTTCGAACGAGCTTCACCGCGACCCGAGACCGGACCGGCCACCACGCCGGCGACGAAGGTCATCTCGGGGGCGACGCCGTGGGCGACCACGGTGTAGACGGGGTTGCCGTGACCACTACGGAGTGACCACTGCAACAGCTGCGACTTGGGGTCCATCGTCGATCCGGCCGCTGCGGCCTCGGCGATGGTGTCGGCCAGGGCGTCGAGCACGAAGTCCCGCGCGGCCTCGTAGCCCCGGTCCAGGTAGAGGGCGGCGATGACCGCCTCAAAGGCGTCGGCGAGCAGGGACGCGCGCTCGTAGCCGTGTTGCTTGATCTCCCCACGACCCACCCGCACCACGCCACCCAGGGCGATGGCCCGGGCACAGTCGGCGAGAGCGTCTTCGTTGACCACGCGGGTGCGCAGCACCGAGGCGCGGTCTTCGTTGAACTCGGGGTAGGTGGCGAGCACGTACTCCGCCACGATCAATCCAAGCACGGCGTCACCCAGAAACTCCAGGCGCTCGTTCGAGGCACAGTCGTGCTCGGCGGCGTAGGAGGAGTGCGTCAGGGCCTCTTCGAGGACCGGCGATTCGGCGCTAAGGCCGATCGTCTGAGCGAATGTCACCAGGTCGGTAATGACCACGCCGCCTTAGGCCAGGTTCAATTTGGCGGCGACGTAGTCCACCGCGTCACGGACGCTGGTCAGCGCCTCAAGGTCTTCGTCGTCGATGTGGAAGCCTTCGACCTTGGCCGAGAGCACCTCTTCGAGGGCCTCGACCAGCTCAATCAGGGCCAGCGAGTCGGCGCCGAGGTCGGCGAAGGGCACGTCCTCGATAATTTCGTCGGGGGTCGTCTCGAGGATTTGGGCCAATTCAGTCGTCACAATGGTGAGGACAGCGTCGCGATCGAGACCGCCAGCGTTGGATGCATCAGTCATGCCAACTCCTTTCTAGAACGTGACAAGCGTAGTCACGTTTTACCAGTTCCGTGGAACTTATTGGTCCTGATCAGGACGAATGGCGAGGCGCATCTTCTCGACGACGCCGGCGGCGTTCATTTCGTGCGCCACGCGCAGGGCGTTCATGATGGCCGTATCACTGCTGGCGCCGTGGCTAATGACGCACAGACCGTTGAGGCCGAGCAGCATGGCACCGCCCTGGTACTCCGGCGTCAGGATGTGGGCCTCGGGCAGCAGGTAGGGAAACAGGGCCTGACCAGCGGCGCGAGTCTCGTCATTGGTGTCAATGACGCGCAGCACCGTGTCGAAAATGAACTTGAAGGCGCCCTCAAGGGTCTTGAGGGCCACGTTGCCGGTAAAGCCGTCGGTCACGATGACGTCCACCGGAGCGGGGATCAGGTCGCGACCCTCGACGTTGCCGAAGAAGTTGAGACCGGACGCCGCGAGCAGTTCGTGGGTCTCCTTGACCAGCGGGGTTCCCTTTGAGGACTCCTCACCGATCGAGAGCAGGCCCACCGTGGGCGACTCGATGTTGAAGCGGGCACCGGCGAAGGCCGAGGCCAGCTGGGCGAACTGCACCAGCATCTCGGGCGTGCACTCGGCGTTAGCGCCGGCGTCGACCATGGTCGAGGGGGCGCGACCCGGATTCGGAATCGGGGTGGCGATGCAGGGGCGCACCACGCCCGGCAGTCGGCCCATGCGCAGCAGCGCGGAGGCCATCGTGGCGCCGGTGTTGCCAGCGGAGACCATGGCCGAAGCGTGACCGTCGCGAACGAGTTCGGCCGCGCGGACGAGGGAGGAGTCCTTCTTCTTACGGACGCTCGAGCCCGGCTCGTCGTCCATTGCGATGACTTCGGTGCAGGCCACAACCTCGAGGCCGAGCGGGTCACCCATGAGTTCGGGGACGCCAACGAGGATGACGTTCAACCCCAGTTCATCAACGGCGCGACGAGCGCCCTTGATAATCAAACTTGGGGCGAAGTCACCACCCATCGCGTCGAGTGCGATGGGCAGGGTCAAGTTACTTGACCTCTACAGCGACGCGGTCCTTGTACCAACCGCAGTTCGGGCAGACCACGTGCGGCAACTTCGAGGTGGCGCACTGGGGGCAGACGCTACGGGCCGGGCGCTCGAGGCGCCAGTTGGCCGCGCGACGGCTACGCGTAACGGACTTACTAGTTTTGCGCTTTGGAACTGCCATCGATCTTCTCTTTCAACCAAGACGGGCGAACCCGTCACGCTTCGTTCGCATCGTCGGACGAGTCGTCCGCGAATTTGAGTCCCTCTAGTGTAGCCCAGCGCGCGTCGACCGGCGCTTGGCAGTTGCAGAGGACCTCATTTCGGTCCCCACCGCAGTACAAACACAGGCCTTGGCAGTCCTCACGACACAGTGGTGCCAGTGGTAATTCCAGCAAAATCGCGTCGTGGACCATGGGTTCGAGGTCAATCATGTCGTTGACAATCGGGTAGGCCTCTTCGTCGCCGGGCTCGAGATCGTCAACGTAGCGCTCGCGCACCGCAACGGTGGCCACGCCCTCGACGCGCACCGAACAGCGGCGACAGACGCCAAACCACGGCACTGAGAGGGTGCCCTTGGCGCGCAGTCCCCCGACGAAGCTCTGCAGTTCGAGAACGACGTGGACGTCGGCGTCGGGCGCGACGTCGGTTTCGGCAGCGCCACGGGGCTCGAACTCCCCTTGCGCGTCGAAGGGCGCCAGGAAGTCGAGGTTCATCGTGGAGGGCACGTCACG
>Ga0007807_1000518_pt1 | contig 13658 bp, 8 predicted proteins | sample CryBogCBE12Aug09_FD_71220 | JGI IMG/M metagenome (GOLD analysis project Ga0007807, IMG submission 71220) | Freshwater microbial communities from Crystal Bog, Wisconsin, USA - CBE12Aug09 | ecosystem: Environmental > Aquatic > Freshwater > Lake | place: Crystal Bog, Wisconsin, USA | collected...
GCTGCTGCTGCTTCTGCTGCTGCGTCAGGAATCAATATATTTTCGTCGTCTACATTGTCATTTGTATCATCATGTGTATTGTTGTAGGCGGGCTTACTTGGTTTCTTCGATGCACCGGTCTGTGCCCTTATATTCGTTAGTTGTATACCTCCGTCCATCACAACATCATCTGAAAATGTGGGCGTGGGCGCAATGGTTACACGCGAATCTTTCTTGAGTATCGACTTTGGTGTCGGTGCGACAACTAGCGCCTTTGGCGGATCTGCGCTTTCTAAATCTGCCGAATCGCTGGGTTGATTAATGGCACTTTCCGCCGTATCAAGTAAATCTCGCGCCGATTTGGGTAGTACCGATTTAGGGTCGTGCACAAAACTCTTGACCGAATCAGGCACCGGTAGTGCATCAACAAGTTGTGTAATCTTTGCTGATTGTGCTCTAATAGATGTAACCATAGTACCCATTCTACCCAGAATTGTCGTCTTTGCTGCAGCGTCTGCCGCTATCTGCTCTTTTGTTCTTGGTCCTGTGGCAATTCCAGGTGGGGTCTTGACACCCAGCGCACTCAGGAAATTTAACGCACCTGAGCGGCGGAGGGCGTTCGTTCCCAGGACCGCACCCATCAAACCCACCAAACCCAACGAAACCGCACCTAAAATAATGCCTAGAGAGGAATTATCCGCAGCAGCAGCCGCAGCAATTGGAATAGTCGCATTCAAGGAGGGGGACGCGCTCGCATTTGCGAATAAATTCGGAATTGGTGTGCCGGAAAGACTCATAGTACTTATAGAGGAGGATGAAAAAGAGCCTGATACTGAGATAGACATTGAGAGAGTGGGAGAGATTGATAGAGAGTTTGATATACTATTTGCGATAGACGAGGACGGGGTTGGCGTTTTACCTGGTGAAGGGGAGACTGTAGTACTTGTTGTTTGTGTTGGACTTATAGAGGACGAAAACGATCCTATTTGTGATAAACTTATACTAGATGATCCTGTTTGTGATGAACTTATACTAGCTGACCCTATTTGTGAAGAACTTATACTAGATGCCCCTGTCTGTGAAGGACTTATACTAGATGCTCCTGTCTGTGAAGGACTTATACTAGACGACCCAGAAGAACTCGCTGTTTGCGTAATAGAAGCGGCGTTTGAACGCGTTTGCGATATACTTGAGGAGAACGACGGCGAAGAGCTCGGCGTCTGCGTATTTGAAGGTGTCATAGAGGCAATCATACATGTGTAACAGTCCAAATAATACATTTGTGCCTGATACGATGTACTCTTGTAAATCATTGCATAGACGGATGATACTGTTGGATTGCTTGTAAATGGGAATATGTATTTTGCGGCTGTAAGGGATGTTGTTGTACTCGCAGTTGTATAGAGAAGTGTACCAGCAGGGGCTGTATAAAATTTCATACCTGTGGGTGAGTGTGTTCCATCTGTATTTGCCCACCAATCACAATAGTAAATAGGCGCCGGTGTTACAAACGACAATGTTACATGATAGACAGATGCCGCAACAGGGTCCCAATCATTGGCAGGCGGCAACGCACCTACCGGCGGAGGCGTATTTATAAGATTATTCACCGTCATTCCACCGGCAAGAAGTCCAAGATTATCATTGTCTACAATTCCTGAAGGTGCCATTCTAACACATACAGTTGGTAACGGTGATGGGGTAACTGTAGCACTTTCCGCAGGAGATACTGTCGCAGATGCTTTGGTAGACACCGACATACTTTGAGAATTCGTTATAGATGAACTTACCGACGAAGATGCAGCAATTGATTGTGAAGATGATGCTGTTGCCGTAATGGTTCCAGACAACGATAGTGTAGGAGATACAGACATAGACTGTACCGGTCCCGTATATAATTCAATAAAGGCTGTATTGGATGAGGTATACCAAAAGACTGACAGAGGAGGATTGGCGGTTGATGTCGTATAGAAAGAGCCCGCAATCGGTGTTAATCCTCCACCAAAGACATAGGATCCTGTATTTCCAACAAGAAACTGGATGTTGGTATTGGTTGCGCCGTAGAAGACAAGTGAGTACGACATTCCGCCCAAGAGGGGATACGCAATGATTTGCCCTAAATTCGTAAGGAGGACCGATTGTTGCTGGACTGTGGGGAAGGCGCCAGGACTGGTAAGAGTGACGATCGCGGAGGCGAGCACCGGTCCAGTTGGCTGATACGCCGCATTCGCCGCCATCAATCCAATTGTAAAGGTGGTATCACCAGCGCTGCCTGGCCAGTACTGTAGCGCAATGCTGCTGATTCCGGTCATTGAATACGAAGAAGGAACCATAAAACTGATCGCCTGCCCGCTGGTCATAGGATTGTGGCAACAGCCCACCATTCCTGTAAACCACGGCGGCGGTAAGGTTGATGTAGGAGAGCGACTTGTTGTAGAGGATGGCGGAGTGGACGGGCTTACCGATGTACTTGCCGATACCGTTGAACTATCGACTGTGCTTGCAGACACCGATGAACTGGCTGTATCACTTGCCGACGACGATACACTGGCTACAGCACTTACTGATGCCGATGAACTGGCTGTTGCCGTAAGCGTGGTTGACAGTGATGACGATATAGATATAGATGATGTAACACCTGATGACATGGATGCCGATGAAGAGGCTGTATCGGATGAGGATGTCGTTGCCGAAACCGATAATGAAAGACTCGCCGTGGTGGATATTGACGCCGATACTGATTGTGTAGGTAAAGGAATTGTTAGAGCAATTTGACGAATCTTATTGCCCACTGAATCTGCTACATAGAGATAATTCGGTGTTGGATTATACCCAATACCAATTGGATTATTAAAACTTACCTGGGTTCCAACACCATCGATACTCTGTGTAATACTGTTTCCTATAAGGGTGATTACACTTGCATCCCATATAGTATTTAGGGTAATTTTACGAATGATATTTTGATTTGTGCCGACCTGACTTACAAATAATACATTATTGATTGGGTCATATTCCAAATCCATTGGATTATTAAATGTCACACCTGTTCCTGTTCCGTCAATACTCGTATTCGGTGGTCCATTGCCGCCCAAAATATTTTGACTATGACTAATTAGACCTGGTGATGCTAAATATATGATACGAATATTATTCCAATGTGTATCCGTTACATATAAATTCATATTATTATAACGAATGCCAGTAGGGCTCCAAAATTTTCCAGGCTGTCCTACACCATACGATTCCTGCCAACCAGTTACACCCAGTTGTCCCGCAACCGTTGTAGCCGTTTGTGAACTAATATTTACAGCACGAATCGCATTACATCCTGTATCCGCGACATATAAGAACTGATTCGGCTGATCAATTGTCATACCCTCAGGATGTGTAAAAAGCGCATTTGTTCCAATACCATCTGCGCATCCAGGTCCTGACTCTGGATCTCCTACAATATATTGGAGTTGTAAGCTGGCGAGATTAATACCACGAACAAGGTTCGCATCACGCTCAACGGCGTAAAGGATATTATTTGGTCCGTCAAGGGCGAGACCCGCAGGGGAGTTCATCGCGGCATTCGTGCCGATACCAGTTCCTGTATCCTGAATATTCCACATACCGGCAATACTTATAACTACATTCGTTGTCAGATTGAGCAGACGAATTTGGTCGGCATTGCTTGCCTCTGAGATGTAGACACCGGTATAATCTTGCGTAAATGTCATATATTGAGGAAACGGTACGCTCGCTGCAATTCCAATACCATCCATTTGTACTACATTTTCCATACCCGCAATTGTAATCACATCAAAGTTGAGATTTGGTGTCGGCGAAGAGGTGGGACTTGGTGTATGGGATTGTGTTCGGCTTGTTGTAACACTGGCGGATGCCTGTACCGATGGCGATACCGAGTTGGATGCTTGTCGTGAAGGTGATACCGAATTGGATGCCTGGCGTGATTGCGATGCCGATATGCTTGGTGTATGAGAGACACTTGCCTGTGTAGATACCGACTTTGAGCCACTCATCGTCAGTGATTGAGATAGCGATACACTACGGCTCACTGTAGAACTTACAGTAACAGATGGATCTATAGACGCAGAGGCGGTTGTTGACGGCGTCAAACTCGGCGATACTGGACTCTTGGTCACTGATGGCGTCGGTGTTGCTGTAGGGATAATCTCCGTATACGATACAAAGAATGCAGACCCGCGCGATGCGATATTGACCATATCAGCGCCGATTTGGTTACTGCTACCATCATAGAATGTTGCCTGACTAATGCCGGTTTGTTCTATTGTGCCAACCGATGTTGACGAAAAATCCATATAGTACCAATGATTCTGCGATGAACTGCCACCGCATGAGTTGACACCACACGGCGAATTGTACCAGGTTTGACCTGCCGCCGCAACTTGAACCGCTAAATCGCAATTCGGTGCGCAGCACGATTGAATGCCTGACGTAGAGAGTCTAGCACTGGACGGATTTCCGTCCAGTTGTATATATGCCGGCATTGCCATAGTACCGTAAATCGCAAAGGCAATCTGTTTTACTTTGAGACCCGTGGCACCTGGTACTAGGGTCTGTGACAATCCAACATTTAACGCACCGCTATCCGTTCCGCACCCCAATGTTGTAGCGGTAAAGCCATTCCAATCGTAACCTGGCGTCTGGGTTGCCACTGGGGTAATCAACAGTGACACCCCCGCAAATAGAAGCGCTAACATAATGTTTCTATTTGGGAATCTTGAATTTAACGCACTAGGCGGCATTTTCCTCCTTGTCAACATAACCACGAATCGCTAGAAAGTAAAATGAAATAACCGCAATTGTTATATAAATTATTAACTCCGAGTAAAAGTAGCGTTTAAAATAGTGTTCAATCACATGAGAAATAGCACCCCAAATACCTACCCATAGGAATACTGTCAGTACGGTTTCTTCAAGAAACTGACGGTATTCAATTGATTGTTTCATCCCTATTTCACCGGGAGAGTATTACTATTACCTGCGCATCAATGTTCTTGTTCTTAGGTAGGTCGTTGTTGTCGTCGTCGTCGTCGTCTAGAGACCAAACGACGCTGTACTAGCCAGCATGGGGCGAACAGGGTTCGTCGGCATGTAGTTCGCCTTGCATTGGATATCAGGCTCAGGGCAAGGCGCGCACTGTGCCGCAGGGCATGCCGGGCACGCCTTCGGCTCAGGGCACTTAACCACTGGGCAACGAGGGCGCGGGCAGGGCGGGCACTCACCAATCTTACAAGGCTTAGAGCATGTAGAAATACAAGGCGGGCACTTCGGTACCGACGACTTGAGGACATACTTAGACATATCAGGTAGCGGCGGGCACTCCGTCTTGAGCATATACTTAGACATATCAGGTAGTGGCGGGCAAGGTGGGACTGCCGACTTCTTCATCCACTTTGACATATCAGGTGTGGGGCACGAGGGGCACGGTGGGCAACGCTCACGAGGTGCATAAGGCATTCCAGTAGGGGACGAGTTAGAGCCAGCATCCCCACCACCTGACGCACAACCGCAAGGACGGGGCTTGTGGCAACGATCGCAGACTCCACTCATCTCGGCAGTACTTGGCCAATCAGGTGCCGGTGGCATGTCCAAACCACTCATCGCTGCCTTTGCGCAACCGCAAGGTGTCTTTCCGCAGCGATTGCATGTGCTACCACTCTCAAACTTCTCTAGTACCACTTTTCCCCTAACTTTTCCAAGAACATACCCTACCGCAAAGATAAGTATAACACCCAGCAAAAGAAACAAAGGTGTAATCTTCAAGCCCGAAGCCATTCTATTTAGTGTATGAGTTTTTATGCCGGGCATTCAAAAATTGAAATGAACACCTGGATTTCAAACATAAAATCAAAGATTCACACTGATGACACGACGGATGCGACTGATGCAACTATCCGCTGAGGAGGAGGGGGTCTATACCACTTGTCGGTTGTTTCATAGAATTTGTTCAATTGGAAACGGAATCTATGATACCATAATGCCTTATATCGCATATGTGTATTCTTATGTAGCATATATTATTCCGTTCCTAATGATCTACGCTCTTTATATCGGCTCAATGCATCCATATACAAATCTCTGCACAAACTTCTCCATCATTGAATTTATGAATTCCCTATTCCTGATCGGCAGTTCTATTTGTAGCATGATCTTACAGATCGTTACTAGTACAAATACAGCATTTATTGCCATAATTTCAGGCATTTGTATTTATGTTATCGCGAAAATTCAGCGTCCGCAAAATTAAGCGGTGCGCATGAACTTTGCGGTAGCGTCTACCTTAGGGCAACCGAACATCTGGGGATACCACGCACCCCATGTATCACCTAGGCGGCTGCAAATCGTCTCGTAATTGCCCTTCCACGAATACGATGCGCTCACCTCATTTGGATTTTTTATGCAACCGAAATTTGCGGGATCGCCAAGATTTGCCGCTTGTATCTGGCGGCACATATCCTGTGCGCGCGTCTTATAGTCCAGACCGCCGACCATAGAATCGTCAAAACTTGCTGCCGATCCACGGTGCTGGATATTTGCATCCGATAGGTTGTAATCGTAGCCACCGGTTCCAATCTCCGCCGAAACCGAGCCCGCCATCATACCCATATTTCCGCTCTGCGCAATATCAAGATTATGCGACGAAGGTATATCTGCCTGCGAACGGTTATCATCAGGCAACTGAACGATGGGCTGCGGCGCTCCAAATCGGTACTCGGCGTTGGCGGGCGTTGATGCGCCATCCGTCATATTCTGTAGAACTTTGAGCTCATTCATATAGAGTTTGTAGAGCTTCGGTGGTACAGGTGTGTCGCTAATCATATACTTATTAAGATTTGACTCAATTGTAGAAATTTTATCCAAAATCTGCTGCGTCTGTGCAAATGCGGGATCACTCTCCAAACCCACCGATATGCTCCACTTCATTGTGCGTGCCAGTTGTAAGAGACCCTGAAGCTGTGCGCCCATTGCCGAATTTGTAAGTGTCGGTGCTACCGAAGGGGACATTGGCTTTCCACCGTGAGGTACCTTATTCAATTGTGGTAATGGTGCCGTTGCACTGGTTCCCATTGTGTGCAGAAACTTATCAGCGTCGGCAGGGGTAATATTAATTTCTTTTAAGCTCAAGATACCACGATTTACACCTGTAATCATATCACCCAAATCCGCAGAGAGCTTATCCAACTGCGAAATACGAGTCATGACATCCGCTGAGGACGACCGCAAATTTGACAATCTTAGACTCTCTGCGTCTACGCGTGTCTTTAGATTGATTAGTGTATCAATTGTAAGTCCATTCGGATTATTACCTACCGGTGTTGGATCTGGGACCGCTGCCTTACCGCGCAAAATATCAATAGAGGAATCGTACGCCTTACGCAGTTGATTTACATCATCGAGAGAGAGTTTCGAGGCATTTGAGTTTACGAGTGCTGCTTGTAGTTCATTTGATATAGTATCTGCCTCCATCATAAAGTATTGGGTTTGCTGTAAATCGTCTGGTGTTAAATTGAGGGTCTTTGGGTCCTGCGCATTGTACAAAAGCTTAAAATTCTTAATCACTTCCAGGAGTGCCTGAACATCCTTATGCTGGGGAAGTGCCTTTTGCGGATCTGTAGTGGTCGCCGCTGATGTATCGCGCGCAATCGCACTTGTTTGATTTGCATCTGGTAGCATCCCGTCAAATCCTTCTACCTTTTTCCTATTCATGTACAGAAATCCTAAAAATACTAGGATGAATACAAAAAGGAGACCCGTTTCTGTCTTCATTTCCCTCTAACACGGGAAGTCAAAATTCACAACGCCTCATATTACTATGTAATTTGAGGTGTTTGATAATACAACCGGGCAATTATCTCACAATAACAGTCTTTCCCTGTGAATCCTGTAGTTTACAGCCTGCTGCTGCCGATTGCTTGATAGTATCATAATTGGAGGAAGAGGGTGATACCGCTCCATTTACCATATCTGAGTCGGCAATAACACATATTGAGCCCCGCCCAGATGCAACCGCCTGTTTAATAGCATTTATACTTGCAGCCTGCATATCTTGTTTTTGTAGTGCACTGAATGCCGCCTGCAATTGATCCATTGTTGTTCCTTTAGAAACTAAACCTTTTGCAACCAAATCGGGTATAAGTCCACTCATTATAAATTGCATTTGATCCGCCGAAGGTTTAGGAGCATTTGGTTTTGTTACATCATACCCTTGTGCTTTCATATATGCGATTTCCTCTGTCATAATTGCCTTCATAGAGTCGTCGGTCAAAGTGAGTCCGCTTGCCGGAGATGTTACCATTGGTAACGGTGCCTTTGTCGCCACATTTTTTGGCACTCCTTTAATCATAATCTCAGTATCACGAATCTTCTGTGCTAATGTATGAGCATCGAGAAGACCTGACTGACTTGTAAATTGGTGATAGCTGAGAGGTGACACCTTCGCAGCAGAGGCGAGAATTGTATGCTGTGTCGCCGGTGGCTGCGATGATATGGCATTTGGCGGTGTAGGAGTTGTCTGTTTTGGTATGTGTTGCGTGAGTAACTGTGCGTTCGGCGCCGTATTTGGAAGTAAAGCAGTCTTCACAACCATGATGCTCAAATGCTTCGCTTTTGCAAATGATGCTTTACGCTTCAATGTTGCGTTCATAAATGTATATGCAAATGTTTGGCTGCTTGCCGGATTCATAGACTCACTCACTTGTAAAATAGGGAATTTGTAGGTTAGACCGGGCACATCACTTGTAATAACTGCGGTATATTGACCCGACGATGCCAAATCTGTTTTGAGTTGTTCTATCGCTGCCGGATCCACGACTGTCGCATTTACAATAAATGCAGGGTAAGGTGTTTCAAGTTCTTTAATATAGGGACCTATGCCTACATCACCAATCTGTAGCATAGGTGTTTGTAATAGAGCGTTGGGTGGTAGCGGTGGCGGAGTTACAGGATTGAGACTGCTGCATAAATCGTTCCACAAGCCACCCTTTGAGTACACACAATCACCGTTCGGTTTCCAAATACCGGTTAATGTGCCACAATCCGCCTTAGAATAGAGGCGTCTCTTATTATCAATTGACGGATATCCAAGATTTTTACACTCTGCTGTATCAAACTGCGTTTTACTCACTATCGGCGATGCAGTTATCATCTGTACGGCGGGCTTAGGCACCGATGGGGGCGCAGCGGGTGCAGGAGTAGGTACAACGGGATTAGGCTTATTGTTCAAGAACGCACACTGAGCGCTGTAACTACCGCCGCCCTTAACAAGGCACTCACCATTTGGAACCCACTCTCCATTCATATTTTTCTCACATTCATCTTTTGTATATACACGAATACCATTATCGGCAGACGGTTTACCAAAAGTACCACATACTGCCTCACTTGACGGCGGTGCAGTATTCAAGAACGCACACTGAGCACTATAACTGCCGCCACCCTTTATGAGGCATTCGCCGTTTGAAAACCAATTTCCGTCCATATTCTTTTCACATTCAATTTGGGTGTATACACGAATACCATTGTCAGCAGACGGTTTACCAAAAGTTCCACATACTGAGTCACTGGACGACTGGAAACCCTCTGTCGCATTTGGTGCATTTTTCGGCAAAGCCGCTGTTTGAACAACTTGGAATCCAAGTGTCTTTGCTCCAAAAAATACCGGACTCTCCTTTACAAATGACGGATTTGTAAATTGGATGGCAACTGTCTTATTTGATAAATTGGTGATATCGTTTACCATAAGAAGTGGGAACGAATAGGTTACACCAGGAAGATTGGATGTAACTGTCATTGTATAGTCGCCCATAGACGCAAGATTTGTCTTCAACATATTAATAGCATTTTGATCTAACAAACTTGCTGATACCGTAAAATCGGGTGTAGAGGTTGTTCCCTCCGTAGCACTCGGTGTTACATTCACATCACCAACAGGTATCTGTCCTGTTTTCATAACAACCTTGCCAGTTGTAATTACAACGGGCTCTGCAGGTGCCTTAGGTGTTGGCGCTGGAATCTGTCTTGGTGCTGTTACCGATGTATCCGCAACTACACCGGCAGGGTTACTAAGTAGTAGAGGACCGGATCCTGCGCCTGTACCTGCAAAAGGACCCATGGAAAATCCAAGAGTCTGTGCGGCACGATTGCTTCCATATCCATTTCCTACACCACCATTCCAGGACGCCATCGTGTCTCCGTTACCATCATTAAAATTCGCAATGGGCATAGCCGGTGCCTGCTGCGCAGTCATATCTTCAAATGCTTCTACACTTCCGCCACTTGGTATTGCGACAGCTTGTATTAGATTTATAGGATTCATTGAATTAATAGGTAAGGTATTTGTCACTGGTGGCGGATTTGCAAAGTCTTCGTCCGTTTTTATACGACCAAATATCTCAGGCCACATGTACAATAGAACAATGACTGTAATTGTGGCAACAATTGCCAGGGCTATTCCTACTGAATCCATTCTGCTTGTGGTCTTTAAAAAATTTGACTGAGCATAGTACAAATATATATCCTGTAATATGGCGTCTTCAGTGGCATATAAACTTCGGTACAAAGAGGACGATGTCATTGAAGTAGGACTAGATGAAGCCGGTCGGGGTTGCCTATTTGGTCGTCTGTATGTCGGGGCAGTTGTCTTCAGCAATGATACCGATGATATGTTTGACAATGGCGCTGCGCTAAAAGAGATTCGTGATTCTAAGCTTCTAACAAAGCGTAAACGCGATATACTTTACGATTATATTCAAGAATGTGCATTGGATAAGGCGGTTGCGTTTGTAACGGCGGCAGAGATTGATGAACAAAATGTACTTCAAGCTGACCTAACGGCGATGCATCGCGCTTTGGATAAACTTGAAGTTCCTGTGCAGCGAGTTCTAGTTGACGGCGACCACTGGCGACCTTATAAAGATACAGAAGGTCATACGATTGTAGACGGTGATGCGCAGTACTTGGCGATTGCGGCAGCAGGTATTCTCGCCAAAGTCTCACGGGATCGCTGGGTTGAGGAGATGATTCAGTCTAATCCAGAGTGGGATACCCACTACGGATTAAGTACAAATATGGGATACGGAACTGCCAAACACATGACGGGTTTGACTGCTCATGGCGTTACTAACGAGCACCGTCGCAGTTTCGCACCGGTTCGTGCGATTACAGGCGAAGTGAAGAAACGCGCCAAGTCCACCGACCGTTGGCTAGGAGAGGACGATTAGGCTACGCTTAGAACCAGCCGCCCATCATCTTGTTCATGTTGTTGTTGTTGCGGCGGTGCTTGCGGCTCTTGCGCGACTTGCGGCTCTTGCGCGACTTACGCGAGTTCTTCTTGTTATTGCGGCGGGACTTGCGCGAGTTCTTGTTCATGTTGTTGCGGCGGCGGCGTCCTCCAACCTTGCGGCTCTTGCGAGACGCACGGCGAGAGCGGCGAGAGGCGCGGCGGGAGCGGCGGCGGGACGCGGGGGCGGCGGCGTTGTTGCCATTCACCAACGACATGTTGTTGTTGTTGTTGTTGTTGCGGCGGCGACCTCCAACGCGGCGGGACTTGCGGGACGCACGACGGGACTTGCGGGACGCACGGCGGGAAGAGCGGCGAGTAGAGCGAGCCATTTGTTTCTGATTACGGCGGCTATTTTTATTTCGTCGGCGACCTCCACCTGTTGTGACGGAATACTCGGCAAGGTAAGGATCGCCAGTGGAGGGGGTTCCCGAAATAGAGAATGGAGCAAGATAGCCTCCTGTCTGACCAGGTAGCCGGGGAGCCGCCGCTCCTAACGCATCAAATAAACCGCTCACCGCACCCGTTGCCGCTCCGACCGTATTACTCGCGACCTTACCAACGCCCTTACCAACGCCGCTAACAACATTAGTTGCACCCTTACCAACGGATCCCAACGCATTTGTTAGAGATCCAAATCCCATATTTACCGCTGTAAATGACGAATTCATTGGCGAATTATTATTTTTCTTGTTCTTATTGTTCGCCTTGAACGAATTATTCTTGGCATTCGGGGACGCCTCAGGATCCTGGCTCGCAGATAACCAATTATTGTGTCTAGGAGCCTTTGCGGCATTCATAGCACTTTTATCATTCCGTTCTACATTCAAATTCATTGGAGTATTCTTAGCAGCCTTAGCACCATTAAGACCGTTCATATTTCTATTCTATAGCGGTGATTTTAACCGCAGAAAAATTGAGTACATAAAGCGGTCATCTGTGTTTCTAACAAAATGAAGGTGTTGTACTTTGACACCGAGACAAATGGATTGCCGAAGAGCCGGGGCGGCGCCGATACTGATATAAAGAACCACCCAGAACCGGTAGAAATTGCTTGGCAAATATTGGACGACGGAGTCTTAGTAAAGAGGCGGGCGGTACTCATTAAGCCGGACCCTGATATCGTATGGAATATGGAGAGTGCGACAATTCATAAAATTTATAAGTCATTCGCACTTGCGAACGGCACACCGGCAGCGGATGTATTTACGGAATTTAAGGAGGATTGTGCGTGCTGTGATGCGATAATTGCCCACAATCTTGCGTTTGACTTGCCCGTTGTAAAGTGTGCATGTTTGCGCATCTGGCCTGCCGAGACCGACTTTTCGTGGCTGCCGGCAAAGCAGATTTGTACTATGAAACTCACAACACCAGTGTGTAAGTTACCATTTGTCAATTCCAAGTATCCACGGCGTGAGGGGGACTATAAACAACCGAGGCTCGCCGAACTTCACCGGTTTCTCTTTGGCAATGAAGGGAGGTATGAAGCACATCGCGCAGCCAGCGATGTAGAGTGTCTTGTTGCGTGTTTGCAGGAGATGTTACGACGAAATATCCTTGTTCTATAATAGGGATGTATCTACCGCTCTCACACGGTCAAACAATGTATTACGAAGTCCACGGAAAGCGGGACGGACCGGTAGCACTTGTATTACATGGCGGACCCGGTGCCGGTCTTTCACCGCGATCCGTGAATCTTTTTGATTTGAATCGGTGGTGCGTTATTCTTTATGACCAGAGAGGTTGCGGTAAGTCGTTACCGTTTGGCGTTCCGTCCCTTTCCCATAATACCACGGATGATTTGCTGGACGATATGGAACGGCTGCGAAAGGCACTTAAAGTAAAAAAGTGGTATTTGACGGGTGGTTCCTGGGGCTCTACATTAGCATTGGTCTATGCCGAAAAATATCCTCATCGTGTGACTGGAATGTTACTGAGGGCTCTTTGTTTAATGGATGATACAGAATCAGCATGGCTTTACGAGCCCAACGGTGCTGCGCAAGTGTTTCCCGCTGAATACGAAAAGTTTTTAGCACCGTTAAGTCCCGCCGAACGCAAGGGAAATATGCAAGATATTTTGCGAGCATATCAACAGCGTCTTACCAGCCCCGACAAGCGCGTTGCTCTCAAAGCGGCTGCCGCTTGGACTGCTTACGAAGACTCTGTAATTGCTTTGATTCCTAAACCACCTACTTTTAAAGGAAAGAATGACATATCTGTGGCAATTATGGAAAATCATTACTTTATTAACGGTGGATTCTTGCGCCCTGGACAAATCCTAAAGAACGCTCATAGACTCAAAGGAATCCCGATTGATGTGGTTCACGGACGCTACGATATGATCTGCCCCTATCGTTCGGTCCAAGAG
>Ga0007807_1000555_pt1 | contig 13137 bp, 14 predicted proteins | sample CryBogCBE12Aug09_FD_71220 | JGI IMG/M metagenome (GOLD analysis project Ga0007807, IMG submission 71220) | Freshwater microbial communities from Crystal Bog, Wisconsin, USA - CBE12Aug09 | ecosystem: Environmental > Aquatic > Freshwater > Lake | place: Crystal Bog, Wisconsin, USA | collected...
CTCCTTATAGACGGGAGCTGGACTCCCGTGTTACTTTAAGTTTTTTGGTTTGTTAGCACCACCCCAGATTTGCTCTGGAGTCATAGATGGTCCTGATGGTTCTGCTTCGTCAGGCAAGTCAACTTTGTACATGCCATTATTCTCTGAAGCTTTACTACCGAGACTTTCCATTAAGTGGTTCAAGTGGTCATCGTGTTCGTGAGCCTCTTCAACCAACTCATTAATTCTTGCAACGGCTTCGTCATCTGTAAGAAAACGGACTCGACCTCTTTGTACAGCTCTTAGAACAAAAGGATCTCTTCTCAAGTCTTCAACTAGGGACTGAACACTTCCGTGCAATCCATTAGCCTTAAGCTTAAACGAACCCTTAGGACTTGAAAAGTTAGTAGCCGAAGGCATTAAGTTTTCAATCCAAGAACTTATGTCAATGTTCTCAAGGCCCTTGGTAGAGACTGAGGGAGTTACACGAGCAGCAGAAACATCAACTGGATCTGCCTTGTGCTCTACGTAAACACCTTCATCAAAAGGAACATTTACAGGGGTACTATTACCGTTATCTCCAGAACGTGATACTGTTCTAGCCATTTTATTTCTCCTTGTTTCAAGGCAGTTTACATACTTTGCAAACTGCTAACAGATCTAGGAAATCAGAATCTGCGATTGGGGTGGGTAGGAGCCAGAAGGCGGTGGAGGGCATCTGACCCCTACCCGTATGGTTGTTAAGACTAGGCCTTAACGATCTTGTACTTACCTGCTAACCACTAGTGCGGTTAGCCGGAGACTTTACATCGACTGGTTCTCCGAACAACTCACCAGTTTCTTCAAACTGGATAAGGTCTTCTTCTAGGCTTTCACAATCTTTCCGAGGCCACGGGGGTTAAGAACAATCTCAGAAACGAGCTCGTCCATGACCCAACCCTTGTGGAACTTCTCGGGGGTGTGGTTCTCTTCGACGTCCAAGGAGTACATGACAGGGAAGACACCGAGGAACTCGGGACTTGGGGTCATGTAAACGGTACCCTGAGGAACCTCAATAGAACGCTGAACCTGGAAGCCACCGAACTGAACAATACGCTCACCGGCAACAACACGGTCCTTGAAGGCCCAACCGGTCTGGTTAATGTCCCACTTGTAAAGGTCACGGTAGTCAATTGGGTTGAACAAAAGACGACTAGCCTCTAACTGGTGAACTTCAATCAGGGCAACCAAGTCGTACATTGAGTCAGGAGTGATGTAGCCACTCAACTCGTTAACGATGTGGTTGGGGGAGACGGTGTGGTTGGGGTCAACGGCGTAGTTGTTGATAGCAGACTCAAGGATGGTAATAAGACGAGCGTCCTCTTGCATCATGATAGCTTGCTTCGACATGTCCTGGGCGTACTCAACGATGTTAACGCGGAGGTACCAGAGGTCTTCCTTCTTAATCTGAGGGAAGGTGGCGATACGGAACAAGCGGACCGGAACCTTCTTGCCTTCGAACGGAGTGACACGAACTTCACCCTCGTTACCAGAAAGAACGTAAGCCTGACCGTACTCGTCCAGAACGTCGTACATGACGGGAACACCGGGAGTCAATGGGTCTTCCAGAAGAACGTTACGGGTCATACCCTGGTAACGAAGCTTAAGCTGGATAGGACCAATCATACCCTGGCCCAAACGGACCATGTAGTTGTCCTTGTCGGCAAGGATAGAAGCAAGGCGACGCTGCTTCTCTTGGTTAGTAGCTGCTGTACGGCCTGTAGCGGTCTTCAGACGGTCCTTTGCCTCTAGAATCTCGGCAACATAGTCGTCGGAGCGCTTGGCTGTACGGGGAGCCAAGTGTTCTGTGGTGTATGAACTCATTTTACTGGTTCCTTTCTTAGTTAACGCCAACAGGCACTAAACGGATAACAATTTGGGTCGGCCCAAGAACGTCAATCAGTTCAGCAACAGGGGTGGCATTGGCATTGGGAGCAGCTGAAGTCAGCATACCCTTAGCACTACCTGTACCAGCGTACAAGAAGACGCGAGCACCAGTTGTTGAAACTGAGTATGACTGAGTTGTGTCAAAGGCAGGAGCTGTGATGGTGAAGAAAGCATTCTCACCACCGAGCCAAACTGCCCAAGCGTTAATACCAACCTGAGTCACATCATCAATGTTCGGGTTACGGTCCAAGCAGCTCAAACCGAAAGGCTTGGGACTGGTTGCAGCACTAGTAGCCAGGTTTCCATCGAAAAGGGCAACAGTGTCGGGACCAGATCTGTAGACGACCATACCCGAGTAAACGTTACCCGTCTCCGAAGGATCCAGGAAAGTGTTGTATGGAGTAGCTTCGTACTTTTCATACAACGGAGTACACGTGCGGTGTGCCCCTACGTTGGCAACAGAGTTTAACTGTAGCATATTTCTTTCTCCTTATGGGATTTACTTTAATGTCATTAGCCAGTCGTCAGCCTGTACAGACTGGCGAGTGACAGTTGAGGCCGTCGTCAGGCGACCCATTTCGGGCAAAGAATTATTTCCCTTTGCCACTTTTTGGCTCCGAGGCTGACGGGCCCCAGATTCTTCGAGCATGTCAAGACTGGCCTTAAAGCCTGCCAACTTGGCATCTGACATTTGCTCAAACTTTGCAACGTGCTTGAGACGGTCATCTTCTGTGACCATACCAAGACGCTCTAAACGCTCTACAACTTGCAGGGCATCGAAAATCTTCTCACGACTTGACTGGACAGTAGCAACTGTACCAGCGTAGGGAGCGTAGGCAGGATTGGTACCGTCCATGGGGAAGGTTTCCTTAGCGTGGGGACCTTGCTGAGGAACAATACCAGTCTCTGAACCATCGTTGTAGTAGTTAACGTAACCAGCATCTTCACCGTTAACTTCTTCAGGAACGAGGACGTTAGTCTTGTGGTCAGGGTTAATTGTTTTCTCATATGTGAAGTTACTACCAGAGTCATCAAGGTCACGAACGTCAGTAATCTGAAGTGTCTCTTGGTTACCGTTAGCACCCTTGTGGATATTCCCGTTAGCCATTCTACCACTGCAACCAGCCTTTTCACAACCAGGACCTGTGCAGTGCTCTTCGGAAGCCTTCTTCTTCTTCAAGAAAGCAGGCTTTTCGTCCTCTTCCTCATCTTCTTCTTCGTCCTCATCGTCAGAGGCCTTCTCAGACTTCTTGCACTTAGCACAACCCTTGCCCTTACAGTGCTTGCAGTCAGTCTTCTTCTTGGCAGCAATTCTTTCTTCGTCGTCGCCGTCTTCGTCATCATCTGCAGCTGCAAACTTGTTAATGTCCTCCAAGTAACCCTCAAGAGCCATTAAGTCCTCGTAGGCTTGCTTGTAGTTAGCTGTGACAACCAAGTTGTCCTCAATCTCATTGATAAGACCGGCAACTGTACCGACTGAGTAAACAATGTCCTGGTCATCAGAGGCGAGGCGGGTGAACTCATTTGCAGAAACTGCTGCAGTAAAAAGTCTTGTAAAGTCAAAGTCACTTTGACCGTCAATAGCATCACGAATCTCACGACTAGCCTTGTAGACGTTGTACAGGGTGTCATCTAATGTGTTCGAAGCGTACACGGGACCACCCTCGACATAAACGGCACTGGAACCAGGTCCACCGATAAGTTCACCTTGCATGGGGGCATCAAGGTCTTGAACATTAAGTTGGCGGGCCCAAGGCTCATTAGCAACCCAACCTTGCATCTCTTCAGCAGGAGCAGGTGACTGGCTAGAAAGACCAAATGGTCCATCAATATACATATTGGTAACTTGGTCATAAGGCATTTGGCGTGGAGTAGTTGAGCCTGGAAGACCTCTCTCCTGCCAAGCATTGTCTGCCTGTCTTACAAGTTCATCGTCAAATCGACTCATTGTTGCTCCTCATTTGTTTCTTCTGAGCCTTGCTGGCCCTTTTGATTTTGAAAGAATTCTTCCTGAGCTACTGCTTGGAGCGCATCTTTCCCTCTAGTAATCTTTTGTGAAGATGCAACTTGGTCATCGTCTAGCATGGTTCCAATACTAGCCTTTTTGTGCTTCTTCTTCTTAAGTTTACTTTTTTGATTCTTTATCTTTTCTTTTACAGTTTGCTCTGCAGAAGGGATAAATCTGTTCTTCTTATTCTTAACAAGTTCTGGATTAACACCTGTGAAAGAAGGCTTGTGGTGGTTAAGTTCCATAGGGGGTTCTTCGTGACCACACTGTGGGTTTTCACATTGGATATTAAACCCTCTGCGGCCACACTTTGGACACTTTCTTTCCCTATCTGTTGGTGGAGCGGAAAAGTAATCAGTAAAAGCAAGGCTCTTAAAAGCTGCCTTTTCTTGAATACCTTGTGATGCCTGCCACTCCTGGATAGCCTGCATGACTTCTGGACTAATAAAAGCACAGTCTTCACACACACCACCTCGGTAATTAGTACCCTCACACTGAGGACAATCACCTAGTACAGTAATGTTAATTCTTATAACTTCTAAGGCCTCTTTGATGAGGTTTGTAGAAACCTTCATTATTGGCATTATTGTACGTACATCTTATCTATAATCCAGGCACTCTCATCTGCTGGGTCAAATACATAACTCAGCTCAAAGAAGTTTGCCTGGTGGCAGTTCTCCCAAACAAGACTCTCAATACGCTTGCCTTGCTTGTAAACAACTACCTTGCGACCCTTTAATGCAGGAATGTGGACACAGTATTCTGCAGGCTTACTTGCGTACTTACCACAAGCACTACAAGTTGTACCAGCAACATCTGCGCCCATACTTACAGCATTTAACTTACCCTCCATAATGGCTTTCGCCAGTTTTGGAAAAGTTTGTGCGTCTACTTCCATAAGGCAGTAAACTGAACCATCAATGATACCACTTGCCAACTTTGTCTCACGATAAATAGCATCCTTGATAACCCCACGGGCTCTCTTTGGATCTTGGTTATTGTGTTCAACAAAAACTGGACGACCAATAAAGGTCTTGTAACCCTTCTTAATTTCATCTACAGGCCAACCGTCATAGTTAGCATTTACTCTAGATGAAATGGCACGGGATACAGTGTAGAGATAACCTTCCTTTTTAGAGAACTTAAAGTCCTTAAAAGTTACAGGATGAAGGTCAATCTTTTCACGTTTACCTAAAGCAGAGGTAGGGGTTCCACCCATTAACGATACTGTAGGAGCGCCAAATTTAATCATGATATACAGTACCTTGTATGGTAAACTGGACCCATTACATTGTTCTGGCCAGAAATTATTGGGGGTTCCTTTGATTGGCCAGAAGTTGTTTTAATTCTAAGAGCATCTTTTGGTGGTCTTCACTTACACTTAAGTGATAGGCGGCAAGTTCAGCGGCAATACGGTCTGCTCTTTTAGCAGCAATTAAAAGTATTGCTCCTTGTAAACCAGCAAGTGTTGAAAGAATTAAGTTAAGTAGAATCCAGGGATATGGGTCCCAGGTTACTGTATTAACTGAATTAAGAATCATCCAACCAAACATAAAAACTACAAATGCAAATACAAAAGGCCATGAACCCATACCGTGGCGCATACCATCGGCAGCTTTTTCACCAAAAGTTCTTTGGTCACCGGAACGAACGTGAGGGTGAAAGTCCCAATGACTAACCTTCTTAATCGTCCGCATCTAATAGTCCTTCATGGTATCCTAAGTGACGGTTTAAGTCACGACCAATACCATCTACTTTGTGTTCCAGTCTATCCCACTGGTCTTTAGCACTAGAACCACCATTGTTCTTGTGTTGGGACAAAAGTTGTTCTAGCTTGTCATCCATATCTGCTTTAGTTTCCGCAAGTTCTTTTTGGATACGGTCAAGTTCTTTAGAACTGTGATGAGTAAAATATCTTTGGACCAACTTACCTAATGCTGCAAGTGCACCGGCTGTGAAGAAAGCATTGGCAATGTAACCAAACCATACGTTTGATGTGTTGAAAAAATTTGAAGCAAAAAACATCTTTACTCCTTAGTGTAAATACTGTTACTAAGGTCTAAGTCATTGAAGTTTCTGGCAAGTTTACCCTCACCCTCTTCAATAATTGAAATCTTTTCAAGGTTACTAACAACACTTAAAAATGCTAACGTAGGCTTTGCAAGCTTAGGAAGAATTCTAGGTTCTTTATCTAAAAAACGACTCATTGTGGCTTTCCTTTTTAAAACTCATCTAATCCACCACCGTCAATTTTTGGGTAATCCATTCCACCATCATTACTTGCATGACTATCAGTGTCTGAAGTTGGAACCATAGGTTCCTTATCTTCTATGATTGAAGCAAGGTGTTCTTTAAATTCATCTTCATTGAATTTTTGGTAACTATCATCAACAATAATTTGCATACCCTTAGCAAGCTTCATACGCTTACGCTTCTTCTGCTCAAAAGGTACAGCAAACTTCATACGGTCACCATAAGTAACTGTCTCAAATGGTTCATCATCAAAGTCATCGTCCCAACCACTTACACTAGCAGTCTTCTTCTTAGGACCAGTTTTTGGACCCTTGCGACTTGGCTTAGGAGCGTTCTTCTTTTGCTCATAAGAAATCTCTGGCCTCTGACGTTCTGTACCACGGTCAGTATTATCAGAACTTTGGTTTGCCATTGAAGGATAGACTTCGGGAACTTGAGAAACATCGTACGGGTTACCAGGTTGAGTCATGTTAGGTGCTGCCGGCATACTTGCAAGACCAGCCATTGCACCAGGAGCAAGTTGTGCACCAAGTGAAGGGTCTTCAAGCATCATCATGTAAGCCTGATATTCTTGGAAGTATTCTGGAGGAATAGGAAGACCAAGGATACTTAGTCTTTCAAACAATTCCTTCTTGAACTGTTGTTCAGCAACCACTGTTGCCAACTTCTCATTCTTGCGGGCTTCAACTTCATCCTCAAAGTCAATTGGAATGTTAACTGCAAGAGTAGCAAGTGAAATTGGGAAACCGGCACCTTGAAGTTGTTGTAAGAAACCACGCTCAACTGATTCATCTCGTAAGTTCATAGAACGGAAACGAACTTCCGGAATAGCTAACTTTGGTCGTTCTTCTACAAACTCAGCACCAGTTTCTTCGTCAACCATAAGAACAGTTTCCATGATTGGAATCTTCTTACCACCAACATTACGGAACTCATAGTGGCCCTGACGTTCAGCAACTGGTTCCATACGTGAACGAATAAACTTTTCAATCTTGTGCTGGTAAGTAGACAACATCTGAGTAATCAACTCACGGTTTAAAGCACCAGATGCATAGGTACCACCATTACCACCCTGCAGCAAGTCAGCACCAATACCGAATACCTGCATAACCTTAGACTCAACTCTCATAAAGTCTTGGTCAAGTCGAGGCATTGATTCACGGCCAAAAGCATTTTCAATCTTCAAACCGTGGTGATATGTCATCAATCGGAAGTCTGAGTTAACAGCCATAGCCAAGTCATCACGTAATGCCTGGAGTTCTGTTGCATCAGGGATCCATGGTCCGTCTTGGTCTACATCAGGAAGGCCAAGAGTAGCCAGGATAAGAGGAGAATATAGTCGGTCAGCGATGGCGTCTTGTGCAGCGTTGAGAGACTCCTCCAACATAAGCATACGGAAAGCACGAAGTAGAATAGGAGTGCCATGTTCGCTCCATGGATTAGTATTGTGGGTTACAAGACCAGCAGTAATGTGACTATGGTAGTCGGCAATGCTTAGAGCACAAGTTACTTCTTCTCCAATTACTTCGATATTCTCAACGGCGTCCCATTCAACTGTATCCTTATAAACATTCTTAACTACTTCCCTCGAATGTACTTGCTTTCTAGGCAGGAGAGTGTCTAAGTTTTCAGAAAGAATTGATAGACCAATGTGATTTTGTACTACTACACAACCGTCATTTAAAGTACTAGATACTCCAAGTAAAGATAGCATTAACTGTACGTCGTTTAACAGTCCCTCATTACTGGAAGTCCAGTAGACTCTGGGGTAGTCTCCATCAAAGAAACAACCATCAGTGTCCAGGTAGCCCGATAGGAAGTTCCACCAGGCTTGGGGACCACTCTCCCAAATAATCTGAGGAACTATCTTATTATGACAAGTTTGGCCAAATATACCAACTTCACGGAAGAGATTGATTAACTTATTGCTCCCCGTCTTTCCGACTCTCTTACCCGAGTTTTCATTGGACTTGATTCTGTATTGCAAAGATGAACTGGCCATTTCGGGGATAGAGCAGTCATACTTATCTACGAACTCTCTAGTCCAGTCTACTATCTCTTGGTCGTTACTAGTTATACTAAAGTCAGAATTAGTATATGAACCATCACCAATCATCATTCCAATAAATCTAGCTAGGTCTGGGTCTAGGAATTCTGAACCAAAACTACAATGGGAGCCAACACGTACTAGATCTCCAACCTTAAGATCTTGTGCCTGTACCCATTCCTGACTTATAGAACTAGCCGGGAAATAGTGGGGGTTTGAACCGTTTTTAGAACCACCAATATGGCCTGCCTTCGACTTAGGATTGTCAAAAGTTCTATTACAGGCCAAGCATGTGTTTTCTGATTTAATAGTCTTCTTAATCCAGAATGGGTGCTCAAGAGTCGTCTTAATAGTACGGCCAAACTTTGTAGTAATTTTGACTACAGTTTCGGGCTCACGTAGACTATTTGCCTGTACATGACTAACTACAGCTCTATCATTCTCAGTGTCCCAGGCAAAAACTGGGTCCCCAACCTTCAATTTTCCAGCTGGTACTGGTCCAGAAGGTGTAAGTACGTCAGTGTCGGGAGTTACACACTTGAACTTAATCTGCTTCATGATTACATCAGAAACAGGGATTTCTTTATCCTGACGTGCCCAAGCAACAACATCCGGGTACATCTGCATAAGCATTGCATACTCTTGCGGAGGGTCACGACGTTCAATAAGGCGCTTAATTTCTTCAGGCACCTTAATGTGGTACTGGTAAGTTCTTAATGCACGGTTCTTAGCAACAATAACGTCATTGGGGTTAATGATTTCATCATCTTCCCAAGCACCAATACCATCATGCCATGAACCCATAGCAAAAACTTCACCAACAGTCCAGTGTTCACGACCAAGGTCAAATAAGAACTCGTTATAGTCAAGACCATCAAAGAAGAGTTCATTATAGAACTCTGAAATACGCTTATCCGGGTGGACTAGTTCAATGTCTAGTAATGGGTAACGAGTATAGATGTCAATAAGTGAGGGGACTAAGTAGTGAGTGGTGTACATGAGGCGAGCCCAGTCACGAATCTTACGTGTCTGTTCGTCCGGGTCCTCCATGTTGAACCACCAGGTACGTTCACGCCAGTATTCAAAGGGGTCGTGAAGTTTAGGCAAAGCCCACTGAGAGTCTGAACCATGGGCGGCACCAAGTCTACGGTTAGGCGTTTGGGCCATACCACTAAGGTCAACACCACCCATTGTGGCCGTACGAAGATTGTTTAATCTACTACGACCTTCGGTAGGCATTGCTGCAACGTCATTAAATAATGAACCATTACGGGCATTATTCAACATATCCTTTGCAGCAACTCTACGGGTTACTGGATTTCTAGGAAGAGTTATACCAGACTGTCTCATTTTATTGAGTTCCGTCTGGGCACTCCAATCCTTATTAGCCATTGGCTAGTCCTATTCTATTCCACAACAAGAAATGCCGGCGGCCTTTTCATTCTTACAACTGGGGCAGAAAGTAGGGCCGGTACCAACCATAATGATTGTACCACCGGCTTCATCTTGTTCAATCTCTACACCACTTAAACTGACATTTCTAGCAACTGTACGAATAGATGCCTGGCGGATATTTTGTTGACGTTCCATTACACTCCTAGTGTAGTATGTTAATTATTAGTTACCAAGGAAGGTGTGGTTGGCATTAATGTTAGAGTAAGGTGTGGCACCATTGACAACAGAAACTGGTTGTTGACCACTAACCACTGTACCACTAACAATAGAAATGTTTCTAACATTCTGGATACTCATTTGACCAATGTTACCATTAGTGTCTGTTGCGTTAGAACCAATGCCCATAGCGTAATAGTCAACATACATACCAGGAATTGCCCAGTTAATAATACCAATACCGTTACCTGATGCTGTTATGCGATAAGCAAGTTTTGGATTTTCTACAGCAGTAGAAGTATTGTTAAGAACAAATGTTTGGTTACCACTTGTTGAAGTTACTGTACCAGTAGCAAGTGTTGTCCAAGCTACAGAAGAATAAGTTGTGTTTTGGTAGAATCTGTCATTACTACCCTGCAACTGAAGAAAACAAGTGCCACTAAAACCAGCTGTAAACCAAAAGTCGGCATATACTGTTTCCATGTCTGAAAGTGTTAATAGAGGTTCTGGTGCACAAACAAAACTTATGTCTGTAGGCCCATTACCATTAACATTCAAGTTAAGTCCCGGAACTGCTGAACCTGGGGTACCACTATTCCAAGTATTCCCACTAGCAACTGCAGGCCAGGATACAGGAGCAGGATTGGTTGCTGCACCAACATTTTGTGTAGTACCACCAACAACATTGTTAGGCCCAATACTAGTTACTGTATTGTAGGAAGTCACTCCATTACCGTAGTTAGTAATAAATTGGCCCAATACATATGGGGACTTAATTTGCTTAGGCCCCTTGCCTTCTGCTGCTTGCATGTTTTCTCCTAAAGACTTAAGTAGTCTACATCAATGTCGTTCCCACCTGTTTCCTGCAAGAACTTTAAGGCATTACCAGAGAAGTCATCTAGTGTGAGTTCTTCATCTTCTGGTGGTGCCTCATCCTCAAAAACCTGGAGTTTTTCAACTCTAGGAGCAGGGGTTGGAGTGGGGGCAGGAACTTGTACCTTGATATTTTCAATCTTGGTTTCTAGAGTATTCAACTTGTTCAGTATTGGTGTAAGTAGTTTTGCAACTACTTCTTCAACACTAGTTTCAATGTCTTCTATTTCTAGTTGTTCTTCAGTTTCCTTGTGAACAAGTTTTTCTTTTAATAATTCAACCGCATCACTCCACAGGGTTGGTGTAACTTGGGAACCGGTAAGTCTTGCCAACTTATCTGTAGAGTTATCCCATTCAAAATCATACTCCACCCCAGAATAGTCAGTGATAGTTCCGTAAGTCATCCAACTTAAAGAACCCTCCACCTTAATACTGTCTATCCCCACCAGATTTTGTTTCTTAGAATCTAGTGAAGCTTCAAGGATTGGAGTTCTACTCACAATCTTAGCTTTACGTGTTCTGAACATTTTTACTTCTTAACTACCAACTCGTAATCAAACTTGCGCTCAACACTAGCTGTACGGTCATCCCAAATAACAGCGAACTCCTTGTCACCAAGGGCAACAACGGTGCCTGCAACCTTAGACTTAGCAGTCTCTGCGTAAACACGACTACCAACAAGGGTATTTGAGTTCAACTTAGCAAGTACACCAAAGGTGGCATTCTTGTGGGCTTGACGGTTATTGAAACCCTTTGCCTGCTTGTAAGCCATAACTGGTTGACCATAAGGAGCAGTCTGTTGGGCAGGGTTGGTGGGGTCTTGGCCGTGCATCTGGCCGGAGGCATTGTCACGGTCAATTTCAGCAGCCCAGTCCTTTCTCCAGTCCATCTCAACCTGCATGTTTTGCTGGGCATCATTGCTGTCTGCATCAATGAAGTCACCCGGGAGTTGTTGGTTAGGTGCAATAAAGTCTACATCAACCGGATTCGGGCCTTCAAAAAGGTCTGCAATCTTAATCTTTAACTTTGGTTCCATTTTCTTTCTCTTTCTTTGAAATAGAGATCTATTTTCTAATTTGACTTCTAAGGGGTTTTACATTTATTATCTGGGAGGTTTGGCAGTCCCATTATCATTTAAGTTACTAACTTGTGGTTGCATCATTGGATCTACCTCATCCGACATGCCTTCTGCAGCTTCATGCTCTGGTAAACCCATAGACCCAATTTGCTTTCTGTTACCAGGATGTGAAAAGGGTTCACTAACAAGGTCTGCTGGTTTGCTTGGGGTTACAATACCAAGTTCTCTATTAACTTTTCTTGCACCGGGTTGGTTCCCCATACCCCAGTTGTGACTACCTAAAGTAATAAAGTCATCATCAACTATATTTGGGCCCCCAAAGTCAAATCTAAATCTTTCTGCAAATGAGAAGGGGTTGTCACATTCTTCATGGGCATATAATGGTCTACCATCAGGTGCAGTACTAGTCTGAACTATTGCACCCTTACCATCTTTGTATGAAGCATCTTCACAGAATCTGCAAGAGGGTGTTTGTTGGTAATTTTCATTAACATGGGTAAAAGATCTACGAACACTAGCTTCAGTTGGTGGCTTAGTAGGTTGAGAAAAATCCAAGAAACTTTCTTCTGCTGACTTCTTCTTCTTAGGCCCCTTACCAGGTAAAAAGACTTCCGGTACCGGTTGTACATCTTCAGGCTTTGAAGTCCTTAACTGATCCATAATATAGGCAATACCAGGAACTGACCTAAGGCTTGTAGCACCTTCTTCACTGAATGGGTGTGGGTAGTATATGTTGTGTGTTAAGAGTGCAGATCTAGTACCAACCATACCATTTAAAGAACCAAAGTAATTTTGGGGGTTACGCTTACCTTCAACCCTACCATGGGTAAGGAATTCAGTAGCAGCTGCATCTGGAATGTGAATACACCTTGAGGAAGGGGCTGAGACACCACCTTGCAAACCGGACTTACCAGTAGGCTGCCATTCAGGTTTTGGTGCATCAAGTCCTTCAAAGTCAACTTTTGAATTATGTTGTTCTTCAGTCTTTATTGGAGGCTTTGCTACAATTGGTATTACTTTGTAAAGGGTTTCCCCTTCAAAAGTATTTTCAGTAAGTGTATTTTCAGGGATTGTGCAACCTTCTGCGTGCTTCCCTCTGCGGCAATTATCATCGTGAAACTTAACAGGACAACCATCTACATGGTCTCTGCCTACACCACACAACTCACGGTGCTGTTGGATTATTTCAGGGGATAGTGATTTTTTGCCTGAAGATGACCTAGGCGCATAGCCTACTATCATACCCATATTTAAACCCTTAGGGAGGCCTTCAATTGCACCGTCATGGTTCCAAATGTGAACTATGTGACCGAATGGGTTTCTACCACCATGGCCGCACTCTTCTAAAGGGTCATGGTCAAG
>Ga0007807_1000584_pt1 | contig 12796 bp, 10 predicted proteins | sample CryBogCBE12Aug09_FD_71220 | JGI IMG/M metagenome (GOLD analysis project Ga0007807, IMG submission 71220) | Freshwater microbial communities from Crystal Bog, Wisconsin, USA - CBE12Aug09 | ecosystem: Environmental > Aquatic > Freshwater > Lake | place: Crystal Bog, Wisconsin, USA | collected...
CTGGAACACCTATCATTCACCGACCCTGCCGCGCAACACTACCATTGGGGAGATTTGGATCCTCGCTCAAGATGGTGGGCTCTACGACCACCCGTACAGCTGGTCGTCAACGGGTGCGTTCGATCAGGCCATCCAGGCAAATTGGTTTACGGCAGCCTGCCAGTTCGCACAAGAACGCCACTTTGCGGGCATCAATTTCTGGAGCATTGCACTCCCTGGTGCACCTCCGTCATTCACCGAGGCAACGCCGAGTTCTCCGGGAGCACTGCAACCCTTGGGTTTGGCGGCAATTCAGCGATGCTTCGCTGGGCTTCGGTAGTTCTTTGGAGCGGGCGAGGGCAATTCATTCGTGGTGCGAGCGCCTTGAAGGTGCTGACCTGCGTCACCATAGTTTGGTGATTCACGTGGTGACGCTATGAAGCGACCCAAAGTGGTCTACTGGAATACTCAGCCATCGCCCTCTTTCGTTGATCGGTTGAACGCGGTTGTCGAGAATGGAAATGTAGAGGTCGAAGCCTGGTTCGAAACCGAACGCGATGCAGATCGCAGTTGGCGAGTCGACCCGGCAACATGGAACTTTCGGGGGAGTTACCTCTCGTGGACCACGGTAGCTGGCCTCGAAGTTCCCTTGCCCGATCGAAGACTACGAGCCAGTGCGCCGGACCTCATAATCACGGCGATTGATCGACGAGTTGCCCCGATTGCCGTTGGCGTCGGACGAGCACTCGCTGCGAGGGTCGCGTCGCGGACTTTGCCGTCGTTCGCCACATGGGTTTCCCCTACTCGACTCGCAACCGCTACGTACCACACGCTCTACCGTGCCATTGATGGTGCCAAAGTTTCTGGCCCTGATGGCGAGGCTATGGCAGTGCACTACGGGCTTCCAGCTGAACGGTGCATGAAGGTCACTCAATCAATTAATGTTGATTTGTACGCCGCTGCGACGCGGGTACTTCTGGCTGAGCGAGAGGAAGGTCGCCGGGCCCGTGGGCTGTCGGGATGTGTCTTTCTCTACGTCGGTCGGCTTCACCACCAAAAGGGTGTTCGCCACCTACTGAGTGCGCTTGCTCTGGCGCAAAAGTCAGGGGTCGATGCATCGTTACTGGTAGTTGGTGATGGTGCTGATGAAGTGGCACTTCGGCGACTCAGCGGGGATCTTCCCGGCGTGCACTTTGAGGGATTCGTTGAGGACTTGGCCCTCCCTGCGATCTATGGGCTCGCTGATGTCCTGGTGTTCCCAACGCTTGGAGACCCGAATGGGCTTGTTGTTGAAGAGGCGATGGCCGCTGGGTTGCCGGTGATTGCCACTGAGAACGCGGGAGATATTTCGAGCCGCATTGTGAACTTTGAAACCGGGTTCGTAGTCCCTGCTCTTGATCCGAGTGCATTGGCCGACAAGATGCGGTACTGCGCTCGTGAACCAGATCGCCGCGCTGCAATGGCGCATACGGCGCAAGGCGTTGCTCGTGGTTTTACCCTGCAGCACTACGCCAATGACTTTGACAATTTCGTTGATGGGATTCTTGCACTCCCGGCTCGGTCGACTGCTGAAGCATGGGCGCTGGGCGCCCTCGGTCGAACAGTGCTCGCTGCCGGTCGACACGTCGGCGACTCCCGGACGGTGAGCGGTTCTCTCCGCAACCCAGCTCAGTAGAGCCGCTCACGGGGCTTCGAACCCTACTCGTCGAGTCAGGGCTGGGCTGAGGTTCCCTCGATCGCGTTTTGGTAGGTCTTCACGAAGCGCGTTGCCACTTCTTCCCAGGTGGGGATCAATAGCTCATGGTTCTGCGAGAGAGGGAGTTTGAGCGCTTCTGCAATGGCTTCGGCGATCTCGCTCGGTTCTGCGTCGACCGGAACGAAATGGAAGGGCACATCTGCAAGTATCGAAAGATCACGATGTGCAGGTAAGTCACTCGCAACAATCCTGAGGCCTTGGGTTAATCCTTCGCTCAAGGAGAGCCCGAAGGATTCGTGCCGAGACAGGCTGACGAGCACGTGCGCAGTTGCTCGCCAGCGGCCAAGGGTTGCGTCATCGACGCGTCCGACGAGCTCGACGTTCTCTGAAAGTGATTCGGAGGCAACAAGTGTCCGCAGCGCTTCGCGTTCTGGCCCATCGCCGACCACCACGAGGCGTGCAGGTGTTCGCAAAAGCGCCACCGCTCGCACGAGTTTGTCGACCTGTTTGTAGCCTTCGAGGCGAGACGCGCTCAACACCACTGGCGTCGAGTGTTCGAATGGTTCATAACGACGTGCTGCGCTGGCAGGCATGCCGGGGGCAATCACCTCAATTTTTGCGCTCGCCACAGGAAACATCTGGCTCAGCGCACGCGCTTCACTTGGCGAATTGCACACAATGGTCGACGCACCTTCAAAGATCCGTCCTGCTGCCCTTCGATATGGCCGGTGGATCACCTTGGCGAGCAAGCCGTGTCCATCACCATGGAAGATGGCGGTGAATACCAGGGGTCGCTTGACGAACCATGAAATGGCGAGGGGGAGTGGAGCGTGGTAGTTCCACGTATGAATGACGTCGAAGTCGGACTGGTGCTTGAAGAGGTAGCGGAGCAGACCTGGAGCAAGTCCGTATCGCATCCCAAAGATGGGCACGGGGAATCGCCGCACCACCACGCCAGAAGCTGAGTGCTCCTCGCGCGGGGAGCTCGCATCGATTGCGTGGCATTGGGCAATGATGGTGACGTCGCATCCAGCTTGCTGGAGGGCCTCTGCATGGTCATGGACAAGGCGTTCGATGCCACCGAGGGAGGGGAGGTAGATGGGGGTTACGAGAGCAATCCGCAACGCGTTTCCTCCATGTTCACAGGACCATTTCGGGATGTCTTCTGAAGGCGACAATCTAACAGGATCTCCTACCCCGGTTATCATGCGGTTATGTCGGACCGACCAGACGCAGGCTGCGACGTCGCTCACGACGATCCGAACATCTTTGGCTCAACCGTTCATGATCGAGGTGCCTCGTTCGCGATGGCACTGGACACGGCGTGGACCGCAGTTGCGATGGCGCTCGGTGTCTCGTTACTCGCATTCGGCTACAGCCGATCTCGATCAGCAAGTTCGGGGGCGCTCGCCTGCTACGTGGTTGGTGAAGTGCTCATTGCGGGCACTCCCGTGCTCTTCATTCTTCGGCCAAGGAAGTGGCGTCGTGAGCAAAGCCTTTGGCTGACCTTCGCTATTGGGTTGAGCAGTTTTGCTGCATGCTGGACCTACAGCCCTACTCGCTTGCGCTTCGAAGACGAGTTCCAGCATGCTCGCACGGCGCAGTCCATCTTGGTCACGCATCATCTCTTCGGCCCAAATACCTCGCTTGCGGTGAGCCCCCGGTTTCCAGGTCTTGAGATTGTCACCACTGCGCTTGCCAACCTTGGCCACCTCTCGGTGTTTGCGTCAGGAACCATCGTGAGTGGCATCTGTCATGTGGCCATGGTGATGCTGTGCGCCATGGTCGCACTCGAACTGGGGGGTAGTCCGCGAGCAGCAGCGATCGCCGCAGTCATCTTCGCCTCGGGATTTGACTTCCAATTCTTTCTCTCGTATTTCGCGTATCAAACCTTCGCCATGCCGTTCATGATCGCAACCCTGCTCATGGTGGTCAAAATGGCCAAGGCGAATTCGGCTCGTGCGGCGGTGCTCTTCGGCATCGCAGGAGCGTGCTTTGGGGCAGTGACCGTCATGTCGCACCATGTCACGAGTTATGCACTCATTGGGTTCTTGGTCGTGATGGTCGTGGTTTCCGCTCTCCGAGGTGAGGCGAAACTCCGCAACCGCCTCGGTGGGCTCGGACTCATCCTCGCGGTGTTCACTGGCGTTTGGACCGGCATCGTTGCCCCCCGCACGTTTTCCTACCTCAAGCAAATCAAAGTGTTTCTCCTCGGTGTGTCGCCACCGGCGGTAGCCAAGTATTCGACGGCGAGCGCGACGGTTCGGCTCGCGACCTCCAAGGGGCTCCCGGTGGGGGTTCCCGCTACACCACTTGTTCTTCGTGCGCTTTCGGATCTCGGTGCCCTGTTCATTGTGGGAGCGCTGGTCTTCCTCGTGGCTGCACGCCCGCGAGGAACACGAGTGCTCGGAGACGCGCTGCTGACGAGCTTTGTGATCGGCGGCCTTGGGTATCTCGCCTTCGCACTCGTTGCGCTTGCTGCTCCTGGGGCAGATCAACTCGTTGCACGGGGGGAGGCGCTGATCCTCATCCCGGCGGGAGTGGTCGTTGGAATAGTGCTGGATGCGGTAACGCCGTCCACGGTGCGGACCCTCGGAGGTTCGTTGGTGATGCGGAGCCATAGCGTTGGGCTCGGAGTCGCGATAGGGATCATTGCGGTTGGTGGGACGCTTGCTGGATGGCCTTCCATAATTGCCAAGTTGCCTGCCCCGTATCAAGTCGCAGGGTTTGAGCGCTCAACTGATCAACGCACGGTAGCGGTGGGTACGTGGGCCCTCCACGCACTGCCCCCACAGGCAATTTTTGCCGCCACCCTTAGGGAGTCCCTGATCGTGCAGGCAATTTCCGGATTGAGTCCGACGCAATATCCTGCGGGCTTGTTCGAGTCGGAGCGATTTCGCCCAATCGATGCCATGCTCGTCCAACACGCAGGGATTACCTATGTGATTGCCGATGAACGCATCACGAAGCAACTCCCCGAAGAAGGTTCGTACTTCGCTCACGACCCGCTTCAAGGGCATTTGGCCAAGCCACTACCACCGCAAGTCCTCACGAAGTTCGCCTCGATTCCCGGCGTCGACCGAATCTACGATGACGGTGTGATCGTTGTGTACCGGTTGACGAATTCGCCCTACTGGCATCCGACCTCCACAAAGTGAACAAGCGAAGGCGACAGACGATGGTGGCGGTACTCGCCATGGTAGGAGCGACGCTGCTCGCGCTGCTCGTTGCAAATCCGATCGTCACTGGGCTCGCTGCACTCGTACTCGTGGGCATGATGGGCTACGAAGCGCTCTTGGTGGTACGGCGAATCTGCGGGCCCACACGAGAACCGCGGTGGCCATTGACGGTACTTGAGCGGGCGATTTTCGCTTCTCTTCTCTCTGGAGCACTCCTGATTGCGATTGCCTTGGTGCTCAACTTGGTCAATTCATTGACTCGTGCCTCATGGTTGTGGTCGATCTGGATTGTGGTGGCCAGTGAACTTGGGATCGTAGAGTTCTTCGGATCTCGACACTCAATCGAACCGGCGGCCGCCAAGGTGGAGCGCGTCGTCGCCGAACCTCAAGATGCCCCTTCACCGAAGATGTTGAGCATGACCATGACCGCGGTGACCATCGTGGTCGTGCTACTGCTCGGCAGTGCAGCGGTGGTCATCTCGCTCGATAGTGCAACAACCCATGACCGAGAGTCCTTCACGCAACTCTGGCTCGTTCCGAGCATGGTCCAGCCGGCATCAACGCTCGGCGCTGCACAACTCGGCGTCGCCAATGACGAGGGCCACGCCACGAGCTATGTCCTCACACTTGCGGTGCCTCGCACCGGAGCGTTGTTGTCGGTGCGGCCCCTTCATCTCTCCAGTGGCCAAAAATGGGTTATTCCCGTGCGGTACGACGGGGCTAACGGCATCAAAGCGACCCTCATCACCATTGGCACATATGGCACCCAGCAGGTGGAGATCAAGCCCACCTCGTAGGCGGTGTTATTCGCTACGAGGTGATGAGGACGGATGCACCCAACGGCGAATGACGCGTGGAAGGGGGAGTTCCTCTGGAACCCCTCGAGCGAGTGAGAGGCACGCGACGTAGATTGCCGAGATGAGCGATCCATCGATCACGAAGGTCCAAATGGGTCGGGCGCCTCGAAGCAGGACCAGCGCCACGATGCCAGCGCCGAGCGCTCCAACCATGGCAAGACCCGGTCGCCAGAGTTCATCAAAGGCGACTCGAAGCCCGGTGAGGCGTGAGAAGACTCGCCACGTTCCAAGCAACGAAATGAGTTCAGTGCAAAGCAGCGTGATTGCGGCACCAGTGGGTCCCCATGTTGGAATCATCACGCAGTTCATGACGACGTTGAGGAGGAGGACCATGAACGCCACCATGATGAGGGGTCGATATTGGTTGAGGGTCACGCAGGCGTAGCTAATGACGGTCTGTGCGAAGCCAAGAGGAATTGTGCACGCCAGGACGATCAGTGGGACCCTTGCTGGCGTGAACGATGCGCCGGCCATCAAGAGCACGATGGGTCGACTGAGGACGATTGCTCCCACGCCAAGAACGCCGCCAACGCAGACGAGCACGTACATCGCTCGTCCGACCAATCGCTCGACCTCATGGGGCTCGGCGTTGACGATCGTCGGCATCAACGCAACCATCAAGAAGCCGGGCAAGACGCTCAGAACATTCACCGCGTTGAATGCCAGTGAGTAGTACGCGAGCTCGGTACTCGACCGCAGGATCGAGACCATAACGGAATCCACCCAGGCGTAGATATTGGCGATGACTTGCATGATCCCGAGGGGGACTGCAATGCGAATGGCCTGCCACCAGGAAGGCAGATCGAAGGTCCATCGGAGTGGGACCAATCGGTGGACAAGGACTAGCAGGACCATCGCAACGACCAAGTCAGCAGCCACGTAGCTTGCGACGTAGTCAACGTAGGTCCCGTGAGCGAGCGCAACCGCGATGACCCCAAGGAGATAGAGCCCTCGATTAACCAGCAACATTCCAGAGACGGTGTGGCCCTTGAGCCGCACCGTGAACGCCGTGCCACTGACGGTCTGGATGGACTTCCACACGACGTCTGATGCCATGACTGCCATCGCCACGGTGAAGATGGCTGCGTGGCCCCGGTAGATGAGCAGCGAAGAACCCACGATGAGGGGGATCACGGCAATGGAGAGTCCAACTCTCGATGACATCGCCGTACTCAAAATTACTGATTGATCCGCACCTTGACGACCGAGTTCTCGATTCGTCATCGCTGTGATACCGAGATCGGTGATGAGCGTGAACAAACTCACATAGGTAATGATCAACGCGAATAATCCGTAATTCGCAGGGCCGAGCTGATTGGTGGTGATTCGGATGATGCCAACACCGATCAGTGCCACCGCGAGGTTGCCGCCGGTTTGGCTCAACGTAGAGACCGCAATTCGGTGTCGGTGGCTGAGGCGATCGAACCAACTCATTGGCGACCTCGTCGCGTGGGAAGCTTCGGCATTGGCTCCTCGAAGACGCGGCAGTAGAGCGCAAACGTCGTTTCAGCAATGGCGGGCCACGACGTTGACTCGGCATAGCGCACTCCAGCCGCAGAATGCGTCGCCAACGTTGCGTCGCTTGCGCTCAAGGCCTCGTCAATGGCTCGCCCGAGCCCGTTCGCATCGCTTGGATCGTAGAAGTAGCCCACGTCGTCTGGCAGGTCGACCAAGGTGCCAAGCCGGGGGGCGATGATGGGGACACCAAGGGAGAGTGCGAGCACTGCCGAACTGCTCGTCGTCACCCTGGTGAAGGGGAAGCATCCCACATCCGCCACGGCGAACCACAGGGGCACGTCCTCCTCTGGCACTCGTCCGAGGCGGAACTCGATCCCCCCTCCTGAGGCGTTCGTTCGCTGCAGGTCTGGTTCGCTGAGTCCATCGAGGTGCCTTCCAACGATGTAGAGCGTTGCTCCGCGAGGGCGCTCATCCCAACAGGCGATCAGTTCTGCGACGCCCTTATACGAGCGAATGAGGCCGAAGAACAACACGATGCGCTGGGTTGGATCGACCCCAAGCTTGCGGCATGCAACATCTCGGTTTGGAGGAGTTGAGTAGGCGTCGAGATAGCTCCCCTGCGGGATCACGATCACTCGCTCAGTTGGAATGTGCTGCTCCGTGAGGCGATCTCTGATCGACGGTGAGTGGACGATGATCGCAGATGCACGTCGACTGATGATTTGGGCAATTGCAAGGTCATCATGGGTTTGCGGTTCATGTGGGGTCAGGTTGTGCACGGTCCAGATGATTCGGTACCGAAGCAGGACGAGCCACCAAATTGCAGTTCGAGTTGTCCAAGAGGAAATGGTTTTGGCGAAAGGAAAGCGACGGTCAATGTTGAAGTGCAACCAATGGAGATGGGCTACTCGGCCACCTCGAAGTGCAGTAATCGCGGCGAGCGCGAAGAAACTTGGAAGACCAACCCACCGCCGCCAATACCAGTACACGATTTCGAGATCGCTCGGGTGCGCGGCTCGCATTGGCGTGTAGAGCGACTCTTGATAGGGATTGTCATCGAAGGGGAGGACCAGAATGATTCCGGGCTTCGACTGATTCTTCATCGCTTGAACTCGCTGACTGCCCAGTGGCGCAACCGCAACTTTTGGGTCCTTGTTCGCTCGAACCTTCATCTTGGCATAGGCGCCACGAGGCACCTATGACGAGGTTTTCAGCCGGAAGCCCATCAACTGCTCGTCAATGGGGAACTTGGAGGGCTCCCTCGGACCACCGCGTTGGAGGTGACATGGAGCAGGGGCCACGAGCAGGACGAATGTGAAACCCGAGGAATGCCAGAAGACTGCCGCTCGTGAGGAATGCCAAGAAACCCAAAAAACTTTGGTTGGTCGGGTTCAACCGGTGAGCGCAATGACCTCCGCGAGACTCTCAGATGGTGTCATGGATTGACGTGTCTCGCGAAGCCGGCCGTTCGGGCTCCATTGGAACCGCTCCACGTCCTCAGCTGGCGGCTTCGACAGGTCGGTGCCCTTGGGCAGATCTTGGCGGCGAAGCCCGTTGGTGTTCTCGTGCGACCTTTGGTGTCAGGGTGAGTGTGGATGACAGGAAGAGGCCGGGATGCCAGTGGCGACGCTGAACGCAACGTAGTGAGGCACCTCGTCGCCCTAATCGCACGTGATCGTCTTGGCGAGATCTGAGGGCAAAGTGGCATTCGCCGCCTTCACCACCGCCTCGACCTCGATGGCCCCTCGCCGTTGGGAGGTTGGAGGTGCAGGACGTAGCGAGGCGAGCGCTCGCCGAGGGTGCCGACGGCGTTGCGTCCTCCTGCTCCCATGACGAGGCCTCCCTCCTCATGGCCAGGGACCGCTCGATCCTCGCCTTCAGCTGGGCGCTCCGAGATCATCGCCGTATCTCTGATGCGACTTCTTGGCTCGACGCGACCTTGATGCTTGCACCCCGGGCGGCCGCTGCGAAGGCAGCGGGCCAGCACTCGACGCATCTCTCATCGGCCCTGTGTGGAGAGGGACTCGTGGATGGTCTCGTGGCTCACGTGCGTCTCGGGATCGTTCGGATGCTCTCTCGTGAACCGCCCCGAGATCTCCTTGGGCGACCAGAGCTCTTGAAGTCATGCGGTGACCTGCTCGGCCAAGGGTCCGCGCTCGAGATTGGCGACTTTCGGCCCCCTCGGGCACCTTCGTGCCTGCTGATGGGAGTCGACGGCCCGGTCGTGGTGTTGGCCGCCATTGGCGGCGACCTCTCGGGTGATCCTCGAAGGGCTACGCCCGAGCTCCTTGGTGATCGAGGTCAGCGACTCACCAAGCCCGATCCCGACAGCGATCGTCTCCCGCTCATGATCGCGGAGCCGATCAGCGCAAGGTTGTCATCGATCCGAGACGGCCGATGCCTCCTTGGTCTCGGTCACTTGGACCCAGACCACAGACGACGGTGAACCGACAACCTTGGCAATGTCGTCGAGCTTCTTGCCCTCAGTGCTCAGCCTGCGGGCCTGCACCTGCCCCTCTGCGCTGAACCGCTTTGCCGTGATCATCTCCTTGAGTCAGCGACAGTTGATGTTGTCTTCTCACGGCTGCGTTGCGACGCCCGGTTGAATTCGCCGGTCAGTTTTCGAGCGGTACTGGCACTAGAATGTCGGTTGGGAGGTGCCCATGAAGGCGCGATTCAGGTTGTGGTCAAGATTAGCGGAGGCGATCTCGGGGATCGCTGCTGCAGCGCTCATCATGGTTCCGGTCACCTTGGCTGGGGCGGCGACATCGGGCCAGTATTGGACTGCACTGTCGCTTCCAGGATCGGTGGCCACGTCACCAGGTGTCCCCCTCTCCACCATTGCATGTGTGGCGGCGAACGCCTGTGTGGTTGGCGGGTCCGATGGCTCGGTTGAGGTCAACGGTGCCGTGTCTGCCACGAGTTCGTGGGTCCAAGTTGTTGCTCCGAGTGGTGCTGCGGTGGTTGGGACTAGCTGTCCGAGTACCACCTTCTGTGCCGTACTCGATTCCGATGGAACCGTGCGTACCTCCAGCAACCCTCTCGCTAGTTCGGGAGATTGGACGTCGGCAAGTGTGGGAACGAGTTCCATGATGGTGGGGCTGAGTTGCGCGACGACCACGGCGTGTTTTGCCATTGGCGGCCAAGGTGACTTCATGGCCACGTCTGGACCGAGCGTTGGACCTTGGGCTGCCTCCTCGCTTCCCAACGATGGGGTGCCAACCGCCATTACATGCCCGACTACCTCAGCGTGTTTCGTCGCAACTGACGGCGGACAGGTCTTGTTTTCCTCAAATCCGCAATCATTGAGCCCAACCTGGGTAGCAACTGCAGTCGGTTCCGGAGATGGCATCGCGACCTTGTCATGCCCCTCGACCACCTTCTGCATCGCGGGCACTGACTCCGGTCAGCTCGTGACGTCGGTCGATCCAGCCGATGCTCTTCCAGCATGGATTGTGCAAACGTCCTTCAGCGGAACACCAGCAATTGCCTCGTGTGGATCAGCAGCGGCCTGTTCCGCAGTTACCGATGCCAAGGTAGGCGTGATGTCGGTGAATCCAACGGGTGGTCCATCTGCATGGTCTGGTGCCAGCATTGGAACCGAGGGAGCGCCCGTCGATGCGCTCTCGTGCACGGCGTCGGGCTATTGCGCAGGTGTCGATGCCATTGGTGAGGTGGAATTTGCACCGAACCTGACGACGCCAACCTGGGCAATTGCCCCGGTGAACTGGACGACGAGCGTCACGTCGGTGAGTTGCGTGGCCAACTCAGGGTGCGTTGCCGGTGACTTCGGTGCCGACCTGCTCACGGAGACTTCCCCAGCCAACCTTTCACCATGGACCTCCCACCACGTTGCTGGACCGGTTTCCAGCGTCTCGTGTGCGTCGAGCGCGCTCTGTGTTGCTGGAACGACCAATGGCACGTTGTACCAAAGCACCAATCCCTTCTCGGGGACTGCTTTGTGGACAGGGCTCTACCTGGGTACGGGAAATTCCGTGCTTTCGATTTCGTGCCCGAAAACGACATTCTGTGCAGAGATCGACGCAGCCAACAACTTGCGAGTTTCAAACACACCCACCGGAGCAATTGCTACCTGGACGCAAGTCACGGTGCCAGACACGCAAGGGCTAAGCACCATCGCGTGTACGAGCGCTGGAGCATGCCTAATTGGCGATCTCAGCGGGTCAATTCTGTGGTCAACCACGCCAAAGATCGGGTCAAGTTGGCAAACTGTTTCGGTCGCCAACGGAGCCCTCACATCGCTGAGTTGCCCAACAGCCACCACATGCTACGCCGGTGCATCCGATGGGTCGACCTATGCGTCGACCAATCCTTTTGACGTCTCTCCAACATGGACCGCTCAACAGGTGCTCGATTCTTCGGTCGCCGGTATCTCGTGCACGAGCGAAACGACCTGTGTGGCTATGACGAGTGAGCCATGGCTCACGACTGATGGTGGGGCCACGTGGTCACCTGACTCGGTGGGAACTGCCCCTGAGCAGGGATACGGGATCTCGTGCACCAGTGCATCCTGTGTGGTGGCGGCAGAAGGTTCCATATGGGTGAGTTCCGCCCAACAGCCCACTGCTCCAACATTCGTGACGGCACTGCCTGCGTCTACACCAGTGACCCAAGGTGCGCCGGTCACGCTTTCGGTGGGTGTGGTCGCATCTCCGAGCCCAACCTACGTCTGGGCAACCTCGACGAATGGGAGCCAATTCACCACGATTGCTGGTGCGACATCGGCATCGGTGACCCTCACCTCGGCTCAAGCATCCGCCACTGCGGTCGAGGTGACCGTTACCAATGCGTTGGGAAGTGTGACGAGCACGACCAAACTCGCGATAACCGTTCCGCAGAGCTCCATTTCGGTTCAAGTCACCCCATCGGTGATTACCTATGGACAAAAGGCAGTCGTGAAGGCAACGGTGACCAACCCAAGCGGTGCCAGTGCGACGGCCGGGACGGTGAGCTTCACCAATGGCATCTCGTCACTGCACGGCTGTTCCAATCTGGCGGTCAAGGCAGGTAAAGCTATTTCTTGCACGATTGCAAGTGCAACCTTTGCAGCGGTCACCGTTTCTTACAGCGGCAATGGCGGGTTGCTCAGTCCTGCAAGCTCGGTAACTCCACTCGCGGTGAAGCCAGTGGTGGGCAAGATTTCTGGATCAGGGGCGGTCAAACTCGGCGCGAAGAGGACCCTGTCGGTGACGGTCAGGGCAGTGACTGGAACCACCATTCAATGGCGTGTGCTGTCTCGAGGCAGCTACGTCCCGATCGAGGGCGCAACAGGAAAGCAATACGCTGCCCCAGGAAGTGCTATCGGTTCGGAAAGCTTTGATGTGGTGGTCACGAGTGGGACGCAAGTGGTTATCTCGTCGCCAGTTACAGTCCTCGTGCACCGATAGATAGCACGCGACCTACCGCAGAAGCCATTGTGTTGACGTTGCTCGGAGGTTGAAGAATGCTCCGAAATGGCGAGTAGGTTTCAACCGATGGAAATCCTCCTAGTCACCGATGGCTATCCGCCAACGCCGGGTGGGCTCGAAGGCCATGTTGGGTTGCTGGCTCGATTTCTCCATGGGGCTGGTCACTCCATACGAGTAGTGACGGCAAGTCCCGTTGAG
>Ga0007807_1000590_pt1 | contig 12737 bp, 25 predicted proteins | sample CryBogCBE12Aug09_FD_71220 | JGI IMG/M metagenome (GOLD analysis project Ga0007807, IMG submission 71220) | Freshwater microbial communities from Crystal Bog, Wisconsin, USA - CBE12Aug09 | ecosystem: Environmental > Aquatic > Freshwater > Lake | place: Crystal Bog, Wisconsin, USA | collected...
AAAATTTGCCGTGTAATTTCCTGTTGAATTCCGTGTAACGCTTGAAATATTGTATGAAGACAAAACTGCGCCAGTTGTACCTGTAACAGTTGCCCAAGCCAAAGCATTAGTAGTAACACCATTTGACTGAAGCTTGACTACACCCGATCCGTCTGGCGTATTAACAAGACCTGTACCTGAGACTGCGTTTATTGTTGTTGTCATTTTTGGGCCTTATCTAAAAATAGCAACGCTATTAATGTAAGTGTTAATTAAAGTAGTTGTTCCACCATTTAAAGTAGCAACTCTACAAGCAGTTGTAGTATTTGTATAAGTTACATCTTGAGTAAGACAAGCACCATAATTTGTAGAAAGTGAATTGTTTGAACAATTACCAACAATTGCGTAATTTGCATCTACTAATGCGTTTGTAAATGTGATTAACCAAAGTCCCGTTGAAACTAATGTTATAGAAGTAACATTAAAAGAACTATTAACAACAATTGAACCAGTTGAATAATTCCATTTAACCCAAGCCCTACAAAGAGTACCAATCTGAGTACCCGATCCATCATTAAACTGGGTTGGTGTGCCAGTTGTACTAGACTGTATTGTGTCTAAGTTAAGTTGTCCATACGTCATAATATTACCCACTTAGATCCGCTTGGTATCGTAACTACCACCCCCGTTGGGATTGTGATAGGGCCTGTAGACATTGCACTTGAGTTTGTTGTAATTGTATAACTAGCTGTGATTGTCTGAGTGTTTTCATATATAGGCGTTGAAGGAGCAAAGGCTTGACCCGATCCCCCGCCTACCATCTGTGCTTGTACTTTTGTTAGTGACATAGTTATTCCTTACTCGTAAAGAATGTTGACTGAACCAGCGGTATAGGTGTCTGTTCCGTTTGCTGTAGTAATGCGAACTCTGGTTAAAACTGCACCTAAATTAATACCACCACTTGTTGCTCCACCCAATTCACTAGAATTTGGAGTTCCTAATTGACCTGCCCAAGTCCATGTATTTCCTGATATGTTTGTAAACACAATAGAACCGCTATAAGTTGTTGCGGTTACATTTGCAAAACCAGCACCCGTAGTAAAGTTTCCAGCAGCTAGTGAACTAGAGGAATATCTAATTGCAAAACCAGAATATCCAGTGGTTGTTACACCACCTGAAGTTCCAAGTTGAATTAAAAACTGGCTTGACCCACTAAGACTTACCCCACTGAACATCACAGTAATACGCTTAACCCAAGAAGGAATGCCCGTATAGTCAATATTTGTTCCAGAAGTACTAGCTACCGCAGTACCAGAAGTAATAGATACAGTCCCCCCTGCCGTTGCATTAGCGCCTATTGCTGATAGATTAACTGCGTTGGTCATGGTTTATCCTTATCTGAAGAATGCAGCGTATACAATAGTGTTTGTATAACTACCACCTACATTGGGTGTAAGTATTTGACAAGCAGTTGTAGTTGGATTTGTTCCTCCACCTCCAGTATTACCAACTCCAATACCAGTTTGTCCTGATCCTGCATTTGTAGCTTGCGATCCTGCAACGCAATAATTTGCATCAACAAAAGCATTTGTAAAATTAATTGTTTGTTTCCCCGCTGAATTTAATACAACAGAACTAACATTAAATGAAGCCAAAATTGCAGGAGTTGTGGCATTATAAGAAACCCATGCCCTGCAAAGCGTACCAACCTGTACACCAGCATTATCATAAAAAGTAGTCGGGGTTAAACTAGCAGTAGAATTAATCTGAGCAATTGTTGGCGTTGTAATTGTTGGGCTGCTTGCTAATTGTGTTGTCCCCACTGCCCCTGTTGCGATATAAGACGAGTTCACTGCCCCGGCAGTAGCAGGTATGGCGTTAAGAACCGAGCTGACCAGGAAGCTCTCTATGGTTACCGTATCGCCTGTTGTAGCGCCATTGTTTAGAACTACTGTGGTTCCGTTGGTTGCTGTGTAGTCTGTGGTCGGCAGGTATACACCATTTCGGTATACGTTAATAAATCCTGCTGTGTAACTTGGTGGTGAGAATGTGGTCTGGCCTGATGTCGCAGTAAAGTTCGTTACTGTTCTGTAAGCAGTGGTTGTGACTCCAGATGCAGGGATACCTAGATACCTGGCGGATATGTTTCCTGTACCTGTTGGCGGTGCGCCTGAGAATGTAAGCGTTGTGCCTGATACTGAATATGTACTTGGATCTTGAACGACACCGGATACAACCACCAAGACTGATGCAGTATTCGCAGGGGCAACAGACATTGTAAAAGCCGTAGTCGATCCATTCCCGCTGAACGAGTCAGTTACAAAAGCTACTTGGTATGGTTGATTGCCGATGTACATGGGTTACTCGTATAAGATGTTTATTGAACCTGCATCAAAAGTGTCTGTACCGTTTACTGTCGTAACAACAACTCGATCAAGAGCACCTGAAAGAGTTACTCTTCCATTAATTGATTCAGTTTGTCCGGCAGTGTCATAAGAAATCCACCCGCTTGCAATCCATTGGTTTCCAGAAATATTTAACAATACAACAGAACCAACGGCTGTTAAAGTTTGCACTGCACTTTGGCTATTTAAATCAAACCCAGCAGAACCTGTTGTTGTTGATGATGCAGATGCAGAAGCAATAGTGGCAGTACCGCCCGTATATCCAGAGGATGTAACTGAACCAGAACCAATTTGTATTCGCAAAGAGCTTGTTCCACTAACACTAACACCACCAAACATCACAGTAACTCGCTTTACCCAACTAGGTATACCAGTAAATGTAACTGAAGTTCCGGATGTAGATGCCTGAGAAGTGCCGGAGTTTATTACCCCTCCTACTCCTGTATTGTCTATTACACTTAATGGCATGGTTTATCCTTATCTGAATACTGCAATAGAAACATAATCAGTATCTACGTTTCCAGGAAGTCCAGGCGAATATTCACGAACTTGGAAAGCAGTTGTTGTTGGAGCTAAGTTACTACTGTAATTTGATAAAACTGAATATCCAACTGTGCTAGAACTTCCACCCATTCCAACTGTTGAATAATTAGTATCAGGCAAAGCATTTGTAAAGTTAATTGTGTAAGTTCCAGTTGCAACATAAGTAACAGAACTGACATTGAAACTTGCACGAATTGATTGAGTCGATGTGCTTTTATAAGTTACCCATGCCTGACAAGTATTACTATTAGATGCACTGTCTTGCATCTGCACGGCTACGCCAGAAGTACCGCTTTGGATACTCCCGCTTCCTGCGCCGCTTAGTACAAGTCCCATGATTACAGAGCGTTAGCTGTTATTGCCGCTTGGATTGGCTCGATTGCCGCTACCAATTGGGCTGTGGTTGTAGATGCCGTTACCGCCGCACGAGCAGTAGATAGAGCCGTTGCCCAATCTGCATCTGACATTACATTAGTCAATCCAATCCCGGCTTTGGCAGAACGGTGTTGTGCCTCTGCGTAAGCTAGGTTGTTTAGCGTTTTGGTTTGGTGGGCAATAGCAGTTGGCATATCCACAGAGACTGTTGTTCCGCTTAGTTTCCATGAATCGAAGAACGCCGCATCAGTACCCTGGGGTAATGTGCTTGAATCCACAATGATGGCCCCGGCTGGACAATCTTTAGTTAGGACAGTTTGAATGTCTAACTCGCCTGTGGGTACGCATACTGATACGTTACCGCTTGTGTTTGTGAAGATGATTACTTGTGACATGATTTTCTCCTTATCTAAAAACTACTACTTGGCAAACTGCGGGATTTCTAGCGTTTCCACCAGTTGTTGATGAAATTACTGCATTTGAAAAATTTACAGTTGATGTTGTTATCATATTTGTATTTGCAACATCGCCCTCATTTCCAGAGCTTAAACTTGTATAAGCAGATGTTCCTATACATACCGCATTTGTATCTGTTAAAGCATTTGTTAAATTAACAACCCAAAATCCAGTAGATGAATAAGTAATTGAACTTACGTTATATGATGCTCTAATAGTTGGTGTTGTTGTTCCTGCAAAGTTAGCCCATGCTTGTGCATTAGTGTTTACACCATTGCTTTGAATATTAAGCACACCTGACCCATCCGCTGTGACTTGGAGGTTATTTCCTGTTGATGCGTTTATTGTGGTGGTCATCTTTGTGCCTTATCGGAATACTGCGGCTGAAACAGGGCCAACAAAATTGGCAAAGCTGTTTGCTTCAAGGTGATAAATAGCAAAACTAGTGGTAGTCAAGGATTGAGCGTTAGTTGTTGTATTGTTATCAGTACTATTTTGACCCGGCCCTAGACAAACAGCATAGTTAGCATCTGTCATAGCATTAGTAAAAGTAATTGTCCACTTTCCTGTTGATACATAGGTAACACTTGATACATTAAAAGAACCATTTTTTGTTGGTGTTGAAGTACCACTAAATTGAACCCAAGCACGACAAATAGTACCGACTTGGTTACCCGAGCCATCATTAAACTGCGTGGGTGTTCCTGTCGTACTCGACTGAATGGTGTCTACTGCAAACGTTCCGTATGCCATCGTTTACCCTTATAAAACAACAAGCCTGGCCCCAGAGCCAAGAGTGATTGTGTACCCACTTGCAAGACTAACTGGCCCCGTCATCATCGCACTCTGACCAGACGGTATTGTAATGCTCTGACTCAAAGTTTGTGGGTTTTGGTAATAGTTAATTACACCCAAAGATGCCTGGCTTACCGATCCAGCTACAGGAGAAATAGTCTGCGTAATTAAACTTGTGTACTCAACCCAGATATTGTTTGTCCCAACTGGGGGAGCAGAACTAAATGTAAGCGTACTACCCGATACCGTAAAAGCTGACCCAGGATTCTGGGGCACGTTAGCCACAAATACAAGCAACTGAGCTGTCGTAGCCACAGGCGTTGGCAAGGTAAAAATAGTCGTACTGGCGTTTCCGCTGAAGTACGCAACCTGCGGGGCGTAGGCTTGGTTATTGGGAGTATTGCCTAAATACATATTAGACTGCCGTTAAAGCTGAAATCCACACATCACCAGAACTTGCCAAGCTGTTCTGGACGTACAAAGCATCACTTGCAATCATCACTACCCTACTGCCCTGTATCACCTCAAGAGAACCGCCAGTTGGGATTGTGGCCTGGTAGACCAGGTAGTAGTTAACTGCTGACCGGGTAATGTAAACCGATGTGGTGATGGGCGAAGTAGACGTATTAGACACGATCAAACTGGCAATAGCCACTGTACCGGACGATACGCTTGTAATTACGTTAGCCGCAGATGTACCTACGTTTTTGTAGGCATAGGATGTATTTGCGTATGTAGTCATGTTAGCCCATCATAAAAGATAAGAAGTACGCCTGATCTGTTGTGGCTGCCGTGCTTGCTGCGGAAGTCCAGGTTGTACCGTTAGATGTCAAAATATTACCAGATGTTCCAGGCGCTACAAACTGAACTGCTGAAGTACCGTTGCCAAGAATCACGTTATTAGCCGTTAGCGTTGTAAGCCCAGTACCACCGTAGGCAGCACCAACAGCATTACCCTGCCAAGAAACAGAACCAGAAATACTGCTAGAGGAATTAAAGTTTAAAGTTGCAGTGCCCCAAGAAGCAGAAGAAGGTACATAAGAATGTATATCCCAAGTACCATTTGTCGTGCTGTTCGTAAGCAAAATCAAATGTGCAGCGCCTCCGGCTTGTAGAGCCAACAAAGAGGTTGTACCATCATGTGCATTAATTTGGACAGATGAATAAGTGATGTTGTTGTTAAAGTAAAACGTATCTCCAACTGTCAAAGTCGTAGCATCGGGCAGATTAAATGTTTGGGATGTAACAGTGCCGTTAACAACCTGATATTGAGCAGAGGAAACTGTTAGGTTGATCGGTGTAGCGGATGCCGTTGTAGTGGTCGTATTTGGTATAAAGTTATTGGCAAATACGTTTTGATTAGAATCCCTTAATACAACTGAATTGGCTCCGCTTGAAGCGGTTACGCCTGTACCGCCCGATCCCGCAGGTAAAGTACCCGTAGTCAGCGCAGTGGTTGAGGTTGCATAAACTGCCCCGCCTGATGTAAATGAAGATAAGTTTGTACCTCCATTAGCCGTTGGTAGTATTGTTCCGCTTGGGGCGACTAATGTAGTTCCACTGCCGTATACAGCTTTCTCAGATGGGTATGTACAAAATACAGTTAGCGTATCTGATGTGCTAAAGCTAATTAAAGATGTATTACCAGAACTATTAGATAGGACTGTGGTTCTACTGAGCGTGTTACCAGATGTGGTGTAAGTTCCAATTCCAACTTCCCACAAATAAGCAGTGGGATCAACAATCGTATAGTAGGTTGAGTTGCCGTTACCGATTCCGTTAGAAAACGTTTGGAATGCGTTTACTGCACCCGCAAGGTTAACCGAGCCTGTACCTGTGGCTACGGTTCCTGTTTCCTGAACTCGATCTGCAACTACGAATGCCATTATTTATTCTCCAAAGGTGCTTTAGAGTTTGGGGTATAGTGTGCATATGTATAAAACATAATAATTAATAACTAACTCGTTGCGCTAGTCGAATAGGTTACCGATACAGTATCACCCGCTGTTGTTGTCTTAGCTACGCTGAAATTACTCTCTGAATATAGTGTTCCAGCAGTAGAGCTTTGTGTGTTAACTGCACCTGTACCCGTCACCATGAAACAACCATAAACAGTACCACCACTACCTGTAATCGTGTAAACAATCGCAGATGCCGTAATGGATGTAACGTTAGATGGTGTAGATCCAGTAGATGAGGGTGAACCAAAAGACATCGTACCCCTGACCGCTGATCCACCAACCGTATAGGCTGTAAACTCTTTACCCCCGCCAATCAGAGTTGTCATTGTGTCTGTTGCTGCTGGAGTAATTGTTGCATTGGTTAATCCAAGGTAAGGCCCGACAGTTGTATATGAACTTCCAGTTAAGAAGCTAGAGAACATGAGCTGTTTGCCGCCTTGAACAACCAAGTTAGGGCATTTTTCTTCCCACTTAAAATTACCGTCTTTGTCATGGCATACCACATGGTATGTACCGCTGATCCCCATGCTTGATTGGCTCATGATTGTCCTTACGAAATTGTGATAACAGCAGTGGTTGACGTTGCTGCGGGCCAAGTTATGGTGAAATTAGCCATAGTAATATCACTACCAAAGTTTAAAACCGCTACTGAATTTCCAGTAGTTGCATTGTAAATTAAAGCGCCTCTAGCTGTAATAGTAGCCCCAGTCCAAACTACATTGTTAAAGTATGGATAAGCTACATTGTTAGTTAGGTCTTGCCCGGGATTCTGAGATATCGTAATAGTATTACCACCTGCTGTATAGCCAGACGCTACAACTTCCGCCGTTGTCCCTGCATAGGTTGCCGTGGTATTGCTAAGATTAGACAAAGCTGTGTACAAAGCTACCTTGTAAGTATAGGGAGAGGTCGTAGTAAAGTTAACCAGACCGCTTAAGCAGTCTGATTTGAACTGGGTAGTTTGGGTTTGAATGATCATACCGCAGCATTACCTTTAATATTAGTATTGAGTTTGGTCTGACCATCCCTGTACGAATCGCCTCTTTCAAGTCCATCACCAAGGCGTTTAGCAAGTTGAAGTGCTTCAGAGTACTTATCTTCGTAGTACTTAACCATATCCTGCTCACCCTTCATGAATATCATAGCCTCTCGCATAGCGCCATAAAGGAGTACAGGATCAAAGTTGTCACCCAACCAGCTAGTACCAGTTGAGTTGTTAATTGTTGCAACAGGAATTGAAAATCCAGAACCAGACCCACCTACATAGGTAGATAAGACGCTAAGAGAATCTCCAACCTGGTAAAAGTTGCCACCATTTTGCAGAGTAACAGAAGTAACTGTTCCACCAGAACCAACCAATATATCTGCATAAGCGCCAGTACCAGACCCGCCAGATAAAGGAATATTTTGGTAAAGCCCAGGCGTATACAAAGAACCGGCAGTAATAGAGCCTACGCCAGTAATAATACCCTGCACAATTGATGGTGGATAGTAGAAGTAATGTAACTCTACATTGTATGTATTTGTTGAATCCGGAGTCGGCCCAAGGATACAAGTAAGCTCATTTGTAACGCTGTAGTTAGGTCCAAACAAAGCATAGTATTTTGGCGTTCCGGTAGCTGTTGGGCTTGGATAAGCTTCACGAATGAAGTTAACGTCTTTATTAAGTAGGTAAGTAAAAGGTACAGTTGTGTAGTCCGATGTGTACACAGCTATCGAATAAGTAGACAGCCAGTCATACGGCAAAGACAAATACTGATTTCCACCAGTCAAAGTACCCGTTACGTTCTTACGGAGGGAGGCAAAATTAATCGTGTTATACACACGCTCTTCACACTGCTGAACGAAGATAGGAATATTTGCAAGAAACAAAGACTCCGTATTCTCAGCATACGCTTGGATCGTGTTGTATAACGTTTCGTAATTCACGCCATTGGTCCTCTAGACATAAAGCCACGCTCGGCTGCGCCAGAACCACGCATCTTTTGTCCATCCGTTTTAACATCATCAGCACCAGGGTCACCCATGCTTACACGGAGTGTTCCAGACTTAGAGTTTTGCTGACTAGCTAATAATCTATTTGGATCTTTAGTAACAAAAGAATCTGTCTTAGGACTAATGCGCTCACCAGACATTTTATGTGGGGGAGCATAATCAGCACCGCTGCCATTGGTTTTACCCGCACCGACTTTAACGGCAGGGCTATCTTTCTTGGTAGGTTTCATTATTTACCTCTTGAAGAAGATTTTTGGTTTGCTATGCGAGCCATATTACGCCCCATGCTTTTGAGATTAGAGTTAGTAACTCCGCCCTTAGCCATTTTCTTTACGCCGCCACCTTTTTTAAGAGCAAGCTTAGTTCCAGGGCCACCTTTGTGTTCTTGCTTATCGTGCTCTTTAAAAGCTTTTTTGATCATGGCTTTGTCTTGCTTCATGTCTTCTTTATCCATAATTTACTCCTAAGTTATTGTCACCGAATTTACCGTGCCTATTGCAACAAGTGCGTTCGGCGTTAACTTTCTATCAAACCCGCTAGATCCACCAACCGGTCTCCAGCCCCACTGAATCACCCTACTTCCAGTCTCAGGATATCCGACTTCACTTAGTGTATTTAACACGCCTTGTTGTGTCTGCAATCCACTGTTACCAGAACCATAATAGCTTATATCAGGTCTTGGCTCACGAACCGCTTGCGGATCATTAACTGGGTACAAACCCAATTGTAATTGCGGATGGTCAGGGTCCCAACACTCTGGACATACTTTTATGCTAACTTGTTTAGTCTTAATCGTCAACTTACGAAGTTCGACAAGTTTGTACCGCTGCCCGCATCTGTCGCATTCAGCAATCGCATACTTACCAGAAGAATACTTACTAGGCATTCTTTACCTCGAATAGAAGATATTCCTTGGAACCCACCGGATTGGAGCTGTCTCCCTATCTTCCTGGGCAGCCAAGTTAAACTGATCCTCATAGTCCTGTTTCAAAAACAAAACCCGCTCTGGTGGCACTTCCGGCTTCTTAACACTAACAAAATAGGCAAGCCCAGCCACAAAACAATTGATAAACCTAAACGGAATATCTGCAATATTGACCCCGTTACCAGCATCTTGGATACGTCTCATGCGCCAGTATACGAGCGTGTAGGGGCCTCCACCTGAATCCGGACAAGGCCAGACAGTCAGGTTAGGGAGGTATTGCTGAGTTACCGTAGCCCCTGCAGTGTGTGCAGTGGCAGTTGTGCCGTTTTGCCCACGATAACAATTTACGATCTGATTCCCGTTGATATTAGCGTAACCAATAATTTCATTATCAATCTGGATGTACCCAGAAGAACGCAGGTTTTGCGTTGTACTAAGTGTGATTGTTGTATCTGTAGAGGTACAGGTAGTGCCTAGGGTAATGGTTGTCAGATTCGCATTACCTGTTTGACGGTTAAACCAAACCTGAATTGGGCGGCCTGTCGTTAGCTTGTTAGGTATTGTGGAATAGGTACTTTCACTAATACGGCTTAAATTAATATCGGCTTGGTTGGATGTGCTGGTGTTGCTCGTGCGGGTAACCAAATCCAAGATATCAATCGTATCGGTCGGCACGTTATAGAACGCTTGCCCTGTAACCAGGGGGATTACACATTCCTCAATCGTCCAAAGATTAATACCCCGATTAGCCCACTCAATAGTCATCAGGTTAATAGACCGACGTGCAGTACGCAAGTCATATCCAGAACGAGACTGGAGACCGCAACGCTCAAAAGCATCTTCGACCAGTTCAGTTAGGTCTAGATTAAACGATGCGGTTCCAGATGTCTGTGCCATTATTAGTTAGCTTTGTTAGCCGCAGATTGTGTTTGTGCAACTGTTACAGGCTCGTCAACCACTGTATCAACAGCAGGAGCTTGGGCAACAACAGGCGCTTCCACAACAGGTTCAGAAACAGGAGCAGGATCAGCAACCACCGGAGCCACAACAGGAGCGTCATTTACAGGCCCTTCAATAACGGGTGCAGCAGGTTGTGCAATATCAAGATGCTCTTCCAACTTAGCCAATAAAGCTTTTGTATCTGGAACAATGTGGCCGTGAGCAGATAATTGACTTTCTGCAACGTGTTTAATTAAAGAGTATAGGTGTTCAACGTTCTCTTCAATATGTTTTAGTAAACTCATTTGTTTCTCCTAGTCTTGGCTGATTCAATAAAATCTTGTTTAGTCGGTGCACCCTTGCTACCCGGCTTCCTCATCTTCTCTTTTGACCCGTGCTTTATACGTTCTTGCTTCGCATGAATATTGGCATAGAGTCCAACAGGTCCACCTTTTTTGTAGACCTCAACGTCATTTGGATTGTCCTTACGAACAACCGTTTTAGCTTCAGGCATTTTGGAAGGGCGGATTGCGCCCATTCCCCGACTAGCCATCATTTCTTTTTAGCCATCCCACCACCGCACATAGCAATAACGTGCTCGTGGTGTTTCTTATGTCCAGCAGCGTGCTCGCCGTACATTTTGTGATGGTGCATATGGCCACCGTCTTCTAACTTCTCCATCATGTGCACATTGTGTGTATGTGCTGGAGTTGCTTCTTTCATTAGTGCAGGATGATCGTTTTTCATAATTAATCCTTAAACAAATTTACCACGGGTTTTGCCTTTTTGAGCAATACCATCTGCACGAGCTGAAGCTGTTCCGCCAGAAGCCATCTTCTTAACAGTCTTGCCACCACGCTTCATGCCAGTAGTGCTACCAGCCATTTTTTCTTCGATATCTTTAGTGTGACCACGTTTTTGAATGCCGTGTTCGCCAAATTTACGATTGGTATTAGATCCCTTTTCTACGTCTTCTGACATAGATTTTGGGCCCATTGTTTCTTTTGCTGCCATATTTCCACCTTTAGAAAATTTCTTGCCTTTATCGGCTTGACTAAAATCTTCCCCAACATTTTTGGGGACCCCTACTTTCTTGGCGAACGCTGGGTTATGGGCCACCGCTTCCATGAAATTGTGCTGTTTCTTACTGCTGCTGGGCATTTACTGCTTTCTGAATAAGCTGGTCAATTTTTGCTTCAAGCCTGTTAAAGCGTTGATCAATGTGGTCGTTAATTCGATTAATCTCTTGGTTGGTGACGTAATCACGAGCAATCTCCTCACGTGTTTTATTTAATAAAATATCAAGACGTTTAAGCTCATTAAACTTTTCTTTAAGAAAAAACCCTAATACTGCAACAAGGCCGCTTAGAATTAGATTCCAGATTACCATTGGTTCCATTTCAGCACTTCCAAGCTCTAAGTGATTTGTTAATCCGGCTATTCGGGTCTTTCGCTGTTTTTTCGGATGTTAGTTTCTTCTTCATACCACTCATCCTTGCACAGAATGAGTCCTTACGAGACCCACCCTCAGGTTGTGGTGGCTTCAGGTTATGCCCCTCTTTTTTAGCAGAAGCTCTCCCCTTGGCGTTTAGTCCGCCATTTGGGTTTTTACCCTCTTTGCGTTGCCATGCGGGGGACTTAGCCATTATGCCATTGCCTCTTGACAGACTACGTTAACTTGAAGTGTTACACCACCAGCGTTAGCGCAAGTAACCGCAACCGTCAAAATGTCCGCTACGTTACCCCTGACGTTAGTCAATACGGGGAAGAAATTTGTCAAATCAAGCTGTTGCAAACCGTTAGGAGGTGTAGAGAATGCGTACACAACCTCACCACCAGATAATGATGTAGCACTTAAATCCTGTTCCGCAAATGAATTATATGAACCAAGAGTATTCAAAGGAACAAAGCTTGCGCCTGTCAAAGACACTTGGTTTGTAGGTGTAGATGCAATCAATTCAACCAAACAAGTTTGTGAAGAATTTAACAAAAGAGTCTGCGGCAATAATTGACCACGATCAATCAAGCCAATCTGGTAGCTGTTTCCAGAAGCAGGTGGGTTACCCAAAGGCAATCCTGTAACCACATCACCAAATGTAATTGCACTTGTCGTGTTGGATGTGATACGTCCTGTATATGGAGATACTGCTGATGCGCCAGAGCTATAGTTTCCAGGAGATACGTTACCCCATACCACAGTAACTGTAGTTGTTGGGTTAGTGGCAGGAATGCTGACTGAGAAAGTACCATTCATTCCAGATGGAGTTGCGCCGCTAATGATAATTACATCACCTTGTTTTAACCCGTGAGCAGAGCTAAATGTAATGGTAGATGAGTACTGTGTTAAACCCGCAATCGTTGAAC
>Ga0007807_1000609_pt1 | contig 12490 bp, 24 predicted proteins | sample CryBogCBE12Aug09_FD_71220 | JGI IMG/M metagenome (GOLD analysis project Ga0007807, IMG submission 71220) | Freshwater microbial communities from Crystal Bog, Wisconsin, USA - CBE12Aug09 | ecosystem: Environmental > Aquatic > Freshwater > Lake | place: Crystal Bog, Wisconsin, USA | collected...
GGCATGGCATTTTCTAGCCATGAAAATTCTGTTTCTTGTATTGCTGTTCGGTTCGCTTTGGTATTAACAGTAGTGAACTGTTTAATGACCTGATACGATTTTTTCTGTTCAGGACTTTGTGCCATATTACAACACCGGCTGGTAAGGGTTTGGCATCCGTCTAGTAAATGTAGAGCTTAATGCAGCCTGTATTTGCTGGTTATATTGTTGTTTAAATATTTCCGACTCACCGTAACTTTGTTCTTTAAACTTTGCTTTATAACAAGCGTAATACGCAACCGGACTTGTATATGGGTCATTTAATTGATTGTCTACATCTGATAAATTAGTTAGTGCAGTAGGCAATATGACCGTATCCATTTCAAGTGTATAAATCTGGTCTGGAATAGGTGACAAATAAATCTGTTGTTGTCCATAAACGCTAAAGCATACAGGTTGACCAACATAGTTTTGCCAGTACCTTAACTCTGCATTAAATTGTGTCCAAGGTTTATACAGTAAAGGATACCGTGTATTACCCCAATAAATATTGACGTTAACAATATCTAGCGTATTAATACCTTGCGGTAGTGAGGCATACGGGATGATTTCTACTGGACCAGCATATTGTAAAGTAACTGTACCGTTAGTAAATGGTGTAGATGGTGGATACGTATTCTGTGCATACCCTGTATTACCCGGATAGGGTGGAGGAGTTGATGCAAACGTACCGCCAGTTACGACTGTGTACGTATAAATGTTATAAAACACTAAACTACCTGTTGTTGCTGTAGCACCACCTACCCATGCAATTGGTGCGTTAGCAGACGTTAACCCAGTAGGGTTAGATGGTGTTTGTGTAATCTGTAATGTTCGTGTACAACCCGTGTCTCTTGCAACCCGTTCTCTTGCAGAATTGATGTAATCCGTTAATTCTTGGACGCTATAAAATACAGCATTGGCATCATGCAAAAGCCTTTGACATTCTGTAACGTAACTCTGCAAAGTAGGTTGTGCCATATATTATCCATGTTAAGCAGGGCTAAGGACTTTTCCCCCCACCCTCTTGTTAGAAGGTAAGGGTACTCTTTCCACCACCGGGGGTATCGAATGGTTCTTTACTACTGGAGGAGTATTGCTAATCACAAACTTCTCCAATTTTTTTAATCCTTCCGGTATATCATTTAACGTCACAGCCCAACCAAACCTTGCAAGGTATTGTGACTTGTCTGTTGCATGATAACCAAATACATGAACTACTATTTCTTCCGGCACCTCTAGGGTTTTACCCGGCTCAAACACAAACGGTTTACCGTCCCAACTATCTGTTAGAACGGTATCCGAATTGTTTGTTACAAAGTATGTAGTCATTAGAAACTGACAACATCGCCATATACGGCAATCGTTACTGTGTTGTTGTTACCAGACGCAGTATTGACGTTGACATATAAAGCATTTGTATTAAATCCACTTACAACCGTATTGGCACTATAAGGTGATGCAATTGTTAAATCTTGATACAACCCGTTTGCAGTAATACTAACCGTTGTATTTGCTACAACCGCATTAGAAATATTACCGTCATTACTTGTTGTAATAGATACGTTTGCAGTAGACAAAGAACCAGATGGATTATTAAGCGTAATTCTACGAACAATCACCCCACCTGAACTTGCTGCTGATGCACCTTTAGTCATACCACCATTTAATAACGGAATAGTAACTACTGCGTTACCAGCCGTGTTAAGTTGAGTAGCAGTAACAACACCAATACGACCATTCCCGAAACTATCTAGGTAGAACTGTGAGACTGAATCTGGATTAGCCATTTATTGCTCCTTATTGGTTGTAAGTGCCAGAAGCAGCTTGACCACCGTTAACAGTTAACAATGTGACGTTTGCAGCAGTAGAACTGTTGTTAAACCGAATGTTTACACCGTCAGAGAACAATGTACCACCTACACCAGCAGCAATGAATGTAGTCCATGTAGAACCATTATCAGGTGTTGCTTGTACGTTAATATTTGTTGACGGAATTAAAACATAGAGTCCAGCAGGTACTAATGCTGTTGTTGTGCCACCAACCGCTACTGTTGTTGTTTGTAAATAAGCACCGGGGGTATTACTACCGGCACCAGCTAATATGATTTTCTGTAAACTTAATGACATGGTTAATCTCCTTAAATGTTGAGTGAGTTATAGCCAGTCACCTTGGTCATAGATTTTGGTTTTGTGCTTACCAATTCGGCAATCATCAATACCGCACCTACATAACCAATCTGCCAGTTAGGAAGAGTAGACTCAAATCCTGTGAATACAAATGAACCTTGGTCATGGATATACAGACTGAGGTAGTTTGAATTCAAGAAGTACATTGTACCTTCTGGGCAATATGGGTCTGGATAAATTGGAACACCAGCAACCATTAACGCTCTGAAAGCAGCTTGAGGACCATTGGAGTCGCTATCAAATCCGTTACCCGGAGTAATGACGTACTGTTCTTGACCCACGTAATCTTGTGCTAAGAGTGTCCATGTACCAAATCCGCATACACCAAATGTCGGTACTTCTGCACCGTTTTTGACTGTACCAGAAATATACTGGAGTACGTTTTGCCGTGTTGGGTTGACGTTACCAGCAGCGTATTGCTTAGACTTCCACCATGTATAGGTATTACGGTTGATGTTACCGTAAGTTGCTGTACCAGTTCCATCATCCACCGCAGCGGGTAAACCAATAAATTGTTGTGTATTGGTTGTGTTGTTGTACAAAGCAGTTGCCATTGCATCCATCATCACGTTAGTCGCATCGTTCATACGAGCTTCAATGAGAGGGATAATTGCATGGTCTTGCTGTACAGCACCTTCCATACCGAGGAACGGTACAGGTGCAATCATCAATTTTAAGTTAAATTCAGCATTGTAAGCACCTTGTTGTACTGACGGCTGGTTAAAAGAACCAGAATAGTCAGACCACTGTGCATTTACAAACTGTGAACCCTGAACGGGTACGGTTACTTGGGACACACCACCGGTGGCTTGTTGACTATTTGCAATCAAAGCTGCCATCAGGGGAGTGCTGTTATAAAGCTGGACAACCAATTTAGGAATAAAAGCACGTCTTGTAACGTAAGTTAATTCCGTATATTGCGAGGTACCAGCTGCAGGTAAAATACCGCCACCTATAGCCATAATGCTCTCCTATAAAAATTCAACAAAATGCCTTGATGTTATCGCAGCTACCACCCCCGTGTACTACATCAGAACCCAATCGGTTTATTTTTCCTGAGTTCTGCTAATGCTTCGTGTGCAACATCTCTTGCCGTACCAACTGGGTTTTTAGAAAAACGACTTAAATCCCACCCTTGGTTTTTAGCAACATTCGAATGAAACTGAGATGGAGTCGGTGCTGCTGCTTGTTGCATCCATGCCCAGTGACGTGCTGCTGCTTCGTGATTAGTAATACCTTCTTCAAGCATTACTTTTTCAATTGCTGCAACATCATCGTCTGATTTTGCTAATCCTTTTCGCATCAAATTAGTTCTACGTTTTTCTAAATCATCCAGAGCATCTCTTTCTCTGAGTTTATTGCGAATCTCATCATTTTCTTTTTGCATCTTATAGATGGCAGAATTTGTAGACTCTTCAATTTCAATCTCAGGAATATTAATATCTGGATTGACTTCTTTAGTTAAACGTAAAAACGCTTTACGGGTTTTTGGATTGTCAGCCAATTTCTTGGACAACTCAGCCAATGAATCCCGTTCTTCAAAACTTAAATTTTCTAATGACATACGTACCCCCTACTTTAATTAAATTACTTTCTTGCCGTCACCGGGAGGAACAATTTTCATCTGATTATTCTCTGCTGTTTTCTTAGCAGAATCTAATCCACCAAAACGTGAGTAACGTGGTGTGTTGATGATTTGACCATTCTTCTGATTGTCGTCAAGCGGTCTACGTGGTTGACCGGCTCCTTTTGGTTTAAATAAATCCATGATTCTATCCTTTACATTGGTTGTGGACCTGCACCACCCGGAGGAGGAGCAGTTGGAACTGGTGGTGGAGGCATACCGCCTCCGGCTGGACCTGCCATTGGCGGAGTACCCATCGCATCAGGTCCTACACCTTTTGGTAGGGATTGTAACATCTGTAATATTTCAGATTGTTGCAATTCGTTTGTTTTGCCTTTACGTTGACCAATTACACCGGTAAGCGCACGTATAGCAGCTAATGCTTTTTGACCTTCCTCGGATTCGGACCCAAGGCTAGGTAACGATTGTTCAATTAAGTCCATCGCCATTGACAAATTAATCATTGCACCTTCTTTAGAACCCATCTTTGGTTCAGGTGTAGACATAGGTGCAGCCATTGGTGGTGTGCCTGTATCCGACATATTGTCAGTCGGCATCGGACTTGGAATAGGTGCAGGAGTCGCAGGTTTTTTACCTCTGCTCATTAACTCCATCAATTTGTCTTGGGATGCAGCCATAATTAATTCCTATCAAGTTACAAGAAAGATTAAACCTTTCTATCAGTTTGTCAAGTGGGGGATATATTTCTATTCCCTCCCCCATGGGAGGTTTACTGATAAGCACCAGCAATTCCAAAGGAATTACTTACGTGACTTACGACCTTTACGAGCTTTACGCATCTTCATCTCCTTTTAGAGGCAGCGACCTATTTAGGGCAAGGAAGCCACAGCCCTTTCCTTCTCACGGGAAACTTGTACTACCCCCGACCATATTCTCTTGCAGGGCGCCCACCCATCGGACGTCCAGATGTTCTAATACTTGTATTTTTGTATTGTAAATTCGGACCCATATTTTTATCAAGACTCCCTGCCGATACTCTCGGTTGGTCTGCTCTTGGTTGTACGTTTCCTTTAGTTGCCATTTACATTACCTTCAATTCCGGTTTACTTTTTTCTTTAGGAGCAGGTTGCTTACTTTCTTTAGCACTCTGTTGTTTTTCTTCCAAAGTTTTCAAGCGTTCTTTGAGTAATTGTTTCATTGGTGGCTCTAGTAAGTCAAGCAAAGATTCTTTATCAATTGCTTGTGCCTTGTATAAACTAAATGCCAAATTCCGCATATCTTCCATAAAGATGGGGGAATTACTATGTGCATCTACTTTTACCGCATAATCTCTTGTAAATTGTTCAGCAATAAACGGCATATTCTGCTTGTCGTTCTCTGTTTTAAAGTGCGTATTGTCATACACCGCCATCAATTTTAAATAAAGAGTTGCTACTTTTTCCAAACTATCTTCAACAATTAAAGCACGTTTTTTTGCTCTTGAGCTACCAAGTCTTGCAAGTTGTGAGGCATGACCTGTACTACGTACACCGGACTCGCCCTTACCTGCTAAGACGTTTGTAATTCCAGATACTTCTTCAAACATTGCATCAATTCTATCTAACTCACTAAACAAGTCTGCCGGCATTTGTGGTGCTAATTTATCGACTTTAGCGTTAGGCATATCACTTGATAAGAAAGAACCAGCACGATTAAGAGCAAAGTTCTTTTCATCCATGATGCCGGAGAAGCCACTAATCATCATTGGAGGATTCACTTGTTTGGCAAGGAGTTGTGTTATCTCACTAAAGCGTTTATTACGTGCTTCTTGCAACAATATCATGCGTTGTACTTCACTCTGTCCCCAGTAATAATCATACTGAGGATTAGGACATATTTGTACAAAAGGTAACTCACCCTTGAGGAATACTTTTTCACCGGGTCTATCGTAAATAATAACATCTGGATTGGCACAAGTGACGACTTGATAATCACAGGTTTCATCATTCCAGAGCCACAACTCTTTCATCTCAATGGTATCTTCAGCAACTTTAGCCTTGTACTTGTTGTACTGACCTAGGTTCATGTTGACGTTACCAACCATGTTGACTTGAGATTGAGAAAGAATAACGCTGAGTCCATCCGGTACTTCATTGTGAATTTGTTGTGCATAGGATGCGTTGACTCTGTTGACTATCTGTTCTCTTTTTGGATGGTCGTACAGTCTGGCATACAGCTCTGACTTAGTGATGTAGTAGGTATGAACCAATGCTTCTTGTCTGGAAGTGTACGGGACATCTTCTCGCAAAACCCCGATACTGCTTGGCTCAATCATAAAGGGTTGAATCCCTTTGTTGTAGATGAGCTTAATAAAGGTTGTGTTGTAGACCAATGCCCATGTGAGGGCGGTAGAAAACACTTGGTCAGCGTTGGAATTTAACCACTCATCATTTAATGCTTGTGTGAGCTTTGGTACTTTGAATTGTTCTCGGTCATCAACAGAAGCACCAAGATTAATACTAAACCGTGTCGTTTCGGATGAGTAAAGGAAAGAAGTAAGCTGGTCAATGTGTGGATGAATCTTGTTAAAGACGGCAGGAGATTCTTCCTCTGAGTTACCAAACAGATAATAGGAGCGCAAGTTTGAGTAGTCGGTTCTACGTTCATCACTGGAAACTTGACACTTACGTATCAAATCTTTGTAGAAAAACTCCCGGTCATCTGGGTTTGGTGGAATTATCATGTTTTAATCTTCAAATTTTCATGGTCTCGCATGGTTGCTTTAGGGTCTATCACAGGTCCTTTATTAATACCGGCTTGTGATGGAGTTAAACCAACCGCCTCTCCTTTTACAGATTGTACTGCTCTTCCTGATAATATACTCGCCATATTGAGGTTTTGGAATCCCCCACCCCATACTGCACTGTCACCCGGTCTTGCTTCACGTGGAACATCGGGCATTCGCTCGACTTTATCTTCTTTTGGACCATACTTTGCCAAATAGCCGGCTTGATGTTCACCTTCACGGGTAGACTTAATATCTGACATCTTAAAGTCTATTGCCAATTGTTTCAAGGTTTTATCGTTCTTTTTTGTCTTATCACTCACCAAACCCGGTGCTTGTAAGAAAACGACCAATACTTCACCGGCACATTGCTTCATTGGACAAATCGGTTTATACCCCTCAAAGTAACCATGTTCACTGCATTTGTAATCGTGTAATACTTTAGCCATTGTTTCCCCCTAGCTGTTCATCTAAATTCTCTTGCGAATAGTCTGCTGCGTTACGAATACCTATTTTAATTTTAATCTGACCATCTACAACCTGTAAACCGGTGCTACGGACATAGTGCGGTTTGGCTTCTTTGCGGTATTGAGCAAACCGTGTATTGTCTCGGTTTTGCATGACAACAATTTCACCACGTTGATAAGAACGGTACGCCCTTGAAACTCGTACTTGGACGTTGTATGTCATTGGATGGAGTTCTTCAATAAACACATCTCTAAAATGTTTAGCACTCATGCCGGCTATGTCAGCAAAGTTTTCCACTGAAATACCTCTTGCTTTGTCTTTCACAAACCGTTTTATTTCAATCAGTAATTGTCTTTGTGGAATGATGGCATCCATTAGGAATACACTCCAATGCGTTTGAGATAGTCGGATACGTTACGACCTACTGCAATTTGTTCTGGTGTGTACTCTTCTTGTTTCTGAGAGATAGACCGTGTAATCCCTTGTTGAATGAGTCGTGGTTGTACTTGTTCAGCAAATGCCGCTGCTGCCAACGCTGCCGCTATGACTCTGTCATCTTTGTTACGTCCACTTGCCTCAATACTACCCCCATCCCGAACAATGGTTTTCATCTCTTCAATTAAATCCAGACTAAGAGTTTGCATCATGTTTCTTTCAAAGAAGTCTTTAAAGTAGGTGAGCATCCTCTCTTTTGTTGCACTGGTAGTTAACCAACCAATACTGTTACTTGGTCCACCAAGAGTGTCATTACGTCTCCAGATATAGTTGGACATAGACGCATACACATCCATCAAATCTTTACCCATCGCTGTTTTCATGGCTGCCGCTTGACGTTTGAGATTACGCATCTCATTGATAACTGCTTGACCCGGACCATTGATTTCAAGGTTGAGGGTACTGTTCTTGTAAGCTCCTGCTAGGTGGGCAATCACCCAAGCGAATTGATACGTGTTGAGTTCTGATGTTGCAAACTCCGCTACTTGGTCCATACCGTCTGCATAACACCGAAAGACTTGGATACAGAATCTATCTGCCCAGTCTGAGCTACCGTAGGCTGGGTCTGCACCAATCACATAGAAAGCTGTGTCAATTGGTTCCTCCCACACCTTAAGGGTTGAGAGTCTGTCTGTAGATTTAATGACTTGTGTGTCTTGAAAGTTAGCGCCGAAGGAATATCTAAAGTGTTGAGGATGAACCTTCTTTGCCATCTTGATTGCGTCTGTACACCGTGCATTACTAAAGAAACTACTACCGGTCATAATAAAAGCATAGTCCTCGGTTGGAGGAAACTCCTGATACATGAGGGCATCATCTTTAATTCCTTCGTAGAGTTTCCATCGCCACCAAGCCATCTGACGGGAATTGATTTCTACGTTGTAAAGTTTCTTAATGTCTCTGGTCCACTCTTTTTCTTCAACGGTTAACTTTCCATCCCAATACGTCTTATATACATTACTTGTTGGGTCTGCAGAGTAAAACTCATTCCTCCACCAGCCACAAAAGATAGCTCTCTGTGTCCTTGCACGTTTGGCAGTGACATACATATCATGGAACATATTAAAGCCTCTAGCAGTCGATTCAAAGACAAATAGACGCTTTGGGTTGTTCTCTGCTAAAGAAGCCAACAAAGACGCTAATCCTTCTTCATCTCCCCATGACGATGTCTCAGTACCATGCAGATAAGTAATACCCTTACCACGACCTAAAGAACCTTTGGCTCTAAGTCCTGCCACCTGATAAAAGAGACGGCTTCTATTCTTGAGAGATAATCCATTTCGGTTATGGGCTACCATTGGAATCCGATACGCTTGTGGTAATCCTTCCATATAGTTTGTCAAAGTACCACGGAACATATCTTTATTCTCTTCCGTATCGGTCACTAAAGTACCTTGTAAGCCAGGATGAATGAAGTGCCAATACAAGTCTAGGGCTAGACTTATCGTTGTTATACCCTGTTGTCTGCCTTTAAGGATAACAAAGAAGTGAACATCATCCGCCAGACCTTTAGCAATCTCATCCATTACGTACGTCTGAGTCCCTAAACGCTTCGTTAGTTTCTTTAAACCATCTTCTTTTGTTTCTACCGACAACTGGTCACAGAACCGATAGAAGTTATTTAAATTGAAATTCATTTTCTTGTGCTTTTAAAGTTATCTAAATCCCAATGTGCAATGGCATAACATACCTTCTTGTTCTTGGCAAAGCGGATTAACTCCTCTACCTTACGCTTACTATACTTTCGTTTCCATTCATCAACAAGCTGATGCTTCTCTTTTGCACTAAAACATCCCAGCACCTTCTGCATATCCATCTTCAATTCCAAACGGTTATCATGCAATGCCAAATAATCCTCCTCAGTGGCTTGTCTCGCTATCAAACCCCTCTCCATCACTATCCCTATTCAAAAGCTCATTCACTCTATCCAACTCATCATACGCAGCCTGTAATAACCTCGCACTCTCCTGATGCACCCGTATCAGTTCAGCAAACAACTGATTCCAATTCATCTTCGTACACCGGTCCATATACTGTGCCTTCGCATCATTATCCGCTACCTCCTGTACAAAGTTAATCCTACCCCTTATTCCGTTCTCCATACCCTCACCCCCTCATTCTCACTTCTCGCTATAAACCTCATCCCTAACTTCTTTCCATATCTATAGTTGTTATTACATACTACAGATAATCCTAAACCATCTATATAAAAACTATCACCTATCTCCATATCTTTATATGGGTAACTTCTTCTTACCTTGTTATCAGGTATCGGTATATTCTTATTAATCTTCATCTCTATATCCTCCATAAAACCAAATATACCATATTTTTTTTGGGGAGGAGTCAGTTGGGGGTCTCGCACCTACTAGTCTCATACCCATCTCTTAGTATCCGTCTATCAGTCATACTGTAACGATAGTTTTAACCTACCCAATCCCGAACCTAAGTGTAAATAGAGCTATACAGAGGATAATGTATAAGTAATCTTAACCTAACCCCATATATATTTATATTTCACAATGCGGAAAGAGTAGATATTATGTCAAACAATCTATAATCTTAATTTCATACCTAATATATTCTTAACCTAATAACTACTATAAAATTCTATAGACTATCTTATATTACTTATACTATAAAGCTAGATGAAACTATAAGAATAAAATATATAACATAGAGAATATAAAGTATTGACAATAGGTTTTATAGTATATATAATTATATACAGAGATACGGAAACGGTCTCTATTCAATCAATCGGGTGTTTTACTATAAGGAACTTTAAGCATGAAAACATTTAGCGATATTAAAAGAAAATTAGTAGAAGGTAATTCTGTAACCATGATTCGTCACGATTGGTTTCCTACTGGCAAACTAATTGGCTTGGAGCGTAAAGTCATTAAGAGACAATCTAACGCTGTTCAATTTGACGGGGGTTCATGGTTACGCTTAGATAAGCCAGCAAGTGATTACATTCCTACAAGTGAAAATACATTCTTAGCACGCTTAGACGGTGATAAGTTTATGGAATATAAAATTAACTAAGGGGATAACATGAAAAACTTTAACTATAAAGATTATTACATCATGTTAGAAAGACAACATAACGGTTCTATTCATGCCGTTGCTAGTAGTGATAATGATAGATTCGGAGAGGTATTCTATGATTATCCGTTATCTTATGTTGTAAGCAAGATGAAAAAAGACTGTAAGTATCGTATTGATAACAACATTAAACAATATTAGTGTTATCTGTTAGTGGCTCTTATAGGGCTACTAACGGGCTAACATTAGCCATTTATCAAATATTGCATAAGGAGGTTTTACCATGTTACAAATGACAAAAAGAGAGTATTCAAAAAAGCCCAATGATTACCGTTCATACATTGACGGTAAACCATATCTAATGACTTTAGATAAAAATACGGGTGGAACAGTTTTAACACCAGTTGTATTTAAAAAGAATCCTACAATGGCAACAATAAAGAGTTTTATTAAAAAGAATGATGGAAAACTGTTTATTAAAAATCTATCTGATTTTGATGGCATGGTTGATTGTGTGATGCCATGTGATGACAAAGGTTTTAGAGCCGTAAGAAAGCCAGATGAGGGTTATAACCATGAAAACAAGTTAGGGATACAGGGTGCATGGTTTGTCTTATATGGTGGTGATAGAGTTTACGAGTATTCAGACGGTTATTACGAGGGATACGAGGTTTATAACTGTTGTGGTAATTTCATTATTGCAGTAGAGGTGATAGCATGAAAACAACAATTATTCACAAAGTTTTTAATTAGTGCTATATTTCTAATAAGGGATTAAATTCTTAGTCTCTTATTGGATTATCACTAAGATAATCATTCTCTATATCAGGTATTGCATAAGGAAAGGAATTACTATGATTTTCAATCGAGACAACGCAATCATTAAACTAATCGAGCATTACGCTTGGCATTGTGATGACTATTCAGATATCTTGCGTTATGGTTTTTGTGGGTTTGAGTGTTTTACAGATGATGAACTCAAAGAAAAACTAAAAGACAACAAGATACCTAAAAAAGAATATTACGACAAAGTAAAGGAGATAGTATGAAAACATTTATAGATTATTTACTAGGCACTATCTTTATGGTGTTTATGGGTTCTTTACTTGCACTTGTTTATATTTACGCTAAGGGGTTTTAATCATGCAAATACTTACTTCACAATTTATAGAATTCGGCTCTTATATAGTTGGTAATGATACTTATGAAATGGCACTTGTAAAACAACCTCATGTTATTCAAGAGATGACAGAAAAAGAGTTAAATAACTTTGATGGTGACTGGATAGACTTAGACACTTATACAGGTGAGATTGTCTTTAAAGCAGATTTCATTTACTAGAATTATCTATTAAGGACTTGTTTACAGGTTCTTAATGGGCTAATTTTAGCCAATTCAATCGAATGTTATTTAGAAAAGGAATAATCATGCACATACCAAACATTATTGATATTTATGTAGTACGAGCATATAACCAATTCGGAGAATGGATGGATGATATTGGACATTTTGAGACTATAGAGTTGGCAGAAAAATGTTTATTCAAAGCTATAGAGGGGGACTCAGGAGATGAGGACTCATGGAATTATCACATTGAAGATTATTCAAAGGAGATTTAATCATGGAATATATTATTAAGCAAACCATAGAGGTAATTACAACAGTAGAGGCAAATAGTGCTAGTGAAGCTCTCAAGATGTTAGATAACCTAGACATTGATGATGCTGACCAGATAACCATTATCAATACTGAAATCGAATCAATCGAGGATTATGAAGAGTCTTTAAATGAAATGCCTCACGAATTTAATACAGAGGGTAAATTTACAATAGAAGCCTAGAATCAATTTAATACTTTTATGAGGGGTTACTATTACCCCTCTCTTATTTTATCAATGTAGCACTTATTAGGGGGTTTTATGA
>Ga0007807_1000619_pt1 | contig 12366 bp, 9 predicted proteins | sample CryBogCBE12Aug09_FD_71220 | JGI IMG/M metagenome (GOLD analysis project Ga0007807, IMG submission 71220) | Freshwater microbial communities from Crystal Bog, Wisconsin, USA - CBE12Aug09 | ecosystem: Environmental > Aquatic > Freshwater > Lake | place: Crystal Bog, Wisconsin, USA | collected...
CAGCAAGCATGTAAAGATGGTATGCAATAGGTTGGAACCCACCAGTAAAAGTAGTTCCATAGCAGTCAGGGCAATAACTGTTACCACTTTGTCTATAAACAGCACTTGCTCTTGCCTTGATATTAACATCAGGATTTGTTGGGTCTGGGGTTACTTGGCAAGTTTGGCAATATGTTACTAAACCAGCAGCAGCATCTTCTGCACGCCAAAGTAAACGAACTACACACTCTTCGCCATACCATTGCAAAGTTTCATCATGGAATCTCTGCTGGTCAATTTCTGCCCAAGTTTCTCTCTGCTTATAAACATACAAAGGGCTTTCAATTTGGTATTGTAAGGTTTGGAAAGGTGGAAGTGGGTTTTGTACATAACTGTAAGAACGGTTAGGCGGTGTTGGTGGGAAGATTGGAGGAGTTCCAGAGGCTACAGGTGGTACGGAACCAGTACTATACCCTTCTCCTAAGTACCCTTCTCCTAAATAATTTTCTCCTGGCATAAACTAATCACCTCCTCCTATTAAGTAAGTGCAAACCAAGGTGAGTATGAAGATCCACCAACACTAAATGAAGTACCTATTGGAGGAGGAGTAGGGTAACCAGCCATACTTGTTTGTGCCATAATAACTGGTAACTGGGCACCTAAAGAACCATTACCACCATTACCAGTGCCAACCCATCCTGGAGGGGTGGTACCAAAGAAAGTAAAACCAACCAAATAGATACCATTTGATGGTACGGTGAATGTACCACTTAATGCTGTAGTAATTATTGAGCTTGCAGCATATGTTGGGTTTACTTGACCAGAAGTACTTGCTAATAAATACATAGTTGTAGAGGTACCGGATGTAGTAAAAATACCACCCCATGAACTAGTAAGTCCTGTAGAAGAAACAGTTGTAGTAGCAAAAGTAATGTTTCTAACTACTTGACCGCTGGCCAAGTACATACCAGCAAATCTCATGTTACCACTAACTACAGTGTTGGCAGTTGTTGCCATAAAACGACTAAAAGACTCCCCAACATTAGGGTTCCCATAAGCCAGTGGGTTACTAGTTGTAGTTGTGCCACTTATTGTACTCGGCACCCATGAAGTGCCATTAAAGACAGCAGCTTGACCACTAGTTGCTGTAATACCACCCAGCACTGCTGTGTTTATATTTAATGGGCCGTTTACAGTTAAGCCACTTGTGGTGGTATTGTTGTTAACTGTAAGATTACCGCTTTGTATAGTAAGATTACCATTATTAACTGATAAACCACCATAAAGTGAAAGACTGCCTTGGAACCCTCCGGCACCTTGAGCATTAAAATATCCTGTTGTATAAATACCGTTATATAAAGCACTACCATTGGTAACAGTTAAGGCACTGGTTGTAGTTGTATTGTTTACAACAGAACTACCACTAACTGTAAGACCACTTGTGACAATTAAATTATTTTGTACTGTCAAAACACCTGATGCAGTACGAACAATGTTTGCATCGTAAGAACTACTTGTACCAAGGCGCAAAGATTGTGTGTACAAAGCACTTGAATAAGCGGCTGGGGAAGTACTGTCGTACGCTTGAATTATTAATTGGTCGGAGTTAGTAGTTGAAGACTGGAACTTCATGACTGGGGTGCTTGTATTACCATTACTAATTTGGCGATACCATAAAATATTTGAGTCGTCTGAGTTTGTTTTTACATTTGGCGATCCAGCTTTGGTTAACGAACCAGTACCGGTATTTGCGATGCCATAAGGCGAGTAGCTAGAGTAATAGACAGCACCATTAAAATATGGCAAGCCCACCGCTGCAGCCATTGTAGTACCTGAATAAGTACCTGTTAACGTAGTACTAAGTGGAACAGTGGTGCTATTAAGTGTGTATGAAACATCAACAATTTTCTTCTCTGAACCAATAGTCAATGGTACATATGGCACAATGCCAGCGGTACTACCGGAAAGAGTTATGGTACTATCACTTGCTGATACAACAGAATACGTTGTAGCCGTAGTTGGGTTGTTGATTGGCAAATTGTCTGTGTAATTTAAACTGGCAAGTGAGTTACCAAGGTAAACGTGGTACTGGACTCCTGCGGTTCCATTCAAGTTGCCAAGGACAATATTACCAAGCACATTTAGTCGACCAGTCCAAGCTGTGTCAGTTGCAATATTTGAAGTAATTGCGTTCTGAGTTCCACTAAAAGAAGTGCAATTGTTAGAAAAGGAAACACCTGGTTCAATGGTAACATCTGAGCAACCAGGTGTACCAGTAAGAGAACTAAAATAAGCACCAGGACCAGCAGCACTATTATTAATTGTGTTTGAACCAGCTTCTATATAAATTGCTTCTTTTTTGTGGTGGTCAAAAGTTGTTCTAGTGCCAATAGTACATTGAAGGCCACCTAGTACGTATACACCATTCCCACCGCAATTCCAGATCTCTCCGCCGTTTACTGCCGTTACTGTGTCATTTAGAACAAAGCCGTGTAATGCACATGCTCCAATAACAGAGTTTTTTGCTTCACTATCAGCACAGTTCCAGACGATACCACAAGCATTTGCATTATTACCACTTCCGCCACTAATACCTGCACCGTAAATGTTTACGTGCTCCAATTTATTTTCACCACGGTTGTGGCCTAAATAGATGGTTGCATCACCAGAGAAGTAGTTTGCCGCAACGTTCTCTAAACGCAAATTCATATTAGCCAAGAAAGGTTTAAGAATTGTACTAGACGATGTGTACTTATTCTTAATAGGCAAAGTCAGTGTTAGTGTGCCAGAAGAGTAAGACTTTACAGTTACTTCTTCATATACACTAGGACTAGAGCTGTAAAGAGCAAGACTCATGCCTGGCTGCAGGAAAGTAGTATCACTCGGAGAAAGTCCTGTGATAACTGTTGTTCCAGCAGTTAATGCGCCTGTTGTTACAGATGGCATTGATGTAACCCAGTTAGCAGCATTGTATGCTTGCCACGGCTGTGATGTGGAGTAGTTTCTAGTTGTACCTTCTCCGGGGACATCTACTGCGTAAATTGCATAATTATCAGCACTAGTGGTGTAAGCACCATACAGAACAATATCTTTAATTGTTATATTCTGGTTTGGTGGGTGGATGACAAATAATGGGCCAGCACCTGGGGCAGAATAAGTTGTAGAACCAGTAGTTGAATTATATGAAACATTAGCATGGTAAATTGCTGCTGTTTCTTTGGGCAGCGGGTGTGAAGTGTAAATGGCATTTAAATTCATGCCAGTACCTTCTAGTTTTGCTCCAGAAGGCAAATAGAGAGGTGATGAGACAACGTAAATACCTGGGGAGAAACGAACTGGAATACCAGAAAAAATAGCGGCTTGGATAGCAGCAGTGCTGTCTGTCCTACCTGTAGGGTCTGCACCATAATTAATTGGGTCAACAAAAGAAGAAGAACTTAAAGCACCACTTACGGTTAAATTACCACTAATAGTAGCATTGCCACCAACTGTAAGACCACTTGTAGTAAGTGTATTAGTAACTGTTAGTGACCCACTAATTGTACCACCTGTACTAGAAACAGTTCCAGAAAATACTGTATTTAATAAACCGGCAGTAATATTTTGAGCAACTTGATAACCAACTGAAATTGCCTTATTTGTAGTATTTTCTTGAGCTCTTGTTACAGTAAAAGTATTGTTACTAATACTAGTAACCCTCATAATCTCTGCATTACTAGATAGAGGCTGTTCACCACTTGGCCATACCACAATATTAAAAGGTGCTACTGGGAACTTATTTATATCACCAGCTTGGATAGTAAGGTTTGTACCAGTAGTTGGTGGGAAAGGTGCTAAGAATACTGTAGAATAGGCAAAATTAGCAAGTGCGTCAACCATTATGCACCACCGGTATTTACAGAGGCATAGGCGTAACCAGGACGTGCTGGGTTGGTAAACATACGTGGAATAAGTCCACCAGCAACCAGAAGACTGCGCTTACTACCAACCATGTATTGACGTTTCATCTGACGAAGTTGTTTGTCAGCAATTTCTTTTTCAAACTCATAAAGTTGCCACCATCTCTGATAGTAGTCTCGTCTGTTCATCCAAGCGGCTGTCATACCCTCAGGTGTTGGTTGTTCAATGTAGTTACGAGCAATATGCTTTAATAAGTGTGCATATGTTTGAGTTGCTAATACACCGTAATAAGTAGTTGGCCAAGGTGCCATAGCATTTAAACCAATCTGGTAGGCGGGAGTAAAAATAGGTTGAAACTCATAATTGCAATAATCAATTGTTTCTGTACTCATCAAGTAAGCAACTTCTTCGTACAAATTAAAACCACTCTGGCCTAATTCTTGTAAGTAAGGCCCACCACTACTAGAGTCAAAACTTTTGTCAACTCTGTGGACAATACCGGCAGCAAGGTCCCTTTGTTCTTGTGTAAGGTTTTGCCAGTAAGGCATTTGGTCAGCAACCACAAAACTGTCTTGGTATTTTCTTTCACTACCATTAATTGTGTAAGACCAATTAATTTGGTAATTCCCTTGAACGGAAGTTTGTGAAGAGTTAAGTTGGTACTGGTAGGTACCGGGACTTTCATAAGTAGCAAGTGTACTTGATGGGACTACAACTGTGTTGTTATCTGTGTTTATTACGTTAAGGAATACTTGTTGATTATCAGGGTCAGTTAAGACACCCTGAGTGTAAATCATAATACCAATAGGCTCTGTGGAAAATTGAGGTATGGGACGTACTCTCATGTCAACCCTATAGCATTAGCAGTTAGTGTAACAACTGTCCCTGTAACTGAACCACCAATGTAACCTAGTAATTGAATATTTTGGGGACCTGTACCTACTCCAGTTACAATGTAACTGCTCCCTACATATACTCTTTGACTTGCAGTTGCATAGGAACTCATGGTTTGAGAGAAAGTATTGGCAGTTTGGTTAGAGATTTGAAAGTAAACAAAGTGTCCACTACCAGTATCATTATTACCAGCAGTTAAATTTGCATCAATCAAATATTTATTAAATCCACTTACAGTTAAAGTCATAAGTTGTGATGAAGCAGTTTGTAATGTACCGGTAGAAATACTATTTGTAAAAGTACCTGTTCCACTAGAAATTGCAGTAGTAACAAAAGCGGTTGAAGCAATTTTAGTACTATTATCACCCTGTGCGGGAGTAGGAACAGTACCGAAACTATTAACTGTTAGGGTGCCAGTAGTTAGATTATAAGTATTAGTATCCGTATTACTACTAATAGTATTAGCAGTAAGTGTACCGCCGATAGACGCATTATTTGTAACACTCAACCCACTAGTGGTAGTTAGATTGTTTACCACTAGTCCACTACCAAGAGTTAGTTGGCCATTACTGGTAAGGTTACTTACATCAAAGTCAAGAGTAGTGGGCCCGTGGGTATAAGTAGCACCGGTCCATGTACCACCGTTAGATGTACCTTCTTGAGCTCTTAATACATTAGCTGTACTACTATTGGCAGTGTAACTAGTTACCCAAACAACCTCTGCCGGAGCAGATGAACTGTAGTTTGGAGGGTTAATAGTTAATGGAAGGTACTGAGTACCATTAGTAACTGTAACATTACCTAAACCGTTAACATTGGAAAAGGTAATTACTCCACTAGCACCAGTTGTAGTTATGTTGGTTACAGAACCAGCAATAAAGTTATAGCGCAAACGCTGTAAGGTCATTTAGGCCTACTTTGTGGGTGGAAAATGAACAGGCCTTGTTGTTCCGGTGTGGAAACGAAGGTATGTAGGGGCGCCTAGGCCACGGAGAACTGAGTCGTGTACAAAGTGAGGGTCGCCTTGTTGGCCCATACTGACACAAAGTGGGTCACTCTTGTTAGTTGTGTCGTAGACAAGAACAGCGTGAACACCGGTACCGGCACCGTAGACAACAACATCACCTGGTTGAACTTGTGCAAGTGGAATGTGTAAACCATGGGCAAGTAGTGTACCAGTGTAACCGGTGTGGTTGTAATTTTGACCGTTGGGGTCGTCTGCACCGGCCCAGTTGTAGCACAGTGTCACCCACGCCGAGCAATCGCAAGTAACAGGAAGTGCTCCGGGGTGGCCAATTTCAGCCATGCGTTGTGCGCCCTCTGTGTAGGTGAAATGGGCGTTATTCTTAACTCCCCATGCCTCCCATGCTACAATAGCCGATCTTGCATCAACAGGTGTTGTCATAATATCTCCTTACATCTATTAGCTGTTCTACAGGAAGAATTACATTTCAGTTGTTGTAGTTAGGGTCAGGAATAATGGCTTCACCCAACTCATTACTTGGTTCTGTGTAATTTTCAGGACCACTATCAAAAGCTTGTGACTCTTCTGATGACTCTAGGCTTTGAGGTATATTCCAGTTATCTAAAGTTAATGCATTTTTATTTATTACATTTGCTTTTGCAATAATTGGTATTTTTGTCACAATATTGTTTTTTCTAGTAATAAATGCGTTTACTACTACTGGTATTGAAGTAAAAATATATTGCTTTAAAGAAGTAAGTGAAAGTACACCAATCTTATAAATCTTAGCTTTACGTGTACCAATAGTGGTACTTGAAACTGCAGTTGCTTTTATTTTCCTAAACAAAGTTTTGGTTTTAGAGTTTGCAATTGTATAAGTAACAGTTGCACTAATTCTTCTATTACGAGTAGTATTTCTAGTTACGGTTGCAGATACAACTTGAGTAACTTTAACATTTTTATTTTTTCTTGTATTTTTTGCAGACTTAACAAGTTGTGTCTGTAGTGCAAAGATAGATTTAACACGAAAAAGATTTTTGCGAAGTTTAGATGCATTTAAGAGAGTGGACTTAATAGTCTTACCAACAGACTTATTAGTTTTTACTAAACTGACCCTAACAGCCTGTGCGGTTTTTATAATTACCCGACCTTTGGAGATTGGACTTGTATACCACACTTGAACTGCTTTAACCAACCGAGTATAATTACGTGGTGTAGTTATTTTTTTAACCACATTAGTTGCAGTTGCAAAAACTACTCTATTTAAGGATCTAAACTTTCTAGAATAAGCAATTGATGTTTGTAATGCAAAAATACTGGATACCTTAGCCTTAGTCCTTACAATTTTAGATGCATTGGTAAGGTTTGCAAAAACATTTCGAACTTTAAAAGAGTTTCTTAGAGTTTTGCTTGACTGGATTAATAATGCAAGGGTCTTTTTAGAAATTAATTTTCTATCAAAAGAAGTTTTAATTAAAACAACACTAACAGTCCTACCTCTTGGTATATTTCTCTTAATACTAGAGGTAAGGATTGAACTTGCTTGTAATTTTTTAATTTTAATTACTCTAAAAAAAGAAGAGTTAATTAAAGTAGACTTTACTACCCTAACCCTAGTAATACTTCTAATTGTAAAGGCAGCATTTACTAGTGCACTTTTAACTGCTCTAATATAATTTACAGGAGTTCTAGCAGGTGGTGTATAATAATATGCTTCTTGGCCACCGTAAAATGGTTGAGTTATATTTGTCTTACTCTTAGGGAGTGCCATATTAAATTAGGTTAAGGCGTAGTAGATGTTTTGAGCGGAGTTGTTTAATGCGTACGTCGTTCCAATAGTTGCAGGGCCAGGAGACCCTGTAAGAGCCGCCGCCGTGATTGGTTGGCTGGCAGTATTGACCGTCGTTGTGAGTGCGGCGAGGGATGGAACTGTTGTCGCCGTGATGCAGGCTCCGATGTAGTAGATGCCCGTTGTCGGCACGGTGTACGTCGTAGACGAGCCAGCAGCGATTGTTGCGATGGGCCATGTGAACATTGTTGTAGCGTTCATCGAGCCAAGGCTCTGCTGAGCGGTAGCGGCAACGAGTGTGAACGTTGTGTACGTAGCGTTCGATGTGAACAGTCCAGCCCACGTTCCGCTGACTGTTGTGCTTGCGGTGGTTCCAGTGGAGAAGGTGATGTTGCTAATGACCTGACCGGCGTAGAGGTAGACCGCAGTCGTTCGTATTCCACCAGACGCAGGAGTGAAAGAGCCTGTGACGAACATTCGAGGCATGGTTTCGGCAACACTGCTTCCGACGCTTGAGCCGAAGCCTAGCGCCTGCGCTTGAGTGTAGCGATACGAAAGAGCCGTGCCGTTGGTAGCGAGAAACTGGTTGTTGGAACCAGCAGTTGTGATGCCGGTTCCGCCGTTGCCGATAGGCAGGGTTCCGGTCACGCCGGTTGTAAGCGGCAGGCCGGTGGCGTTGGTTAGCGTCCCCGATGACGGGGTGCCAAGAGCGCCGCCCGAAGTGAGCAAAGTCGAACTAGATGGGATTGTCGTGCCGTTGATGCTTGTGGCGGTCGCAACGTTGAGGCTAGGCGTGGTGAGGCTAGGCGAGGTCGAAAGGACGACGGAGCCAGAGCCGGTGGAGGTAGTCGCACCAGTTCCACCGTTAGCGACGGGTAATGTTCCTGTGACTCCGGTAGTCAAAGGTAAGCCAGTAGCGTTAGTCAGAATTGCGCTTGCGGGAGTGCCGAGGGCAGGGGTTGGACTAAGCCCGAAGGTCGTCTGCCCGTTGGTGTAGGTGACGACGATGTTGCCGCTTGAGTCCGTATTGAGCGACGGGACAGCCGAGGCCCATTGACCAGTTGCCTCAGCGATGCCGAGCCAATAAGCGAATGGGGCAACCCAGACAGGGTTGTTGGCTCCTGCTGCGTCAATGCTTTGGCCCGAGGAAGGGTAGATTTTCAGCCAGTGAGTGCCGTCGACGTTGTCCACCCAGATTGCCTGACCCACAATTGAAGTGGCAGGCAGGATGACACCTGCACCTGCACCTGCGTTTGCAGTAGCGGTAGCGCCGGAGACGATGTTGTAGTTGTAAGCCAGCGTCGCAGCAGTTCCCTGAGTGGTGCCTGTCGCCGTGATTGTGCCGGTTGTGCCGACGCTGCCGTTGCCGACTGATGCCCACGTTCCAGGTGTGCCAGCCGTAGTGCAGACCCACATTCCGCCGGATTGGTCAACGATGAAGTCGCCCTTAGCGAACGTGCCGGAGGTCGGTGCGCCCGAGGTGGTGGCCCCGACGTAGCGTGAGGCCGCAGTGACACCAGTAAGGCCAGTCGCTTTTAGGTCAGTGGCAGAAACTTCGCCTGACGATGCGATTGAGGTGGCGGTGGCTGCTCCGAGGGCAGGGGTGACGAGAGTAGGAGAGGTGCTGAGGACGACACTGCCGCTACCTGTCGAACTCGTGACACCCGTGCCGCCGTTAGCGACTGGGAGCGTTCCAGAGACTGCCCCGCCATCCAACACAACGTTGGACCAGTTAACACCTCCACTAACCGGAGCGGCGGTCAGAACTTGACCTATACCGCCCGGGGTAGGAACTAACTGAAAGTTGGTTCCGTTGCCGACGAGGAGTTGAGCGGTTGATGGCGTTGATGTTTGCCCAGTTCCGCCGTTGCCGACCGCAACCGTCCCTGTCACGGCAGTGCCATTCAACTGAATGTTCTGCCAACCAACGCCACCGCTAAGCGGTAGAGCCGTGAGGACCTGACCGAGACTTGGCGCTTGCGAAACTAATTGAAAGTTGGTTCCGTTGCCGGTGAGAATCTGACCGGTCAGTGGCGTTGATGTTTGACCCGTACCACCGTTGGCAACTGGAATGGTTGCCTGACTGCTGAATAGTTTATAAACGGGGATAGCCGTTGTGCCGAGCGTGGCTGAGGCGGTGTTGGCAAGGGCAATCTGCCACGTTGACCCACCGTAGGTTGTTCCTTGATTGACCTGAATAAGCGAGGCGGCCAGTTTTGCGGGCGTGTCTGCGTCGTTGTCACGGCAGAATACGGCCTGGACTCCCGAGGCTCCGGTAGTCGTGCAGAGCCACACACCATTCTGCGCTTGGTTGGTCTGTCCGGCAAACAGAACACGGTCGCCTGTAGCGGCGCTGACAGTGTAGCCGTCCACTATGAACGCTCCCGTCGCCGTGACAGTGAAGGTGTCCACGTTGAGGGGGTAGTCGTTGGTTGTATTTGCGCCGGTAGTGACTGTGCCGTTCGGGTTTGCGGCAGAGATTCCCGTCGAGACATAGGTTCCGACAACGTTGGACGTGGAGACTACTTGGACCGACTGGTGGAGTTGGAAGTTCACCCACTCAGGGCCACCGTTGGCGATGTTGCCGTAGGACATGAGCAAGGCACCAGCGGCGCCAGTAGCGCCACCAGGATTGGAAGATGTGTCTGTTAAGGACCCGTTACTATTTGTAAAGACGACCCCACCTGGAGAGAAACCACTTACTGTTAAACTTCCACTAACTGTTAAATTACCTGTGGCACCACCACCATATAATGCATTAACAGCACGGTTAGCTTCTGAGATATCTGTAGCGGTAATGACCGGCACGGCTAATGCACCACTTACCTGTGCAACAGCAGTAGTGTTATCAACACCTCTAGTAACACCGGTAAATGTTACGTTTGCAGCAGAATAAGTCCAGCTACCACTAGGTACAAAGATTTTTTCTTCACTAGCGGTACCATAACCAACTGCAAGGTACCAACCACCGGTAGAACCTAATGGACTCCAGCTAGTAGATACACCACTGAGTGTAAGAGTGGTATCAGAAGCACCAATACTACCACTAAGGGTTAAAGCTGTTGCAGCTCCAGTATAGGAGTTAATTGAGTAAGCTACTCTAGCCATTAGTTAAAATATCAAGCTGGGTAAGGAGCAGATTGCCAAGTAGGTGTAATAGCCAATGAGTCACCAGATGCAAGAGTAACAGGCTGCTGGTCAGAGAAAGGTGCGTACCAGAGGACGGTGTTACTTGTACCATTACTAACAGAGTTCAACTGGCCTGATGTAGTAATAAAGATACCGTAAACAGGTGACCAAGTACCACTTGTGCAAGTGAATGTTAAAGCACTGTTGTAAGTAGTCTGTTGAACATTAATTGTATTAGCACCAATAACAGTTGTACCAGTTGTAGGGGCACCCCAGTTACCCGAAGTTAAGGCAATACGTGCATAACCACCACCACCTGTACCACTTACTTCAGCAACCGGGTAGGTTCCTGAGTTCAAAGTGACATTAATGTTAGTGTAACCGTAACCTTCAATTGTACCCCAGGAGGTGGTGAAGAGTCCAAGATAAGTTGTACTTGGGAAAGTTGAGGCCTTGGGAGCAACATTTAGAAGGTAGTTAAGGCCTTCCTGGGGGAATAAGTATAGTGATGAAGAAGCCATCTTCTAACCTTTCTATTGAAATTGAACGTTGATAGTAAACTGAACTTGGTCACCAGAGTTTAAACTTAAACCAGTAAAGTTTGTTTTAGCAAACATACTTGTGTCACTTTGAGTAATCCAAGTTTGTGCTGGGATACTTGTTAATGCAGTAGAGTTATTTTGTCCTCTACTAACATACAAAGTTTGGTAATTGTCCCCACCAGTAACCGTCATAACTTCTGTAGAAACTTGAATCTGGTAAGGATAGTTGGTTGGCCAAGAATTGTAATTGGTTGGGATAATATAACCCTGAGTACTAGAAGATACTTGTTGTGCTAACTGACCTTGAATTGGGTTGCCTTGGTTTTGAAATAACCCTAAGTTAGTCAAAGTTTGTGTACTAGGTGTTGTGTAAACACCTTGCCATGAATAAGTGTCACCACTAGTAACAGTAGTAGTTTGAGCTAAACTAGAACCTTGGATTCTGGCACCAGATTCTTCAAACAAGGCAACATCCGTAGCACTTGTCTCACCGGGCCCAATACCCACAGCTAGGTAGGGATAAAACCCTGCTTGTTGACTGAGTGAGATAAGGATACTTACTATTTGACTTCTAGATGTAGCTGTAATAGTCGAAGCCATTTTAATCCCCATCAATAACTGAAGATTGGTCCAAGAGAAGATCTAACTCTTCCCTTGAACCATCTCCACGAGTTATAACAGCATGAACGGTTATCTTTGCAGAAACTGGATTCATACCGTCCATACTAGCACTGCTGTTGCTTGGTGTTCTTCTGCTTTGTCTGGTTCAAGTTAACCTGGTAGGCAGCGTAGTAACCAGCAAATTGCTGGGTTTCAAGACCACCATCAGGACCGTTACCAGTCAAGATTTGACGAACTTGCTTCTGTTCAATAATTGCTGTGTTTTGAACAACTGCACCAATACCAGAAAGTTGGTAAGCGTGAACAGTGGCATCGTCAATCCAGGTAGGAACTGAGTTGGGAGTACCGTAGTAGTTGGGGTAAGCAGTTGTACCACTGGCTGTAGTAATGTTGATGTTGGTTACTGTAGCAGTTGAACCACTAGCAGCAAGAACAGGCAAGGCAGCACCAGTTGAACTTGAGAAGACAATGTCTGTAGTTGTCTGACCAAGAAGGTTAGCACTGGTACCAATGACTGAGAAGGCAATTGTACTAGGGATAACTGCTTG
>Ga0007807_1000654_pt1 | contig 12025 bp, 10 predicted proteins | sample CryBogCBE12Aug09_FD_71220 | JGI IMG/M metagenome (GOLD analysis project Ga0007807, IMG submission 71220) | Freshwater microbial communities from Crystal Bog, Wisconsin, USA - CBE12Aug09 | ecosystem: Environmental > Aquatic > Freshwater > Lake | place: Crystal Bog, Wisconsin, USA | collected...
TGGAAGCTGCTCAGCGACGAGCAGCGCCTCAGCTACAAGGCGGAGCCTGCGCCGGTTAAGCCGGCAAAGACGCCCAAGGCGCCTAAGACGCCTAAGTCGCCCAAGACACCCAAGACGAAGAAGACGCGTGACCCTGACGCTCCCAAGAAGCCCCTGAGCGGTTTCATGCTCTTCTCCAAGCAGCAGCGCGACGCCCACACGGGCGAGGAGAAGCTGACTGCCAAGCTGCTTGGCGAGCGCTGGAACGCCCTCAGCGACGATGAGAAGGCGGCGTTCAAGAGCAGCTGAGCGCGCTACTAAACAACCTGCATGTCTTGTTCCTACATACCACACGCTAAAACCCCCAAAACAAAATAAAAAATAAAAAACAAAAAAAAAATAAAAAATTTTTAAATGTGATAGGCGCACTAGTACATTTAAAAATTTTTTATTTTTTTTTTTTTGATTTTTGTTGTGGTATATGAACTGGGGTTTATTTACTAGTCGTAGTAAGACGTGTAGGGCGGCTCGCTGATCTCGCAGCCGTAGGCGTCAAACTCAACACCGCCGTAGTTGGGGGAGTACGACGGGCTGATCCCGTAGTAGTCACCCTCATCAGCGTGGACGTGCGCGCCCTGGCACTCACTGTCGCCGCATGTGTGCGTGTCAATCTCCTCATCCTCTTCAGGGACGGAAAGGAGTTGCATGCCGTCAGCAAGCGCAGCAACGGGGTCTGCAGACGCTGCAGGCGGCGGCAGGTGGAAGCGCTCGGCGTCAGCGCGCTCCTGCGTACGCAGGTATTCTATGAGGCGCGCCTGCTCAGCCGTATCAATGACGCGCTCATCAGCGATGTACTGTTCAGCCGCACGCATCTCGTCGTCGTACAACGGCGGCGATGTAGTGCCAAACATGCGGGGTGGAAGGGAAGAAGGAGGGAAAGGAAAGGACATTCTGCGCTTGCTGTGCGAAGAAAGGGGATGTATGTGGGGACCGCATGTCTCCACAGCATTTATGAGCGTTTCAATTTTTTTCGCAGACGCCGCGCACGCAAAAAAATTTAAAAATTTTTTGTTTTTTTTTGTGTTTTTTTATTTTTTTATTTTGTTTTGTGGGTTTTTGTGGTGACATGCAGTTTACTCGGCGTCGTTGGCGTACTCCGCCTTCTCCTCGGCGGAAAGCGCAGCCCACTCGTCCTTGAGCTGCTTGGCGGTGAGCGTGTCGTCCTCGCCGCGGCGCTTCTGCTGGAAGCGCATCTGCGCCGAGACCTTGCGCGGCTTCTTCTCGGCAACAGGCGCAGCAGCAGGCGCCTCTGCTTCTGCGTCGCTGGTGTCGGCACTGTTGGCGACCGGCAACGGCAACGCCACCTTGAACACCGCCTTTTCAGCGTCGCTCAGGGCGTTCCAGCGCTCGCCGAGGAGCCCCGCGGTGAGCTTGTCAGCGCCCGTGTGCGCCTCACGCTGCTGCTTGCAGAACAGCATGAAGCCACCGAGGGGCTTCTTGGGAGCGTCAGGGTCGCGCTCTTTCTTGACGCGCGGCTTGCGCGCCTTCTTGTCACCCTCCGCGGGGGCGGTGGGTGGTGTAGCGACGCTCAGCGCAGCGACTTGCTGCGTGAGCGCCTCGAGCTTCTGGGTGAGCTCGTTGACCTGGAGGGAAAGGGACTTCACGGTAGGATTGGAGGAAGAGGAAGACATCTTTGCTTAGGAAAGGATGTGGAAGGATGATTCGGCGGCTCAACAATCAGCAATGAGCGCCGACCACATTTCAATTTTTTTCGCAGACAAATTAACGCATAAAAAAAACCGATTTTTTTCGGTTAAAATGTATATGATAAAAAAATTGAAATTATACCGAACGCTGAGTGATTAGGTCCCCCCCTTACATACAAATATCTACGCAGAATGTCCTCTAATCCTTCCTCATCCTCATCCCTTGTTTCCATTCTCTGTATTCGCTGTCACGCCCATTATAAACCACAAAATCTATTCGTAAAAGTTTGTTCGTCATGTGCAGAAATTAACTGCCTCACCGCTGAAATAGCGATCAAGCGCTGCCGAGATGCAGAGCAGATAGCACGTGCTGAACTCATCACTCCCTTACGCAAGCGTCAACGACGCGTGTTTGAAGCGCAGTTTGCTGAGGTAGATTGAATTACCACTAATTAAAACGGAAAATAACCAGTCATTTTTCAACATAATAACTAAACATGCACTAAATTATATTGAAAAATTTTTTGTTTTTTTTTGTGTTTTATATTTTTTATTTGTTTTTTGTGTTTTTTTGTGGGTGGTTTATCACGCCTACTCTGCGTCGCTAGCAGGCGGCGTGACCACCTTGAACGCCGCCTTTTCAGCGTCGGTCAGGGCGTTCCAGCGCTCACCAAGCATACCTGCTGTGAGCTTGTCAGCGCCCGTGTGCGCGTCACGCTGGTGCTTGGAGAACAGCATGAACCCGCTGAGGGGCTTCTTAGGAGCGTCAGGATCGCGCTCCTTCTTGGCACGCGGCTTGCGCGCCTTCTTACCACCCTCGCCCTCCGCAGGGGCGGGGGCGGGGGCAGCGACGCTTAGCGCAGCCACCTGCTGCGTAAGCGCTTCGAGCTTCTGGGTGAGCTCGTTGACCTGGAGGGAAAGGGACTTGACCGTGGGGGCGGAGGAAGAAGACATCTTTGGAAAGGAAGGATGTGTGGATGTATGCGGCGACTCAACAACAGGCAAGATGCGCCGACCACATTTCAATTTTTTTCACAGAGCAAATTACTGCATGAAAAAATCCGGTTTTTTCTGCATAAATCGCCCTGCGAAAAAATTGAAATCCCTCGCGGAGGAAATGAAAATGACCCTGCTTCAATACAATACATACACACACGACAGCAATCCCTCCTTCCAAAATGATCCACGAAAACCAGGCACTCGCTGCTGCTGGTATCATCAATGCGTACAGCCACGGCGTGCGCTTCGCGCTGCTCAACGCGCGCTGCCAGTCTGGCAAGACAGGCACTTTCCAGGGCGTCATCCAGCACATGCTGCGCACAGCAAGCATCACGCATGTCTACATCCTCTGTGGCTCCTCCGAGACCGAGCTCAAGAAGCAGGCGGTGGAGGACACGCGCCACTTCAACACGGCGGCGTACAACGCTGGGCGCATTGACGTCCTTTTCCACCAGGACTTCCACAAGTCTACGTTGGACATCCAGGACGCGCTGATCATTGTGGACGAGTCGCATATGGTCCAGACGCAGGGGCAGCAGCTCCACCTTTTCCTGGCGAAGTACGGCATCACGCTGGACGGCAACCCTGCGGCGCTCAACGAGAAGAACGCGTACGTGCTATCTGTGGACGCCACGCCGTACTCGGAGATCGCCGCGCTGGTCCAGGGCGAGACGCTGTACGAGAAGCACGTGGAGGAGCTCAAGCCTGGCGTGGGCTACTTTGGGCTGGCTGACTACGAGCGTGAAGGGAAGCTGCTGCCCACGTTCAGCGTGAGCGAAGACCCTGCGCGCTTCGCCGACCTGCTGCTGGCGAACCCGCAGAAGTTCGTCCTGGTGCGCCTCACGCAGAGCGAGAGAAATAAGACGAACGAGGCGGCAATGCGGCGCGTCTGCAAAATGCACAGCATACCTGTGCTGCTCTACACGGGCGAGAAGACGCAGGTGACGGTGACGCGCGCGGAGCAGAAGCGCTACGCACGCGCGGGCTACAGGCTGCCGTGCCTGGAGGACGCGCCGCCCACAACAACGCTGGTGATTGTGCGCGGACGCCTGCGTGCGGGCAAAGTGGTGCCCAAGAAGCACGTGGGCTTTGTGTGGGAGGGCGCGGCGAAGTCCAAGACGGACGCGCTAGTGCAGGGCTTGCCTGGGCGCATGTGTGGGTATGAGTTTGGCGCCACGAAGCCCACACTGTACGTGCCGCCCACGGGGCTTGTTGACGACGAGCTGGGGCTGGTGCTTTGCGGAGACCTGCCCAAGACGGCAACAAACATGCGTGCGTCGCAGACAACAAATGGAAAATCGGTGTTCTCTACTAGCCCGCCGCCGTCGCCAGAAACCGCATAAAAAATCAAACAAAAAGAAATAAACATAAAAAAAACAAAAATTTTTCAACAATAATTCCTCTGCGAAAAAAATTGAAATGTGCCAAATCATGTAAACAGACAGTCAGCCCCACACACACAGCTCTTCGACGACTCACACCATGTCTTCGACACTTTCCTTCCCTCCCTCCCTTCCTCCCTCCATCCCTCCCTCCGCTGAGGACCTCTTTCGCCAGCAGGCGTTTGAGACACTCTCAGCAGATTTCAACAGCTATGCATCCGTCTGCTGGGGCGACGATGCGCTAGCTGCACCTGCGCCTACGCCTGCGCCTACACCTGCGCCAGAGTCCGTGGTCGCGCCCGACTACGACCCTGACGACGCTTGGGAGTGCCCAGATCTGCGCCTGCGCAAGGACATCTGGACGCACTTTCCTGTCACGGTCGTGCCCCTCGGTCGCAGCAGCGACGGCGCTGAGCGCCACTCGGTCCAGTGGCACCGCGAGCGCCTGCTCACTGGTCGCGACGACTTTGACTTTGACGAGTACGTCAATACGGTAGAGCGCCGCCTTTTCAAGGCGCTTGAGGCATCGTCCAAGTGGGACGTGCTGCCAAAAGAGACGTACGGGCTCATTGAGCTCACGCGTGAGACGCGCACATGTGGTGCCCTCACGGCGGCTAGCGAGGTCTGTATCCTGCGCATGATCTTCACTGAGGCTGCACCTGTGCATGCGCCTGTGCCTGAGCCCGCGGCAGACGGCTGGCAGCAGGTCGGTGCTGCTGCGCCGGCGCCAGCGCCAGCGCCAGCGCCAGCGCCTGGTCCGGCGATTGAGCTGCGCCGGCTCAATGACCTGCGCGACATCCACTGCGTGTGGAAGACGCTTGACGGCGGCAAGATCTACTCGGTCCAGATACACGAGAAGAACACAAAAGCCGCCGGTCTGGATGTCGCCAAGCACTCGGCGAATGTCCTCGCTGCGCTCAAGAAGTCGTCGGCGTGGCGTGTCCTGCCGAAAACGCACGACAAGGAGCTCTGCCGCATTGAGCTCCCCTAAACGAAAACCAAAAACAAAATAAAAAAAATAAAACACAAAAAAAAAATAAAAAATTTTTTTATTTGTTTTTGTGGTTTTTGTGCTTCTTGCCAGAATCAGATCTTGTTGCAGCAGCCATAATAGCATTCGCAACAAGGCGAACGTGCTGGGAGGAGTAGGGAGTACGGTCATACTTGTCTTTTGCTTTGTCGGACTTCTTGCGGCGGGAGGAGGAAGGATGATCGTCCATTTGTGTAGAGTGTAGAAATTAGGGCGCAATAAACCAACTCCCCGCCGAGCGCTTTCAATTTTTCCCCCGCCGGCTGCGCCCTGACTTGCTCCCTGGGTTGCCGAAATTAGAACCATAAATCATGTAAAAATTTCCGTTTTATATCACACATTACAGTACCTGCGCGCGCTCAAGCAACGGAGACCCCGCCGGCGCGCATTTGGACAATAAAGTGGTCGTGCGCCTGCTGCCAGGTGGGCTTGCGCTTGCCGTGCCAGTCGGCGCGTTCCATAGCGTCGGCGAACATATCGGCGAATGCCGCAGTGATCTCGGCATCACGAGCAGCGGAGGAAGATTTGCTGGAGGAAGAACCCATGTCTGCGAAGAAGGAGGAGGGGAAGAAAGGAAGAGAAGAGGGCAAAAGAGTCACAACCGCATATAGAATATGCCGCTGTGTTTTCAATTTTTTTCACATCACGAATTAATTCCAATTAAATTGTTAGAAATTCAGGAATTAACGCCGCTTCCTTGTACGACAGTGTGTAGATCCGGCACCTCCCGCAGTTTTCATAAGCGCATTAATATCCGCTATACGCCGGTCAATCTCTGCTGCGTCTTTGAGTGTTCGCAACTTCTGTTGTTCCGCTTTGAGTGCTGGTAAGGAGAGTACTGGCACGCCGTCCAAAATATTAATACGATCCGCTGCTTTCCACTGCTCGGCAAGACTTATTTGGGTCTCCGTTTCTTCGTATTCGTAGAACGGTACAGTCACTTCAACCAGTTTAATTTCGGGGCTCGTCTTGGTATAGAGTTGGAGAACAGTGATGTTTTTTGGTCGTTCTAGCGCCCTCAAAATGCGTAAGTTTAGTACATTTGTACTGGGTTTCGCTGCGAAACTTGCATAGGGAAAGTGGTTCTCTCCGTCTGAATAAAACTTAGGAGCCGATTTATCAGGGACCGATACATGCTCTTGTGGTATCTTATCTTGTATAGCATATACCGGCTCTCGTCGCGCAGCGTTGAAATACGCAAACGACGCGAAAGGGATGCCGACGCTGTGGAGTTTTGTGATGACTTCTGCATTAAAGCGAGGGTCGTCTATTGCATCGACGAGTCGATTTACTATAATATTTAACATATACGACCGTGCGTTATAAAAATGTGTTTTGGATAAACCAGGATTGATAAGTAGGGTTGTGTCATAATCGGATGTATGGTTAATCATAACCGCCCGTCCCACTTTTTTATACATATGAATTGCAGCACTACCCTTGAGATAGAACCGTGCGTCTGGATTATCGGTGCGAATAAATAAGTCGTAGAGAAGTTGATAGATATATTTGTGGTCGAGGGTTTCCCAAAATCGTGTTACAGGCGGTGAACGACTATAGGGGGTAAATCCTATTTTGGCAAGTGACGGTGTCGGTGCTCGTGGTATATTTGAAAGACTTGGCGGCGATGCAGAAGGCGGAAGGGGTAAAACTGACGGCGCAGGTGCTGGAGGTAAAGGAGGTGTTATGGATGTTGTTGGAGATACAGATGACGGCAAAGATGACGGCGATGGTGCTGGTGCCGGTACTGGAGGTGAGGCGGATGGTGTTTTCTTACCAAGTCCAAGTATATATTTTGTTTGTGGAGTCGTCATTAATTCAGGTGCGCGCTTTTTCATAGAGGCGGCTAAGAGATCGCTTGACTTCTTTATAGCATTCTTTGCTACCTTTTTCTCAGCCGCAATACGCTCTGTTTCTGCCTTTTTGGCTGCATCGGCTGCGGCTTTTTCTGCTGCTTCTGCGGCGGCAATACGATCCGCTTCTGCCTTTTCTGCCGCCTTGCGTGCTGCCTTCTCCTCGCGTTTTTTCTTCTCTTTTTCCGCTTTTCCTGCTGCTGCTGCTTTTGCCTGTTCCTCCTCTTTTAGAAGTTCTTGTTCTATCTCTCGTGCAAGGCGATTCGCTTCTGCCTTGGCGGCATTTTCTGCATTCTTCTTTGCCTTTGCATTTGATGCTTTTTTTTCTGTTTCCAATCGTCTTACTGTAGAATTTTCAGATATCTCATCTTCAAGAGTTTTCATAAAAGCAGCCAACCGTTTGGCAATTTCATCGCGATGTAAGATCGCTGCAACATGCTGCTCTTGCCGTGCTAGAATATATAAAGCCCGCCAAGTATGTTCATCATTCATCAAATCTACTGCCACAAATTGTATAAGAAATGTAATGGATCCTCGGTGTTCGGATGCTACTAATAGACGGGAATCAATTACTAACGATTCGGATAGAACGGATAGACAAATATTACGACGACGGAAAAATTCGCGTATAAGATCTAATGTGTACATAAATGTTTCTCCAATCTGTTCTACCGCTCGTTCAGAATAAATATCACGCTGTGTTAATTCTTCTCCAATAAGTAAGATCATAAGATGCATAAGTAGTTCATGGGTATATATTGTTGTTTGGTCAAGTACCATAATTTTTATTAAAACTCCTAAAAATTGGGAATAGCGTTCTATCGCTGGAAAAACAGGATCAAATATACGCTTATGCCTAGTATTCCATATAACCTGTTCAGGAGGTTCTAATTCACCAACATATACATGAATATTTTTACCAAGAGCGAGTATTTGTTTAAGATATTCTTGCATCATAGGAATTAAATCGGCGTATTTACGAAATACATCTTCGGCAGTTTTTAATAGTTCAATTCTATTACGTACAAGATTTGCTGGTAATGTATTCCTTACTAATGGTGATAATGGTGGCGGCAAAGGTGGCTCCGACATCCTTAATCCCTAATTTATCTGCGTAAAATAGAATGGGGGATATCTTCCAATTTAGCCCACAAAGTCTTATAGCATGGATGGCAGCGTATGCTATCCTAGAGCCGGCGAGTTTCTACATTATTCCTAAGGTGGTTAAGGGACAAACAACACAGGAGTATTACTCTAAGTTTCCCTTCGCTATCGTAGCGTTCGGCGATTTCATATACTCTACATTCTTACTCTTAATTGCCCAACAAGTCATTACTGTTATCTTCAAACATAGCCCGCCAAAAAGCGCCATTCAGTGGCTCCTGCGTTTCGCCACCTTCACCGCCGTCCAATGGACGGGAGATCTTTCGTATTTCACCCTGATTAGCAAACTCAAGCCGACAACGAAGTATATTGACTTCTTCCAGCGATACGGTAAGGAGGCGACTCTGGGAGCCCCGATAGGTGATACGGTCTATGGACTGGCGTGGTTCATCTTAGCCCAACTTGCACTTTCCTATGCGCCCCTCTGGAGCCAAATTACCGCAATTACTCTATTCTTGTTTGGAACCTTAGTTGTATCCTATTAATCCTTGAAAAATTGAGTTCTCTAGGTGCCACTATACTATCAAAGCAAACCGTTACCCTATGGATCTTTGTATAAGAAACTACTCTCAAGGGCAATACTCCCTTTCTACACCAACTACAATACATGAATACACTGAACCCATTACCCGTAAATGGCTAAACGGGGATATTCTTAATCCAGCCACGAAAGAACTTCAACATAGAGACATAAAAAATCATAAAGGGATTGTGGGAATCATTGATTATCTCAATCGCATTCGTATCGGTATGACGCCACGGGGTGTTCCGCTCTACAATTTTCATCCCTATGACCCTGCGTATCCAACAATGGTTGTCAGTTCCAAACTCAAACCCGACCAAAATATGGTAGCGATTGCGTCGCTGGAACACTGGAACGATAAGCACCCGCGTGCCGGTGTCCAGCACGTCTTTGGACCTGTAGGTGACCAGGCTGCCGAAACCGCTGCCTTGCGCATGGGACTCGCTCTCCCTAAAGCCCCCATAGAGCCTGATGAAGAGGATAATATTGTTGCGCATCATATTCGTCATCATAGCAATGCGCCGTGGGACCTAGTCTTCAATATTGACCCACCTGGCTGTGAAGATGTAGATGATGTGATGGGATGGCGACAAACATCTCGCGGTACCGAGTTCTTTATAGGTATTGTGGATATCGCTGCGTGGGTGCCTGAGGATTCGTCGTTGGACCTGGAAGCGAAAGCGGCGGCACAGACCATATATGTAGACGGCAAAGCGGTAGACCCGATGTTTCCCGCATACTTGTCCACACAAAAGGCGTCCTTGCGTGCGGACGGAGTAAAGCGTCCTGTAATAGCTCTCTTATATCTTATTGAAGGCGATACGGTTTTACAAACCGAATGGAGGCTTCTCAATGTTGCTGTTAACACCGCATATACTTATGAATCTGTGTTAGATAATCCAGCCATTTCTGAGGTGCTTCCAGCCTTGCTTGGCATTATCACAAAACAACCGCAATCCATAGATCCTCACGTATGGGTGGAGCAGGCAATGATTCTATACAATACAAAGGTCGCCGAAGTGCTCAAACAGTCACACAAGGGACTTCTGCGCCGACATGCTGGCACGTCCAATGCAGCCTACAGTCTTCTGGCGGAAAAGACCAAAAATCATGAGCTGGCGTTTCTGGGTGCTGCTGCCGGTCAGTATGTATCTGCTATAGCGACAGATACCAACCACGCCGGTCTTGGACTCGCAACATATTGTCATGCTACGTCGCCCTTGCGCCGCTACGCGGATGTTGTTAATCACCGGTGGCTCAAGCATCTAGTGTTTGGATTTCAGATGCCGTATGGGGTGACGATTGCCGAGCACCTTAATCATCGGTCCAGCGTTATCAAGCAGTTTGAGCGCCTTATTTGGTTTCTGCAGCATCTCAATCCAGATGGGTCTATTACAACTACACAAGGCATTGTTATCACTTACAACGCAGAGACAAAAACGGCAAAAGTCTATATATCAGATTGGAAACGGACTGTAAGAGCAGCGCATACTACAATACAAGTGTATGAGCCCGGTCAGTCTGTAATAATTCGCGCGTTCTCCAATACAAAGGCGACCTCTATTCATCAGCGGGTAGTTTGTGCGATGAATTAAAAAATGAGTATGGATATTAAGAGAGATGGATTTTGATCCCACCGCTACACCTAGTAATCTTCCCCGTATAGCAAATGCTATACTTGATATTATTCTTGATAGTCAAGGAAACTATAAATTTCTTTATATTACAAGTGATGAGAAGGAGAGTAATGGAGAGGAGATTGGAGAGGAGAGTGAGGAGGCTGAAGTATTAGTGAATGCTAGATACCGTACACCTCCCAGATCCCCTAAGCGTAACACTAACCAATCACGGATTAATACAGCGACAGGCAGTACTCTTACATTATCGGCATCACAAACAGGAGGTGCTGATGCGATTAGCAGTTTAATCCTTAGATATCCAAATTACGTACCAATACAATACATAGCTATTTTGCTAGCGCAAGTAGAAGGTGACGTAGCAGAGGCTATTCAGGAGGTAATTACATTAACCGGTGAGCCAGCAATGTTGGGATTAAAGAGAGAACAGTGGGAAAAACCACATCCTACTATACAATGTAATAGTGCTAATGTTAGACCGTCAACAAATAAAGAATGTTGGTTGTGTGGAAATTCAGTGAATATTGGACATGCCGGCAAATCAATGAATGGTAGACGTATGAGTGTATGTAATTCTAATGAGAATAAGTTTGAGTGTGAACATGTTCTTCCAGGAATATTCATGTTTTTTCTCAAAATGATGAAGAATAACGCTTTTGACGATGCTCAGGCTAATGCTGCAAGAGATGCAGGATTATACGCCACAAGCTGTCATATGTGCAATGGTATTAAGTCAAATAAATTGTATATGAAAGCGCGATGGGTTTCACCCCAAGAAAGGGCGGGTCTTATTGCTGCTGCTGCTGCTGCCCCTGCTGCTGCTGCCCCTGCTGCTGCTGCCCCTGCTGCCGCTGCTGCCGCCGCTGCCCCTGCCGGCGCTGTTATCGGTAATGGCGCCGCTGGTGCTGCCGAATACGCTATTGCGTTTACAGAAGGTGATCGTTTCAATAATTTAGTCCGTGCATATATTGAAACGCAGCCAGAAGATATGCCAGCAGTAGATGTGAATAACATTGATCCTACGCTAGTCACAAATTTGATAGACTCATACGAAATTAGATCGTTACCATTAGTAATTTCTCAACCTGCTGCTGCTGCTGCTGCTGCTGCTGCTCCTGCTGCTGTCCCTGCCGTTCAATATATTGATAAGAAAAGTAGACTTCTAACAAATGCTGCGCGGTTAGCGTCTTTAAAAGCAGCAAATATTCCTTTAATGGTTCAAAGGGACAAAGCGTGGAAGTGGATATCTAACAGATTTAAGCATATATATGATCGTATGCAACATGTATGTAATTATTTAAATAGTCAAGACAATATTGGAGATTTTGCGGAATTACTTACGAGCAAGCCTTTATTAAATTACGCTCTTGCTGTTCGGCTTGGTGCCCTCCAAAAAGTTAAACTTAATAGCCGTAGCCGTCCTTCAGCTGAACTTAATGCTATTGGGCAACTCTCACAGATAGCAGAAGCCACTGCTGCGGTCGCCACTCGTCGCCTTCGCGGTGCTGCAGCGCCACCTCGTATTAGGGTATTATATTTTGAACCTTACAACGAAAAAATAATGGTAGATATTTTATCATTTATAATTGCATTAAGAGTAGGTGAAACAGTTGAAATATCTCATGTAGAAGAGAATGATGATTTACCACCTATTCCAGGACTTCCAACAACTTTTGCGAATCTAGAGAACGAAGTAAGAAACAATAAAGGTGATGCACATGGTGTGATGGGTGCCACACCTGCCGAAACAAA
>Ga0007807_1000684_pt1 | contig 11734 bp, 13 predicted proteins | sample CryBogCBE12Aug09_FD_71220 | JGI IMG/M metagenome (GOLD analysis project Ga0007807, IMG submission 71220) | Freshwater microbial communities from Crystal Bog, Wisconsin, USA - CBE12Aug09 | ecosystem: Environmental > Aquatic > Freshwater > Lake | place: Crystal Bog, Wisconsin, USA | collected...
TGGTAATCAGTTTTCTAATCCTAATGAGTTATCGTTAATTTTAGGACCAACACCTGATATGTCTTATGGTGCTGAATTGCATTATTTTTATTATCCAGCATCAATTGTTCAAGGAATTATTTTAAGCATAGCATTAACAAGTGCTGGAGCTAACTACATACCAGGATTTTATCCTAATGTTCCTTTTCAATATTATTCTACAAGTGGTAATCAGTCTGGCGTTGGTGGATATGGTGATGTATTAGTAGGAACAAACGGTTCAATTACTTCTGTTCAATTACAAAATGGCGGTAGTTTTTATAATGCTAGTGACGTATTAACAGTCAATACTTCTTATTTAGGTGGTAGTTCTACTGCATCTGGATTTAGTTTTAATGTGGTAACAGTTAATAATTCTAATGGTCAAAGTTGGTTAGGTGATAACTTTGATCCAGTTCTTTTATATGGATCTATGCGAGAGGCTATGATCTTTATGAAAGGTGAACAAGATATGGTTAAATATTATGAAGACAAATATCAAGAAGCTCTTCAATTAGCCATTCGTCTTGGTAATGGTATGGAGCGTGGTGATGCGTACAGGGATGGAATGACTAAATTAAATACTAATCTTAAAGGTAATGTAATCTCATGATAGTTCAAACATCATGCACAGTTTTTCAACAAAACCTTTTAAGTGGTTTAGAAAACTTTTCTGTTTCTAGCCCATATACTTATAAGATTGCTTTATATAATGCCAATGCTAATTTAGGGCAATCTACAACGACATATACAACAGTCAATGAAGTGGTTGGAACTGGTTATACAGCTGGTGGAAATATTTTAGTTATTTCAACATTTCCAACACAGAATACACAATATAATGTAAGTTATGTATCGTTTAATAATGCAGTTTGGAACCCAGCATCCTTTACTACAAGAGGAGCATTAATTTATAATGCAACTACAGGAGCAGCATGTTTTGTATTAAATTTTGGATCAGATAAAACTTGCACAACTAGTTTTACAGTACAGTTCCCAACAGCTTCATACAATAGTGCAATATTAACAATTGGAACCAATACAGGCAGTCTTAACTATAGCAGTCCAGATTAGGAGAAATTATGACAAACGAATTAGCCAGCTGCGGTGATAACGCTGTAGCAACCTTACAAGCAAATGTAACTATTCCTGAAGGAATGGGCGTAGAAGGACATTACCACGTTGAGTGCCGTGATGCAAACGGTAACTTAAAGTGGACAGAAGAGTTTCCTAATTTAGTTGTTGCTGTAGGTAAACAGTTAATGCTGGATACTTTATTAAGAACATCAGGAACATATACAACAGTTGGACCATTCTTAGGTTTGATTGGTAACAGTACAACATTTGCAGCTACCGATACAATGGCTTCACATACATGGACAGAGTTTGTTAACTACACAGTTAGTGGTTCAGCAGTTCGTGGAACGGCAGTATTTGGTGCGTCTTCTTCGTCAGGCTCAACACCATCTAACGTAACTACATCTTCAGCAACAGCGATTACTTATACAATTACTGGCGGTGGCGGAACAGTTTATGGATGCTTCTTGGTAACAGGTTCAGGTGCTGTTAGTACACAAAGTTCAACGGCTGGTGTTTTATATTCAGAAGGTAATTTTGCAGTTGCTAAAGCAGTTACGGCAGGTGATACTGTTTCTGTAAGTTACAGTACTACCGCAACTTCTTGATTTTAATTTTTAGGAGCGTCATATGGCGTTGACATTAAAAGACCGTGTTTTAGAAACAGCAGCAGCACCAGGCACAGGAGCGGTTACGCTATTAGGTGCGGTAACAGGCTATCAGACTTTCTCTGCCGCTATTGGTAATGGCAATACTTGTTACTACACAATTGCTGACCAGTCTGGTGCGAACTGGGAGGTGGGTCTGGGCACTTACGCTTCTTCAGGAAATACATTAACTCGTACAACGGTCTTATCGTCATCTAACGCTGGCTCTACTGTTAACTTTGCTTCAGGAACACAGAACGTATTTGTAACTTATCCTAGTGAGAAAGCAGTTTATTTAGACGCATCAGGAAACGTACAGCCATCTTTAGGATCAGCAACATTTAGTTCTATTACCGACTCAGGACTTACAAGTGGTCGAGTAACCTATGCTGGTACAGGTGGATTATTACAAGATAGTGCTAATTTAACTTTTAACGGAACAACCTTAACAACTGCGAATGACGCATCTATTCATGGTCTTACTGTTGGATTAGGTGGTGGAAGCGATTCTTTTAGTACAGCTTTAGGAACTAACGCACTTTTAAGTAATACAACAGGTGTTTCAAACACAGCAGTAGGTAGAGGTTCATTGGCATCAAATACATCAGGAAACTATAATACTGCTACTGGTAGAGATAGTTTAGTTGCAAATACTACTGGTTCTTATAATTCAGCTTTTGGTTATCAATCTTTACAAGCAAACACTACACAATCTTATAGTACAGCAGTAGGTTGGGCGGCAGGTTATACAAATACAACAGGTCAAATAACAGCAGTTGGAGCTGGTTCACTCTATTCAAATACAACAGGTTTATATAATACAGCTGTTGGTATAAATGCATTACAGTCTAATACTACAGCTTCTAACAATACAGCAGTAGGTTATCAAGCAGGGTATACGAACGCTACAAATACAGCACTTACAGCTATAGGATATAAAGCTCTTTACAATAGTGCTGCTGATTCAAATACTGCCATTGGTTATCAAGCTGGTGTTGGTGTAACTTCAGGAACTCAAAACTTTTTTGGTGGTGTAAATGCTGGTCAATATGTAACAACTGGCTCAAACAATGTGGCTATTGGTAATCAAGCAATTGGGGCATCTACATCAACTGGTTCATATAATACTGCTGTTGGATTTAATGCTCTTTATGCAAATAGCTCAGCATCTAACAACACAGCAATAGGCTATCAAGCTGGATACTCTAATACAACAGGCGAACTTACAGCCATTGGTTATCAAGCTGGTTATACAGGCACAACAGCTACATACAATACGTTTATGGGTTTTCAAGCTGGTTATGCTACTACAGGAAACGGAAACTCTGCTCTTGGTCGTTCTGCATTAAGACTTAATACTTCAGGTTCATCCAATACAGCAATGGGTGGTTTTGATGGTGTAAATAATGCGGCTTTGTATAGTAATACAACTGGCGGATATAATTCAGCATTTGGAACAGGTGCGTTAGCATCAAATACTACTGCTTCTAATAGCACAGCAGTTGGTTACTTAGCACTTTATAATAATACGCAAAGTTATAATACTGCTGTAGGTCAATCTGCTGGATTTGCAAATACAAGTGGATTAATTTCTGCTTTTGGTCAATATGTATTACGCAATAACACTACAGGAACAGCTAATGCCGCTTTTGGTGGTTATGATGGTGCTAATACACAAACAATGGCATCAAACACTACAGGTGGATATAATTCTGCTTTTGGATTTGGAGCTTTAGCAAATAATACCACAGCATCCAATAGTGTGGCGGTAGGGTACCAAGCCGCATATAACAACACAACACAAATTGTTACTGCTTTGGGTTATCAAGCAGGTTATACACAAAGTGGTGGAAGCCCAGGTGCAAATACTTGGATAGGTTCTCAATCAGGATTTTTAACAACAACAGGTGGAGCTAATACAGGTTTAGGCTGGCAATCTTTATATTCAAATACAGGTGGAGCATATAATACTGGTTTGGGTATGCAAGCTTTGTATTCAAATACAACCGCTTCGAATAATACTGCAATTGGTTATGCCGCCGCATATTACAACACTACAGGAACAGGCATAGTTGCAATAGGTGCACAAGCATACGCACAAAGTGGTTCATCTGCAACAGGTTCTTATAATGTGGCTATTGGACAATTATCATTACAAGCAAATACAAGTGGTGCAAGCAATACTGCTGTTGGGTATCAAGCATTACAAGCAAATACTACTGGTAGTTTAAATTCTGCTTTTGGACAAAATGCTTTATACAGCAACACGACTGCATCATATAACAACGCTGTTGGTGCAAGTGATAGCGTACTTGGTGCGGCTCTGCAATTTAATACGACAGGTGCATATAACAATGCTTTTGGTAATGGTGCATTAGCTAAAAACACAACAGGCTCTTATAACGCATCTTTTGGTCATCAAGCACTAGCCAATAACACAACAGCTTCTTATAATTCAGCATTTGGTGGTCAAGCGTTACAAGCAAATACCACAGGAACAGGAAATAACGCATTTGGTGTAAATGCATTGTATGTAAATACAACAGGTTCTTCAAATACAGCATTAGGAAATTCAGCTCTTCAAGCTAACACCACCGCATCTAACAACACAGCAGTAGGTTATCAAGCTGGATATACAAATAGTACAGGAGTAGCAAATACATTTATTGGCATTCAAGCAGGTTATACATCAAATGGTGCAAATGGATACAATGTGGCAATCGGAAGGCAAGCTGGCTATAACTTAACCACAGCAGATAATAATACTTTTGTAGGTTCTAGTTCAGGACAACTTGTAACTACTGGTTCTAAAAACACTATTCTTGGTGGTTACTCAGGCAACCAAGGCGGTCTAGACATCCGTACATCAAGTAACTACATTGTCTTATCTGATGGTGATGGTAATCCTAGAGGTATATTTGATAATCAAGGAACTTTTTTAGTTGGACAGACTGCATATAGTCCATCAACTGTAGGATTTTCTATTTTAGGTAGTGGAAATACAAATACTGGAGCTGTAAGCACGGCATTATCTGCATCTGGAAGTGGAGTATCAACTTGGACAACATATTCTACTGGTGCTGGTGCTTATCGTTTTTATGTTGATATGGCTGGAACTATACACGCTACTTCTATTGTTATTACTGCTATTTCTGATGAAAGACTAAAAGAAAATATTAGAGACCTTGATACTGGTTTATCTACAGTTATGGCATTAAAACCAAGACGTTTTGATTGGAAAGAAGGCAAAGGTCAAGATAAGAAAAATGCTGCTGGATTTATTGCTCAAGAATTTCAAGAAGTTTTACCAAATTCTATATCTACATTTAAGGCTGGTGAAGATGGTATTGATTATCTAACAATGAATCACGAAGAACTTATCCCAACATTAGTAAAAGCAATACAAGAGCAACAAGCAATTATTGAACAACTCAAAGCAAAGGTAGGTATCTAAATGACAACTTATACAACCACAATCAATCAAATGTTTACAGTACCTAACCCAACAGGTTATGTTGTAAATGTTATCTTTACAGTATCAGGTACAGATGGCACACATACAGCAGACATTGGTGGCAATATTACTTTTACACCTGAACAAAATGAACAGAATTACATACCTTATTCACAGCTAACTCAAGCTGAAGTTTTGGGATGGATTAATGAAGCTACTGACAACCAAGCAAATTACTATGCAAATATTGATGGTCAAATTGCTTCTATGATTACACCACCAGTATCACCAAGTTCACAACCTTTGCCTTGGTCAGCTTAATTTTAGGGTAAGCCATCAGCCCTTTTTTGATGGCAATTTATAGGAGAATCACATGGGACAAGATAAAAAGACCCCCATTACGATAGACAATGTTGAATATAATTTTGAAGATTTAACTAACGAGCAGCAAGTGCTATTTAACCACTGCGTAGACCTAGATCGGAAAATGGATTCAGCTAAGTTTAACTTAGACCAACTTAATGTTGGTAAACAAGCATTTATTAATATGCTTAAACAATCTCTTGAAACTCCGAAAGAGGTTGCACCTGAAGTAACAAACTAATATGTTTGGAATCACCCCTTTTGCTAAGGTTTCATTTGCTGCAATTGGGGTGGCATTTGTTGTAGCAACAACAGAAGATGTTGGAGTTGCCGATTCTCAAGTTTTCGCTGCTCAGTATGCGGAATCTATTACAGAAACAATAACCCAGATATTTGATGTACAGAGTGAACAAGATAACTTCTTTGAGGGTATAGTAGAAACCCTAACATCTAATGACTCAAGCACACAGACTTCCGCATTTCTAGAATCACAAACCGAAAACATTACAAGTGCTGAGACGGAAACAATTACCGCTCAGTTTTCCGTAAGTGATACAGAAAACATAAACCTAGCAGATACGCCAAGTATCAATGCTCAGTTTAGCATAAGCGATACAGAAAACTCAGGTTTAGCCGATTCTAGTACGCAATCTTCATCATTCTTAGAATCACAGACAGAAAATAGTACTCTTTCAGATACAGAAGCAGCAAGTATCCAGTTCCAGTTCACCGTTACTGAGCCAATTACTAGTGCAGAGTCAGAGTCTATATCCGCCCAGTTTAGTGCGACGATTGTAGAAGCATGGGGACAAACACCGTATAGCGTTCCTCAACAGCCAAGTATTTCTGCGTTTGCTATAGCAGGTAGTCCGTTTGCAGGTAGTTTTAATACTGTTGGATTCTTGGAAAACCCATCTTATGTGGTACAGGCTAACCTATTAGATTCAATTACTGAAAATACAACAATAACTGAAACTGAAACAATAACAGCTCAGTTCCCACTAAGCATAGCCGAAGACACAACGGTACTAGATACGCCAACAATCACCGCTCAATTCTTAGAAAGTTTAAATGAAAACTTTGGTATTGCTGACTTTAGTACACAGACATCATCTTTTATAGAAAGCTTAACTGAAGCAACAACAATCGCTGAAGTTGAAACAATAATTGCTGGGTTTGTGGAAAGTATAGTTGAGCCGACTACATTAAATAATTCACAAAGTATAACCGCCCAGTTTGTAGAAATAATTGCTGAAGCAATAACAGTAGCCGATTCTAGTACCCAGCAGTCTAATTTCCTTGATAGTATTGTTGAAGCCTTTACTATTTTAGACTCGCAAATTACATCAGGTTGGATTAGAATTGATGATAGTGAAACAGCTAATTGGGGTTTTAGGAATCAAATAATTAATGAGATTGGCGGATTTGCAACAAGTACATTTGCTGGTACGCCATTTGCAGGGGATTTAAATTTTTCAAAAGTTGTACCAAATCCAATTATTGATGTCAACATTCCAAATTGGGCTACGATTAACAATACAGAAAATGCAAGTTGGAATTATAGAAATCAAATAATTAATGAAATAGGTGGGTTTGCTACTTGTACTTTTGGAGGTGCACCATTTGCAGGATATTTGAGTTTTTCAGGTATTGTGCCTAATCCAATATTAGATCAAAATACACCAAGCTGGGCAGGAATAAGTAATAATCAAACAACAAACTGGGTATTAATTAACAATACACAATAAGGAAACATTATGGCAGAATCGTATTCAACCTCATTAAAACTCACCATCATTGGAGCTGGTGATTTAGCTGGCACATGGGGTAATGTAACCAATGCAAATCTTGGTACCCTGCTTGAGCAAGCCATTACTGGTGTACAGGCTATTAATATTTCAGGATTAACCACTTATACATTAACAAATATTAACGGTGCATTAGATGACGCTAGAAATGCAGTTCTTGTATTTCAAGGAGGAACTTCAGCTTGTACAATTACTTGCCCAGGTGGATCAGCCAATAAAGTGTATGCAATAGTAAATCAAGGATCTTATCCAATTACTATGTCTGCATCTGGCGGATCTACAACATTGGTAATTCCAGGAGGAATGACAGCTCAAGTTTATTTAGATGGAACTAATCAAAGCGGTAGTGGAGTTGGCGTATATTCTCTTTTAAATGGCGTTCCTGGAGATTTTAAAGTAGTTGGTACATTAACAGCTGCTGGTGAAACAGATACAGGAAATATGTCAGTAGGTGGAACTTTAAGCGTTACAGGAACCACAACATTAAATGGAACATCAACAGCACCTACGCCATCCCCAGGAGACAATTCTACAAAAATAGCAACGACTGCTTTTGTTAATAACATAACAGGTTCTTTAGGAACCATGTCTCAGCAAAACGCCAATAGTGTAGCGATTACAGGCGGAAATATTAACGGCACTATTATCGGTAATTCTACAGCTGCGGCAGGAACATTTACAACACTTGGTGGCACAACGATAACGGCATCAAGTCAATTTTCAGGACCAGGAACTGGACTTACAGGAACAGCGGCAAGTCTTTCCATTGGTGGAAATGCTGCAACAGCAACATCTGCAACATCTGCTACAACCGCTACAACAGCAAATGCTTTAAATACATCCAATAGCTATACAGCAGTTAATTACACGTCTACTGGTCAATCCTACTTTACATCGCCAAATAGCGGTTCAACTGGTGCTGTTATTTTAAGAGATGCAACAGGAAACCCAAATACTGTTTATTTACAAGCAACAAATAATACGAGTAGTGCTCAATATGGATTTTTAAAATTTAATAGTGATGGCTCAATAACCACAAGCGGCACAGTTATGGCTACAACATTTACTTCAACAGTAACAACAGGCACAGCACCATTTTTAGTTAGTTCAACAACTCCTGTAGCCAACTTATCTATTGGTGGAAATGCGGCAACCGCAACTAATGCCACTAATGCTACACGAATTACTAACTCAGGTGGTTGGAATGTAACACCAACAGGAACAAAACTTTATTTTAATTACAACGGAACAAATGTAGGTTCTTTAGATTCATCAGGCAATTTTATTGTTACAGGTAATATTACTGCATACGGAACACCATAATGAGTATAGATATTGGAAGTATTAAAACTAATTTTGGCTTAAGTAACCCAGTTTCAATGAGCCAACTTTATCAAGGACAAAGTATACCTCCTGGTGTTTACCCTAATACCGTTCCAACTTCAGGAACAATATCTTTAAATCAATTTACAAATGTGCCAACTTATACACAATGGGGTAGTAATCAAAGATCTTCAGGAGACCAACCAGATGATGGTTGTGCATGGAGTGTTGAATTCTCTAATGGTTCTTATGGATTATCTGGTTGGGGTTTATATGTAGTTGTTGCAATATATGGAGATGGTTCTGGAGTATCAGGAGGTGATCCCAATGGGGATGGTTCATATCAATCTTGGGCAGTTATTCAAGTAAAAACTGCAAATACTAATACCTATGGTACTCTTTATAATAACAACGATAATCAATTTGGTTATTTTGGGACACCGTATGCAAATTGGGATGGTAATACAACATTAAGAATTTACGGTAATAATGGTTCAGGAAGTCCAGGAGATCCAGGATATGCATATGCTACTGCTCAAGTTAGAAACAATTGGAATGCAATGTCAGGCGGTACTAATATTATGGTAGTAACAATTTAATGAAATGCCAGACATCAATCCGATTGCCGAAGGAGCAAAGTCTTTAGCTGAGAGCCTTGAACAAAGTAGAGAGGCTGGAAAGAAGCTCACTAAAAGCATTGAAAATATTCAACGTGATGGAACAGAGGTCGCTTTACAGGAATTAGAAGCACGAAAGAAACATAAGTTACACGAAGAAGCAATGGAGAACTCGATGATATATCGAGCAATCCAAGAGTATCAAAATCAAAGTGCAATTATAGAAGCAGAAAATCAAGCCGAACGAGAGTTTAAAGCCAAGTATGGTGCTAAAGAATGGAGTAAGGTATTAGAGTTAAAAGCAGTAGTAGAGAAGGAACATCAGGAGAGTAAGAAGTATTACGGACATAAACTTGAAGATGTAAGGCGAGTTCAGTTTTATTGTTGGTTTGCTGCTTTTATAATTACTTGTTTGTTGTTTTATTTTAATCTTGTATGAGCTGGGTTAAGTATTGGTTTGCGGTATTTTTAGTTGAATTAGCTATTTGGTCTTATGTTATTTATTTACATTTTGAGATTAAAGAACTAGAGAAAATACGAGTACCAAAACCGAAGTTTGATAAAGAACATAAGGTGTTAGTACGAACCAAGAAAGATATAGTCCGTGGATGATGAACTGTTTAAATGGTGGACAATGATGGCATTAATTTGTATGATGTTAATTATTCTTTTAAAGGATTGATATGGCACTAGATCCAATTTCAGCAGCCTTAGACCTTGGTAATACTCTAATCACTAGAATCTTTCCAGATCCAGCTCAAGCCGCTAACGCCAAGTTAGAACTCCTAAAACTACAACAGTCTGGCGATCTTGCCACGATGACAGCTCAAACTGATATTAACAAAGTAGAAGCTGCTAGTTCTAGTCTATTTGTCTCTGGATGGAGACCAGCAATTGGTTGGGTATGTGCCCTGGCTTTAGCTTACCAATATTTAGGAAAGCCGCTTGCAACTGGAATATTACCTGCTTTTGGAGTCAATGTACCTCCATTGCCAGGTCTTGATGATAATTTATGGCAACTCATGATGGGAATGCTTGGCATGGGTGGTTTAAGAACATTTGAAAAAGTACAAGGAGTAGCATCAAAATGAACACAAAAGATCATATATTAGTAATTTCCACTTATGCTTTAGTGGGTGTTATTGCTGCATTTATCATTATGTTTATTTATGCCATCATTGATCCAGCTGTGGATGATACGAAGGTGTTTGACATTATTGGACCAGCATTTCAAACCGTTATTGGTGGATTTATTGGCTTGATTACAGGAATTAAAATAGGTGAAAATGATGACAAATGACCAGTTAAAAGCAATTGGTATTGATGAAAAATGGTTACAGCCATTATTAGATGTATTTGAAAAGTATCAAATTAATACACCTAAAAGACAAGCATCATTCATTGGTCAATGTATGCATGAGTCAGGTAACTTTAAAATTGTTGAAGAAAATCTTCATTACAAACCTGATCGTTTACATGCTGTTTTTCCAAGTCGTTTTCCTACTGTAGAATCAGCCTTACCATTTGACACACCAGAAAAGATTGCCAATAAGATTTATGGAGGCCGTATGGGTAATTTAGAAGATGGTGATGGTTTTAAGTACAGAGGAAGGGGTTTGGTCCAACTTACTGGTCGTGATTCTTATAAAGCATTTACCGATGCTACAGGAGTTGATGCAATTAATAATCCTGATTTACTGTTACAGCCAGAATACGCTTGTTTATCTGCTGGCTGGTTTTGGAATAAAAGAACGCTCAATATGTGTGCTGATGCTGATGATTATAAAACCATGACGCAACGTATTAATGGTGGTTTGTTGGGATTAGCAGAGCGAACATTAAATATTACTAAAGTACTAAAGATACTGGTATAAACCCTATGCCTTTACGCAAATTAACTTTAAAGCCTGGCTTGTATCGAGAAGGCACAAATTATTCCAACTCTGGTGGTTGGTATGATGGTGACAAAGTTCGATTTCGTGCTGGGCTACCTGAAAAAATTGGTGGTTGGACACAGGTTAGTTCAAGCACATTTAATGGAATAGCAAGATCGTTATGGGTGTGGTCAAGTGCAACAACAGGCATTAGTAATAACTATATTGGTGTAGGAACCAGCACAAGTTATTATTTGTATTTTGGCGGTATCTACAATGATATTACACCGATTATTCAAACAGATACATCGGTTACTATAACAACCAATGGAACAACTACTGTTACTTTAACAGACAATTCATATAGTCCGAATGTAGGGGATTACATTAATTTTTCTACTTCTTATACGGTAGGAGGATACACTTTCTTTGGTAATTACCTTGTTACATCAACGCCTACTTCTACAACTTATACAATTACTGCAACAAGTGCACCATCATCCGCAAGTGCAACCGTTACTGTTAATTATTTATATCCAAGTGGATTAAGTAC
>Ga0007807_1000697_pt1 | contig 11571 bp, 6 predicted proteins | sample CryBogCBE12Aug09_FD_71220 | JGI IMG/M metagenome (GOLD analysis project Ga0007807, IMG submission 71220) | Freshwater microbial communities from Crystal Bog, Wisconsin, USA - CBE12Aug09 | ecosystem: Environmental > Aquatic > Freshwater > Lake | place: Crystal Bog, Wisconsin, USA | collected...
CTCAAAACTTTTGGTGGAAGAGCTTCCGGGCCGGAACCACTGATTGATTTATTTAAGTTTACTGTTAATACTTTTAAACATGCACAAGGCCGTCGCTTAAATTCATTGGAGTGCCACGACTTAATGTGTAAAATTGGTGAGGTGGTTGTGGTGGGTGGCGTACGTCGCTCTGCAATGATCTCGTTGTCTGATCTTGATGATGAAAGGATTCGCCATGCTAAAGCAGGACCTTGGTGGGACACAGCACCGCATCGTGCCCTTGCGAACAATAGTGCGGTGTATAACGAAATACCTACTGTCGGAAAATTCATGGAAGAGTGGTTGTCACTTTACAACTCCCATTCCGGTGAACGAGGCATATTTAATCGGGAGGCTGCTAAAAAGGTTGTTGAAAAATACGGGAATAGAGATAGTGGTTTTGAGTTCGGATGTAATCCGTGCTCAGAGATCATTCTGCGACCATACCAATTTTGTAATTTATCTGAATGTGTAGTGAGACATGATGACAACAAAGAAACCTTATTGCGAAAAGTGCGGCTTGCCGCCATCCTTGGTACAATCCAAGCCACCTTCACAAAGTTCCCCTACCTGCGCAAAGTGTGGCAACGTAATACTGAAGAGGAGCGCTTACTTGGCGTTTCCCTTACAGGCATCTACGACAACCCTTTGCTCACCACCGAAGGGGAAGAGTTAAATGAACTCCTCGCAGAGCTCCGCTTGGCAGCAAGAGAGGCAAATGAGCAGTTTGCTGCAATCCTTGGAATCCCTAAATCAGCTGCAATTACATGTGTTAAACCAAGTGGCACAGTATCACAGCTTGTTGACTCAGCTTCGGGAATCCACCCACGACACGCTAAATACTACATCCGCAGAGTACGCGGAGATAAAAAGGATCCTCTCAGCCAATTCTTGGTTAGTCAAGGAGTTCCAGCGGAGGACTGTGTCTACAAGCCAACTCAGACAACTGTGTTTAGCTTCCCAATCAAAGCCCCAGACGGAATCACCAGAGACGAAGTAAGCTCAATTAATCATTTGGGGTTGTGGTTAACATATCAAAGACATTTTTGTGAACATAAACCATCGGTAACAGTTTCTGTAAATGAAAATGATTGGCCTGCGGTGGGTGCTTGGGTTTGGGAGCATTTTAATGAAATGAGTGGTGTATCTTTTTTACCAATGGATAATGGTACATATAAGCAAGCACCTTATACAACCTGTACAGAACAGGAGTATGAAGAGCTTAAAGCTAAAATGCCTGTACTTGACTGGAGTATTTTTAAGGAAGAAACAGACAATGTGGAAGGTGCTCAAACTCTTGCGTGTAGTTCCGGCCACTGCGAAATATAATGATAACTCCGGAAAAACAAGAGTACATGCGTAAGTACCGCGCCGTCAATAAAGAAAAATTGGCGGCGCAGGACAAAAAGAAAACTCAAGAGCGAAGAGTTAAAAACAAACTTAAAGCAATTGAGTATCTTGGGGGTAAGTGCGCACACTGTGGTATTGTTTCTGAGCATCGGGGCATTTATGATTTTCATCATATAGATTCAGCGGGTAAAAAAGCGGATCCCGGATCATTAATGCACTATAGTTAAAAACGTATACAACAGGAACTGGATAAGTGTATTTTGCTGTGTGCTAATTGCCACAGGATTGAACATGGAAAGGAGTAGTCCGTGGGCATGTCCTCCACTCAATCTACTCAATTGGAACCTAGCATGGACGTGGCAAGTCCTTGCGTGGGAAAATGCGAGCTCAACTTCTCTAGCGTTTGCAAAGGTTGCAAGAGAACAAGAGATGAAATTGCGGCTTGGACACGCCTATCAAACAGCGAAAAGCAACAGGTAATAGATAGAATCACATGGTGGTGATATTGGGGAGGCTTGCATAGCTCCCCTTTTTTATGTATAAAAAAGTATGTTAAAGTACTGTTTTGTAGGAAAAAATGTAAAGATGTAAGATTTTGTCAACAAACATGTCGATAAAATTAATTTTCTTCGACATATGTCAACAAATATGTTTATACTGTAAACTATTGTCAACAAAACCGCCAATACGTTGGCTTGCCTAAGGAGCATTTATGATTTATAGCATTGATTTTGAAACACGCAGCCACATCGACCTAGTCGACCAAGGGCTAGACATCTACGCCAACGACGACACAACAGAAGTGTTGTGTATTGCGTTCGGTAACCCTGCAACCGATTCCGTTATTGTTACAAAACCCCGAGTTGACCCCTCAAACGAAGACCTAATGTTTTTGTTGGCGCACGTCAAACGCGGTGGCAAAATCCAAGCATGGAACGCCATGTTCGAGTACGCCATCTGGAACTGCGTCTGTGTGCCTAAGTACGGCTGGCCACCACTAAAGCTGGAGCAGTGCATTGACTCCATGGCTATTGCCGCGGCCAATAACATACCACAATCATTGGATGATGCTGGCGTGTTTATGGATGCAGAACACCAAAAAGACCCCCGTGGCAGATTTTTAATTCAAAAACTTTGTAAACCCAAAAAAGACGGAAAGTTTAATAACGATCCTATGCTTATGGAAGAGTTGTTCCGTTATTGCTCCCAAGACGTACGTACAGAAATGGCTATAGGAAGCGTTTTAAGGCCCCTTACAGCCTCCGAACAGGAGATCTGGTACCTCACCCAGCGCATCAACCTAAGAGGCGTACCAGTCGATCCACAGGAGCTCCATAACGCTGTCTTGGCTGTGGTAAGGGCACAGGATGCCATCGACAATGAATGCGTCGCCTTGACCGGTTGTAAGCCGTCTGAGAGGGCTAAATTGCTTAAGTGGGTACGTGATAGGGGTTTGTTGATTGACGATATGACCGCCGAGACCGTTTCAGCTAAGTTAGTGGATACTAACATAAAGGGCACTGTGCGTCGTGTGTTAGAATTACGCCAAGAAGGAAGCCAAACTAGCGTGGCTAAGTACGCTAAGATGATGGAGATACAACGTGAAGGACGGATTAGGAATACACTGGTATATCATGGCGCTAGTACTGGCCGCTGGGCGAGCCGTGGTGGGCTCAATCTACAAAATATTGCTCGTCCCACAATCTCGGATGAAGAAATTGAACTTGCAATACCAAGCGTATTTAATGAAGGAGTTGGTACGATGCAAGAATTATCAAGCCTCGTCAGATCCGCGATCGTGGCCCCACAAGGCAAGACCTTCGTTGACGTGGATTTTAGCTCAATTGAAAACCGAGTTGGCGTGTACTTGGCTGGGCAAAAAGATAAAGTTGAACTGTTTAGAAAGGGATTAGATGAGTATAAAGTCTTTGCTGCAGAAAGCCTGTATAGAATCGGCTATGATCAAGTCACGAAGGATCAACGTCAGATCAGCAAATCAGCTGTCCTCGGTGCGATGTTTGGTCAAGGAGCTAAAGGTCTTGTTAAGTATGCTGAGGGGATGGGGGTCAAACTGACGGAGGGAGAAGCCATGAACGCAGTAAATAATTACCGCAGTTCATATTCAAAGGTGAAATGGCTTTGGGCAGCATGCGAAGCTGCTGCGACTGACGCAATTCAGAATCCCGGTATACCGTTTCAAGCGGGAAGTAAATTGGTGTTGAAGATGGCGAAAAATGTACTATGGATGAAACTACCGTCAGGTCGTTTGATCTGCTGGCAAAGGCCACAGCTCGAGTTGCTCACCACACCATGGGGTAGTGAAAAGATGGGTGTCACGGTTCATAGCCAAAACACCTATACTCGTCAATGGAGTAGAAATACTTTGATTGGTAGTAGTATCTTCCAATCTGCAGTTCAGGGTACAGCGAGAGATTTCTTGGCTAATGCAATGCTCAATTTGGAAAAGAATGGCTATGAGATAATCAATTCTATCCATGATGAGGTGTTGCTCCTATTTGATGAAGATAAAGCAGAAGAAGCGCTGGAGAATGATGTCATGTACATTATGACCACACCGCCATCATGGGCGCCTGACTTTCCACTAGCCGCAGAGGGCTGGGTTAGTAAGCGTTATAAGAAGTGATTACTTTTTAACAATACCACCTTTTTTGTACATCGGGAAACCACGCTCCATGAGTTCTGCTCGCATCTCAGGAGTGATGGTCAACGCATTAACAGTCTCAGGATTCATATTACCAAGCACTTGATCTTGGTGTACTTTTTGACCATGTTTTTTAGCAAACTTGTTTAAGAAATCAGCTTGCATTTTGTCATAAAAGCCCTGCATACCTTTACCAGAACCAAAGGACATATTTTCACCTTTGATAATATGTTTATCTGCTAGTCTTGGAATGGTTTTAATTAAATCTGCTTTAGCTTCTTCAGGAGAGTTTCCAAAACCCGTAAAAGTTTCCATCTCTCCCGGAGTTTTAAAATGATACCCTGAAGTTCCCATATCACGAAGAGCCGCAGTACCTTCCGGATGGTGGGTTAAGTATGGTATTGTTTCACCAGTGTTATTTTTAATTTGATCAGCAATATGCTCACCAAAATGGTCTTTTAGTGCATCTTCACCAATTGAATTTTGGTACGGGGTAAATGATGTTTCACCAGGTCTTTTGAATGCAATTACATAATGACCTTGTGGTGTTTTTGTATAGTGGATTTCACTAACATTATCAGCTAACATTTTGTTATAACGTTGAGCTTGGGTTTTTCCTGTTGTCCAAGCCAACTTATCGTAACCACCCACAGCAGCATCATGCAACGCTTTCTTCATTAAAAACTCATTCCAGTTCTTTTTGAAGGGGGCATCTGGAACCACACTAGATAATTTTCGTTTTAATACTTGCAATTTTTCATCTGCAGCTGTAAATCTGTCTTGAATTTCCTGTGGCGCATCTTTCCCTTGGTCTGTCCAAGGTTTAGCATCTTCCAATGCCCTTATTTTTTCAGCATTTAAATCAAGAACCATTTGATCCATAGCTGGATTGTGGTAGCCTTTGTCACGACCTTTTTGATGCCAGTCAGATTGCTGTTCTTCTAACTTTAGTAGTTTTTGACCCAACGGGTTCTCAGCATCTTGACGACGCATGTGCATCAGCAGATTTTCATTTTGATTGTCGTCATGAAAGTGTGGTGCATCATAACGAGTTCCCGGGTTTTCATAATGGAACAGTTGCTCTTCATAGTTACCGTTTCCTGAGCCCACATAACCATGATATTGAGACGCACCAGGGCCCTCATCATAATATTCTGGCTCAATGATACCGTGGTCTAAAGCGTGTGAAGCTGCAGCTTGTCTGGCCTCATCTATATTACGATAATTATCAATATGTCCTTCTGGGCCATGCAATTCAATATCGCCCCAATTATTGCCGCGAATTTCATAATCATGGTTACGATGACGGATTACATAAGGACCATAATCCTCGGCGCTAGCTTGAGCATCTTGGGCAATAATTTCATTTACGTTTTCTTGGTGAGCTGGATCTGCATCAAAAGCTTCATCATCTAATCCGTGCTCTTCCTTATATTCTTGTCTACGCTGGTCATGCCAATCCGTATCATCGTATCTACGATAATTGTATTCAGCATTCATAGCGTCATCATCTAATTCAGCATTACGCCAATCATTATGAAAATTGTCAATAGCAGTATCGTAGTCTGGCTCACGCTCACCAGCATAGTTTTCACCTAATTTGGTCTCGGTAATTTTGTGTGGGGGATTTTCTTGTAGATGAGCCAAAATGCTTTCTTTGGTCACTGGCTCTGTATTGCCTTTAAGCAGTGCATCTAAACCACGGTGCTGAATTTCTTCTTGCTTAACACCCGGCTCTTTGACAAGCATGTTGTATAGTTGATCGCCAGTGCCTTTGTTTTGCTTAAGGTTAAGCGCAGCTTCTTCCAAAGCAGAATACGCACCCAATTCATTCTTAGGCGCAAATACACGACCTTTGCTAACATCTTGGATAGACAAACCAACCGGCAAACCTTTGGTTAGCATAGCAGTATCTTTAGCCAGCCCACCTATTCCAGGACCAATAAATGAACCAACATCTTCAAGCGTTTGTGCACCTTCGTGAGTTGGTGTCATGCGAGGAACGTAATTTAAAATATCACGAGTTGTTGGTAGTTTTGCTTCAGGAGAAACCATACCCTGATTAGTACCAGTTAATTTTCCCAAATTGGTTTGAAACGCGTTAATACCCGTACGACCCAATTCTTCAATGTCACCAAACACTCCAGGAACAGCTGCTACAGCACCACGAACTACAGATTCAGCCACACCCGGAATGGATTGTCTAAGTCTTCCTAGAGCCTCTCCGGTTGCGGCCAACTGTTTTGGGTTTGTAAGCCCTTGATAAATATTGGTGGCTGCTTGACCCAGTGTAGGTTCTGGTTGCTCTCCTTCGGCTAAATAGTTAGCTGGAGCAACAGCACCACCCTGTGCGTAACCAGAACGACCATAAGTCTTATCAATTGCATAGTTAATAGCCGGAGCACCTAAAGACAATGCTGTGCCCACACCACGAGTAAGCGGTGTTGGAATAACTGTCATAGCAGAACCAATACCACCTAGCGCACTAATAACAGCGCGAGATCTATCACCATGCTGCCAGCGGTTATACGCATCAGCAAAGTCCATACCCGCCGCGCCCAAAGAAGCTACCGGCAATACAGTATTTAAAACTTTGCCACCAACACCTGTTGGGGAGCCAATGAACTTAGCAACATCACCAGTTTTATTGAGCAACGATTTAGCCACTGGAGTTGCTTCAGCAGTTTCAGCAACACCTTTAGATGCAAGGTATTGTCTTGCACGTTCTTGGGCTTCTGCAACAATCTTAGCTTCTTCTTGTGCTTTGGTTAGCGGAGGAGGGCGATTAAGCACACCCTCTTCAGCCAATTTTCTAGCGGTATCCCCTTCAATAATAATGCCAGCTTTAGTAGCATATGGATTACCAAAATCTATTAATGGTCTACTCGGGTTAAGTCCAGCACCTTTTGCAACTTTTGCTGCTTCTTCTGCAGCGGCTGCACGTTGTGCTGTTCTAGTTTGTTGTGATATTTCGTTAGACAAGCCTTTAGTTAAAGCTTCGTCAACTTGACTAACCGCAGAACCAGTGCTTGGATTGATAACCTCAACAGATGGTTTTGGTGCGCCAGCAAACTTTTCTTTTTTTGATTCCAAATAAGCTTTAATAAGCGGCATAGAAGATTTAGCCGTATCAAACAGCGTATATTTGCCAGCAATTGTTCCGCCAACTGGGATACCAGCCAAAGCACCAACCGCAGCACCAGCAACTGGGCTAACGTCACTAGAACGACCAACCGGCTGTTCTTGAGTTTGTTGTGGCGCCGGTAGTACTTTAGGACCAAACTCATTGATAAAATCCTCATCAGTGTGGTTTGATTTTAAGTAAGCATCACGATCAATACCGTGCTGTTCTGCAAGAAACTTTGCGGTTTCTTCAGGGCCATATTTTTCTAGAGATGCTTTATAGTCGAACGTATCGCCCATTACTGACCCTTTTTACGGAATTCGTCAAATTTAGATGATGCTGCTGGTGTAGTTACATGACTAAAGGTTTTACCATCTGTTCTGGTATCGTCGTTTACTTTGAAAATAGTTGGAGCTATTTTAGCTAATTTACCACGGGTATCGTCTTCCAATTTTCTGTATGTTGGGTCATTTTCAAAGTCAGCGTAGCTTGCGCTATCGCCACCATGAGTTGCTTTCCAATCAACCCAAAGTTGTTTTTTGGCTCTATTAAATATAGCACCTTCTTTAATAACTTTAGCATTGATAATATTGGTTTCTGGTAAATACTCAGGACCAACACCTTTGGTACGCATAGCCATGTTTTCCAATCCAATACCCATACGAGCACCGTGGAAAATTTGCGCTGCGTAATCAACACCTAATTGAGCTGCCTGTGTTGCTAAAATATCACGAACACTTTGTTCTTCAGAAGAGAGCCATTTTGCTGCTTGTTCTTCAGCATCCTTTTCACTCTTACCACGAAATTGTTGTATGTTAGCAAGTGCAGAAGGAAAGCTACTGATAATACCTTGTTTAGCAATACCAGTTATGTTTTGGTATTTAGGATTAGAAGCAATCGAAATAATAGCATCTGCTGCGTCTTCCATTTGTCTTGATTTTTCTGCGTTATCAATCATGGCCGCCTGACGATCACCCGCTTTTTCAGCTCCACGAGTTTTTTCAGCTTTGAGTGCATCAATAATTGCCATTTGTCTTGCATTTTCTCTAGCAACCCATTGTTTCTCTTCTTCTGGGCCCGAGAACTGAGGACGAACCGGAGCTGTTGTTGCCTGTAATTCCGCACGTTGACCTGGAATAGTTGTTTGTGGTGGGGTTACTGTAGGTTTAGCTACTGCAGCTGGTGCGTTAGTTCTAGCTCCCGGTAATTCCCAATGGTTAGGATCTTTTTGTGGGAATGGTTGAATAAACCCGGCGGCTCTTGCAGCTGCGTAATCTTTAGGCTCAATATCAATTGCATTACCAAACTCATGCTGACTAGTTCCTGGAGCTGCAACAGGTGGTCCTTTGTAGCCAGGTTGCAAACTTGCTTGTTTTAAATCAGTTTGTTTGGCAATATCACGATCACCACTAATAATAGGTATGTTAAGATCTGTGGCAGTTTTAACTGCAGTTCCCGGCATTGTAGGAGCAGCAGTGGTAGTAGTTGGTGCAGCGTTTTGTTGTGACCATAAAGCTTTTGCAGCTTTACGATCAGCTTCATTAACGGTGATAGGTAGTTCGCCAGTAGCTTTGTACGCATTGGCTTCGTTAGTAGAAATGTGTAAAGTCTTGTTAAGCGGACCAAACCAAGTATCTTCTTGTTTGTTAGCTGGCGCATCAAATTGTGATTTAGCAGAATAGCCAAAATGTGTTTTAGCCGCTTCACGTAAAATTGCTTCTTTAGTGGTATAATCCCAATCTTGTGTATTAGCTAACTGAAGTTTAACATCTGGATCATTTAAAATACTAGATTGTTGTGAAGGGGTTCCCTTAACACCCGGAATGGTTCCAGTGCCAGACATTAAGTTTTCAAAACGCTTTTTAGATATTTCGTTTTGTTCTGCAGATGCTTTGTAGCTTGCAATGGTGTTTTGCATACCTAACAATTGTTGCTGTTCTAAAAGCTTTTGACGATCACGTTCAGCAGTTGCACCAGCGCCTTGGCCGACAGCTAGCGCATCTTTAAAACCGCCCATAAGCGTTGGCAAAAAGCCAGTACGCTCACCCATCATTTTTTGCATGTTAGCTACAAGCTCTGCAGTTTGAGCCGGGCTAAGTGGCACAGTACCAGCAACGCTTGGCATACCCGGTGCAGTTGTGGGTTTTACCTGAACCGTACCACCACTTAAACTATCTAATCCTGGTTGATTATCTTCTAGCATAATTTATTCCTATTAACCTGCACCGTAAGCATTAGGGTCATAAATAGATCCAGATTGGTTTGAATCTGTTGAAACGTTACCTGTATTTGGATCTATTGTTGCGTTTATAGCATTAGCCCCACCGGAAGACACGCTACCGCTAGTGTCAATTAACGTTCCGTCCGGTTTATATGTTTGACCATTATAGATGTAGTTTCCACTTTGGTTAGGGTCTAAAGTGGCGCCAGTTGGAACACCACTTGGCAATGCTCCGCTTGTTGCGCTACCGGCTACTAACTTATCCAAACCTAAAGACTGTAGAAGGCTCTTACCGGCTGCAGTATTGTTTAACGCAGATAAACCACCATTGAATGCAGTGCCAAGCTGAGTAGCAGCTTGCAGCGCAGAGTTTTGAGTTTGTTGTGATGCAGTAGTTGGTGCGTTTACTGAGTTTACTAAGTTGGCGTAATTAGTTACACCTTGGAACGGGGCGTTCATCTGCGCCGCGCCGGTGGTTAGGCCAGAAGTAATACCCTGTGCACCCACGTTACCCAAACCAGTGGCCGCAGAAACACCGGTCTGCTGGTTTTGTAACGCGGACTGCATTTGTTGAGCTTGTAAGTTAGCGAGGGCTTGTGTCTTAGCGGTGTCAACCGCTGTTTGGCCACGTAGGCTACCAAAGTTACCCGAGCCAATTGCTGCACCTTCTGCGCCTGAGGTAAGCGAGGGCAGCATGGTGTTTAGTTGGTTTTGCTGAGCAGAAAACAAACCACCTAAGGCAGTGTTGGTGTTTGGTGTTACGGCGCCAGTAGTCGGGTCAGTAATCCAAGGATTAGCAGCTCCTTGAGCAATCGTGTTTAGTGTTCCCTGAGACTGCGTAAATGGATTAGCAGCACCTTGCAGGGTGTTAACCGCGCCCTGAGCAGCAGTGTTCTGAAACTGTGGTGCGGCTTGCTGCGCAGTACCAGCTTGGTTAATAATATTTTGTTGGGCTGTGTCGTACCAACTTGGCAGTGTGGTCTGAGTAACCGCAGTGCTTTGTAGTGCGTTGTTTAATCCAGAAGATCCAGTTGTTGCCATTATGCTCTCGCTTTTCTTTTTGCTTCTAATAGATAACCCAACGCGCCCTTGCTGTCGGGTGGTAGATGTTTAGCGTCTGCCTTACGCTTGTGCTCTCTGATAGTCTTTAAAAACTCGTCTAGTACCTTGGCGCCACTATCGTTGCTGCCGTTACCCAGTGATGATACCACATCAGCGGGAATAACAAACTCACCGTTTGCTAGCATCGCTGGAATAGAGTCGCTAGTACCGTCTCCGTCACCAGTTACGTAGCGGTGATGGATGGCGTTCAATCCACCCTCGCTAAAGAATTGTGGGTTGTGCCCCTCTGGTAGCGTGCGGTCTTCAAAAGCCATTTCGCCACCAGTTGCTAAGTGTGGTGCGACGGCTAGCTGTGCTCCGTGCAGACCAAACAGGTTAGAGTGTCCAACGTGTTGGCCCTTCATTAAGCCTTGAGCCGCAGGAAAGCCACCCTCAGCCATGTGCATTAGTCCGCCCTCTTTAGCGTTTTGAATTTCGGCTAAAGACTGTGGATTGTACGTGGGTTGTTGATACGTTTCTACCGGTATATCATACCTTGACGCCAACGGTGAGGCGATCTGCGTACCCTTAATTGTCTTAGCTGTTGGCAACGGGATGCCTCCTAATGTTGGTGTTGTTCCTAATAATCCTAATCCAGTTAATCCTGCCGCTGTACCAGCCACCGTTCCTGTCGATGTGCCGGTGCTAGTACTAGCTGGTGTACTAGCTGGTGTACTAGCTGGTGTACTAGCTGGTGTACTAGCTGGTGTACTAGCTGGTGTACTAGCTGGTGTACTAGCTGGTGTACTAGCTGGTGTACTAGCAGCAACGGTGCTTGGAAGGGCGCCAGTAGCCGAAGTGGACTGGCTTCCGTCTGAATACGTTGTTGTAACACTACTATCAGGATTAGTAACTTGAGCTACAGGCACGGGCAAACCACCACTAGGCTGTGTTACAGGAGCTGGTGTTACAGGAGCTGGTGTTACAGGAGCTGGTGTTACAGGAGCTGGTTGCTCTACTGGAGCTGGTGTTACAGGAGCTGGTTGCTCTACTGTAGCTGGTGTTACAGGAGCTGGTTGCTCTACTGGAGCTGGTGTTACAAGAGCTGGTTGCTCTACTGGAGCTGGTGTTACAAGAGCTGGTTGCTCTACTGGA
>Ga0007807_1000698_pt1 | contig 11539 bp, 8 predicted proteins | sample CryBogCBE12Aug09_FD_71220 | JGI IMG/M metagenome (GOLD analysis project Ga0007807, IMG submission 71220) | Freshwater microbial communities from Crystal Bog, Wisconsin, USA - CBE12Aug09 | ecosystem: Environmental > Aquatic > Freshwater > Lake | place: Crystal Bog, Wisconsin, USA | collected...
CCAGGTTGACTCGCTCATTTCAACAGGGCCGCCCGGCTCTGATTGACCCACGTTGTTAATCAGAATGTCGATACGGCCGTACTGGTCGAGACAGGCTTGTACCATTCTTTGCACATCTTCTGCGCTGGTCACGTCCGCGGTCATGACAAAGGCTTTGCCACCCTCATCGTCGATGATTTTCTTGGTGACCTCCGCTGCATCCAAGTCGCGATCTACACCAAAGATCGATGCGCCCTGCCTAGCCAGTAACACGGTGATGGCTTTACCGTTGCCCCACCCTTCGCCGCGCGTGCCGCAGCCAGTGACCAGAGCCACTTTGCCATCCAATCTAAACATAATATCTCCCGTTGAAGTGTGACGCATCTTTTTTATTTCACTCATCATAAATCAAGGTCGATCTCACCCGTTAGTGCGACAAGCGGGTAATATCAATTCGCTTTATATAAAAAAATTACAAAAATGGCTTTTTCATGACAACAAAACCAAAGCTGTTCAATAGAAATCTCGTGCTGATGATCATCTGTCAGGGACTGTTTCTGACTAACAATGTGACCTTCGCTGCCATTAATGGGCTGGTTGGATTCTCGCTTACACCAATCCCCTGGCTGGCCACGTTACCGCTAATGGGCTATGTTGTGGGCGGTGCGTTATCGACCAGTATCGTCGCTAAAACTCAACGCAGGTATGGGCGAAAAAAATCGTTTCAATTTGGGATTATCGTCGCTGTCTTGTCTGCGCTTCTGTGTGCGTTGGCAGTCAGTTTGCATAGTTTTGGACTGCTTATTGCTGGCACGGTTGTTGCTGGTTATTACAACGCCAACGGCCAAATCTATCGTTTCGCTGCGCCAGAGCTTACTCACCCCAGCTTGCGGGAAAAAGCGGTCTCATGGGTCTTGGCGGGCGGGTTAATAGGTGCCGTGTTCGGCCCGGGCATGACCATACTCACCAAAGACGCACTGGGCGTGCCGTTCATGGGGCCTTATCTGGCATTGTCAGTCATAGGCCTAGTGGCTTATTTTTTGATGCATCAAATTCACTTTCCGGACGATTCAAGAACCGAAGCGCCTAAAAAGAGCGGGCGACCACTCGCCGAGATCATCAAACAGCCATTATTTATTGTCAGCGCGCTGGGTGCATCGATGGGATACGGCATCATGAATTTATTGATGGCGGCTACCCCTTTAGCGATGGATATTTGTGGTTTGCCGTTTTCTGACGCGGCTCTGGTCTTGCAGTGGCACGTTATTGGCATGTTTGCGCCGGGATTCTTTACTGGATCATTGATTAAAAAATTCGGGGCAATAAAAATCATGGCGGTCGGTTTAGGTCTGAACATCGTGTGCATTGGCATTGCACTACGGGGCGTTGATTTGCATCATTTTTTAGCTGCGCTGTTCACGCTCGGGGTTGGATGGAACTTTCTCTTCGTCGGAAGCACGACGCTCGCACTCAACGCTTACAAGCCGGAAGAAAAAGACAAGGCACAAGGCGCAATCAATTTTTGTGTGTTTGCCGTCATGGCGGTAACTTCTGTTAGCTCTGGTGCCTTGCTCACGACGAAGGGCTGGGACTGGATGAACTACGGGTCACTAATCCCGGTCGCACTCATTGGGCTCGGACTGGTTTGGCTGATTAGTCAACCTCGCCGTAACCCCGACACTATTTAGAAACTATTTATTCAATCGAAGGTAAAGAGGCTTAATCATGCTGTCATATTGGATGCACACACGCGAAGGTCAAACAACACTAGAAATGCGGACAGTGGAGGCGCCAAAGCCAGGGCCCAAACAAGTGCTCGTACAACTACAAGCGGCAAGTCTGAATCGTGGTGAATTCGTCGTCGGTCATGGGTTGCACAAAGGCGATCAAGCTACGCAGATTGGAATGGAAGGTGCAGGTGTCGTGGCAGCACTCGGTGAGGAGGTGTCAGGATTTGCAATCGGGGATAAAGTTATGGGACGCTGCCGCGGGGCATTCGCGGAGTTCGCTTGCATGGACGCGAGAGAGGCCATGATCATCCCTGAACAACTCTCATTCGAAGAAGCAGCTAGCGCGCCTCTGGCATTTTTAGTTGTGCATGATATGGTCACCCTTCAGGGCGAGTTGAAGGCCGGCGAGTGGTTGCTCATTAACGGCGTGTCGTCTGGTGTCGGGGTTTGTGCGCTGCAATACGCGAAAGCCATTGGTGCCAAGGTGATAGGCACGTCCGGCTCACCAGAGAAATTGGCGCGCTTGCGCGACTACGGTTTAGATGTAGCTCTCTGCACCCGTGAACCAGATTTTGCGAGTGACGTAATGGCTGTCACAAATGGCCACGGAGCCGATTTAGTAATCAATACGGTCGGCGGTACCGTCTTTGCCGAAAGCGTCAGTTGCATGGCCTTCGAAGGCCGTCTGGCCATGGTTGGCTACGTAGACAATACCTTAACGGCACCGATTGACCTTCAAGCACTGCACGCCAAACGCCTGAAGCTATTCGGGGTATCCAACAAATTACGAAGCCCAGATCAGAGAGCGCAGTTTTTGCCTGAGTTCAAGCGCGACATTATTCCTTTATTGGCTGACGGTCGGATTAAACCTTTGGTAGATGCTGTCTTCCCTTTTAACGAACTTGAGCAAGCAAAGCAAATGATGGAGACTAATACGCACGTCGGTAAGATTGTCATTAAAATTGAAGATAACGATAATTAAAGATTCAAACTATTATTGTGAGAGACATGCAAAAAAAATATTTACTCGCAGTATCAACCTGCGCGCTTCTCAGCTTCAACCTCGCAACTCACTCTGAATCCTTGATCACCATGTACGGCATCATTGATTCAGGTTTGGTGTACCAGAACCTGACCGGTAACGAAACATACAACGGCTCAAGAGCTGGCCTATCTAGCGGCACGCAGACTACCTCACGTTGGGGTATGAAAGGTACCGAAGATCTGGGTGATGGCTATTCGCTGAACTTTGTGCTCGAAAGCAGTTTCGAGACCAATAATGGCGCACTGCTCTCGGGCGGCAGGATCTTTGGCCTCCAATCGTGGTTTGGTGTTGGCAAGCAGGACTTGGGGTACGTCAGATTTGGGCGTCAGAGCAGTTTCGCTCTCGAAAACTTTTTACCGATTGATCCGTTTCGAGGCGGATTTGGGCAAGCACGCATGGCGATGGCCTTTGGATCATCGAATTCAAATACCAAGTACAGCAGTTTGCTGAAAGCCATGGTCGAGCCTGTGAGCGGCCTGAAATTAGGGGCGGGATATTCTTTCGCGCCACAGATGAACACGACTTACTACAACGGCAGCGGCGTAACCACAGCAACTGCCGCCGATTACAATTTCGATACGATGCACAACACGCGTCTGATCACGCTCGGTGCCAATTACACGAGTGGCCCGCTGGTTTTGGCTGCCAGTTATGATCAAGTAATGCCCGATCCCAGCGCACCGGTGCCAGATGCGCTCTCGCGACCGCCGAACATCAGGGAATGGATTCTCGGGGGCAAATACGATTTTGACTGGATCGCATTATCAGCTGCCTACGGTCAGAATGCCGGTGGCACGATTAACAATCAAGCGGTCTCAGTCACTAGTAATGGCAAGGCAACTCTCGACTCGGTGTCTTGGGGCGGTGGTCAAGCAACGATGATGTTTGACCCAAACATGAGCTACTACTCAATTATGTTCGGTGGCACCATCCCCCTCAATCAAAGGTCGAAAGTTTTTACTTCCTGGACCCAAGCGCACAATACTGGGACCAGTAACGCGGCGGCGGGGGTTACCAACCAAAATATTTTCAGTGTTGGCTATCAATATGATCTATCCACCAGAACTGATTGGTACGCCGCCACTTCTTACGCAACTAATGCGGGTTTCGTGAACGGCGTCAACAGCTATATTTTAGTGAGTGGCATTCGTCACCGTTTCTAGGTCAACTTTGTGCGATACCGGAAGTCCAAGTAGACGTATTTTTTACGAAGCCGCTACCGGCTCGTTTTTCAAGCCAATAGGAATAATTCGCCGGGATAGTTTTAAAAGTGGACTCGTCCCCGAGTTTGCTTGCTGCATCAAAGGCCCAGTGAGGGTTATTCAACATCTCGCGCCCAATTGCCACCATATCGGCCTGACCTTGCCGTAAAATTTTCTCAGCTTGATCTGCATGAATAATCAGACCCACAGCTTGCGTCATGATGCCAGCCTCTGCACGGATCTGCTGAGCATAAGGCACCTGATAACCGAAACCCGGGCGGCTCGCGCTTGCCATGACAGATCCCTCCGACATCCCGCCGCTGCTGCAATCGATCACATCGACACCTTTTAACTTCAGCTCTTTGCATAGTTTCACGCTGTCTTGAATCGACCAGCCTTGCTCATCTACCGCCGAAATGCGGTAGAACAGTGGCTTACCCTGTGGCCACAGCGATCTCACATGCTCTACAAGCTCTAAGGCAAAGCGCATCCTGTTGTTGAAAGAGCCGCCATAGGCATCGGTTCGCTGGTTCGCGTGTTCAGAACAGAACTGATGAACCAGATAACCATGTGCCCCATGCACTTCAACAATATCAAGACCTGCCCTCTCGGCTCTAAGTACGGCCTGACCGAAGGTCTCGATCAAGTCTTGAATTTCGGTCACTGATAACTCATGCGGCACTTGCGATTTAGAACCTGCAGCGATGGCGCTGGGTGCGATCAACTCCCATTCTTCACCGTGATCCACGCCTTTTTGCTCAGGGCCGAGTGGCAAACGCCCCTCCCAGGGCACGGAGTTTCGGGCTTTACGACCAGAGTGTCCGAGCTGAATCCCTACCGTCGCACCCTGAGATTTCGCAAACTGCGCAATCTTAGCGATCATGGGGATAAAGTCGTCTTTCCATAAGCCAGGGTCACGCGGCGTGGTGCAGCCTCTTGGGTCAGCTTTTGTGGACTCAATCATGATGAGCCCTGCACCGCCCAAGGCAAATTTTGCGTAATGAGCAAAGTGCCAATCAGACATAAAACCGTTCTCAGCCGCATAGGTGAGCATTGGGGACAACCCTATCCTGTTCTTGATTGTGACGTCTCTGATCGCAAGCGGAGAGAATAATTTTGATTTCACGTTGTTTTGCCTCGCACCAATATTTTTGAGAATTGTCCTGTGCTTGAGTATCACAAATGGCGATGATCAAGGCAAGCAAGGTTTGCCACTGACCGAATTAAGCTGCTTCGCCACTTAAATAAAAATGCAAAAAAACTAGCAGACAACCAGCGGGTTAGTCGTATATATTCGAAACAGGCGGAGCATGTCTAGAATTTAAATACTTAAAAAGCCCCCCAGGAGACCAACATGAGCAATTCACTCAAGCAAGATCGTTCATCATTTATTGTCAATCGACGTCGCATTTTGCACGCCGCCGGTGGAATGGCGGGCATACTTGCCTTCAGACAAGCTCCGGTATTCGCACAAGCGCAAGCACAAAAAATGGTGATTGCCCATATGAATCCGTTACCTGAATCAGGTTCGGTGTCGATGGATTTTCTTGCCAAAACATTGACTGAGCGGTCGAAAGGTGAACTCGCAGTTGAGTTTCAAGGCGGCACGCTCTTGACTAAAGAAATTGACGTCATGAACGCGGTCAAAGCCGGTAATGTTGCAATCGGATCACCTGCTGGCGGCGCGGCAACATTATTCCCTGAGATGGAGGCATTCATGGTCTCCTATCTGATCAGCAATTACCAGCAAGCCTACTCGATCCTGAACGGCAAAGTGGGTGAGCGCTTAGACAAGCTGTTTCAAGAGAAATACGGCGTCAAGGTACTTTACTTCTACGACTACGGTTTCAGGCACTTCTGGCTCAATAAAATGGCCATCACACAGCCCAAGGATCTTCGCGGGATCAAATTGCGTGTGCAACCGTCGAAAGTCTTTGCAGATTGCGTCAATAGTCTCGGTGCAGTTGCCGTCCCTATGCAATGGAATGAAGTCATCACCGCATCACAGCAAGGCGTGATCGATGGAGCAGATTTGCCCGTGGTGAATATGGTGCCGCTTAAAGCATATGAAGTGTCGAAATACTTTTCAATGACTTACCATAACTACGGTGCGACGCTGGTCGGCATGAATGCGGGCCTATGGAACAAACTTCGCCCCGAGCAGCAAACCATGTTCATGGATGCTTCACGTGAAGCGCAAGCGATGGTGCGAAAAAACACGGAAAGTGTAGACACACTCGAAGCCGCGAAAAAGATTCTCGAACCGCACGGCATGAAAGTCAACGCACCTGATCTTGGTCCTTTTAAAGCGGTTGCCCAACAAAAGCTCTGGCCCATGTACCAACAAAAGTACGGTGCGCTGTGGGACGAAATCGTCGCTAGCAGCAAGTAATCATGAATCGCTCAATTGCAATGATCCCCAAGTTCATCTTGGGGTTTCTAGTGCTATCGGCCATCGTCGTGATGTTGGCAGGCGTATTTTTGCGCTACATCATGCTGCCAATTACAGACTGGATGGATGTAGATCCAGTGAACTTTTTCTGGGTTGAAGAAGTTGGTGAGCTGGCGCTGACTTGGTTAGTCATGATCGGTGCTGCGCTCGGGGTTCGTGAAAACAGTCATTTTTACCTGTCGGTGTTCGTACACAAATTACCGTCTGGCATGCAAAAGTGCATGGCTGTTTTTAACTATTTACTGATTGCGGCCTTTGGTGGCTTAATCGCCTGGATATGCTTTGGCTTGGCCATGATTAATAAAGGACTGGCTTCGCCGGCATTGGAAATGAGCCTTGGGCTTTTTTATATTTCCGCGACAGTGGGCGGGATTTTAATGGTTCTGATAGCAGGCGGTTGCGTTAAGGACGAGGTGTCCAATAAGCAAAACCAAGCAATCACCAACTTACCGGATGGGCACTGACATGATCTTGATCGTGATGGGGTTGGTCTTTTTAGTAGCCCTGCTCATTTCTCTACCTATCGTTTTTTCACTCGGCGCGTCAGCCATCGTTGGCCTGGTCGTGGGTGGCTATCCGATCCAGCAACTGGGATCGACGATTGTCAGTGCATCGCAAAGTTGGGTGTTGCTAGCGATACCGTCCTTTATCTTCGCAGGTAGTGTGATGGAAAGATGCGGCATGTCGAATGCTTTGGTCGAGCTTGCACGCGCGATGGTGGGTTGGTTAAGAGGCGGTCTTGGCATGTCGGTTATCGTCGTGTCATATTTTTTCTCTGACATCTGTGGATCAAAAATGGCAGAGGTATCTGCACTGAGCAGTGCCTTGGTTGAGCCACTCAAAAAATCTGGTTACCGGGCGGAAGATGCCGCATCGCTTATCGCCGCAGGGACTGCGATGGGGATGCTTGTGCCACCGGCAATTTTCATGATTGTGATTTCTGCAGTAACGAATCAGTCGGCTGTCACGTTATTTCTGGCTGGCTTCATACCGGCTGCAACGATTGGGCTTTGCTTGTGCCTGCTTGTATTTATACAAGCACATTTTCTGGGTTGGCCGAAAGATTCCAGACCGAGCTTCGGCAGATTATGGGCGGCGTTTAAAAAAGCGGCTGTGCCCCTGGTAATCCCTATTGTGATCCTTGGTGGTTTTTATATCGGGGCATTTACCGCGACCGAGGCAGGAGCCATTGTGGCTTTGTATTCTTTGCTGGCGGCAAAATTCTATTACCGCAACATCACCTGGAAAGAGATTGGTGTCATTGCTTATCAAAGTGGCATTATGACAGCGAGCGTCATTTTTCTGCTGGCGGTAGCTACAGTGTTTCAATACATCTTAGGGGTCTCCGGGGTTCCGTTGTTATTTGCCAAAATTCTGGCTCCCTTAGAGGCCTATCACTGGACTTTTCTGTTGGGCGTTGCGTTGATCACCATGTTGTTTGGGATGGTCCTGGAGGGCTTGCCTGCTGCCGTAGTCTTGATCCCGGTGGTCTATCCCATCGCAGTGAAACTCGGGATCAATCCCATCCACTTTGACATCGTTCAGACTGCGGCCGTAGGCATTGGCCTCTTTCTGCCTCCGATGGGGGTCGGTCTATTAATGGCGTTGAAATTTGCGAACGTCGGCGTAGGCCAGCATTTCAAATATTACTGGCCTTATCTGCTTGCACTTTTCGCCGGTTTGATGCTGATTATTTGCATCCCGGAATTGACCTTAGCGCTGCCGAGAAGCGCAGGTTTTATCAAGTAGGATCCGCTCAAAACAAATGTAGTTGCGCATGCAACTAAGCAATCATTTAGATAAATGAGCACCAATGGCAGCGGCAGCCGTTCTGGTTTCAACGCCCAGTTTGTCGAAGATATGTTCTAGATGCTTGTTAACAGTGCGAGGGCTCATTCCCAATATCTCGGCAATGTCACGATTGGTTTTGCCTTTTGCCAACCAAGATAGCACCTCACTCTCTCGACGCGTTAATGACGCGTTTTGTAACCGGGTCATGTCACCCGACGGTAGGTCTCGTTTGGCAAGCAACAGCATTGTTTCTCCCAGTCCAACTAAGCCAAGATTACGCAGTGACAAATCAGGATAATCAGGCAAACTGAGTTGATCTTCCTTCGCGGCGAGTATTGATAGCCACTGGTCCGGCTTGAAATCGTGGGTCAACCATTGTTTTGCTTGTGGGGATTGCCAAGCCACCCGACCTTGAGCGTCAATCACGACTACACCAAAACCGGCTATATCTACTGCATCACGGGCGAGCCGAACCTCTTTCGCATTACGTATGTGAGTTTGTAGTCTAGCCAACACTTCTTCTACCCTTATCGGTTTGACGACGTAATCGACCCCACCACTTTCAAACGCTTGAACGATATGTTGAGTTTCAGACAATCCAGTCATAAAGATGACAGGCAAGTGAGCAAGTATTGGATTGCCTTTAATTTGCAAACAGGTCTCAAACCCGGATAAACCTGGCATGACGGCATCAAGTAACACAGCATCCACCGACACCAGCTTGAGCCGGTCTAAAGCTGTTGCGCCGTCAAGCGCGACCACAACGCTATAGCCAGCTTGTTCAAGTGCTTCGTAAAGCATTCCCAGACTGCGGGGGTCATCGTCAACAATCAAGACGACGGAGCGGGACGTCAAATTGCTCTCATTCATTGCCATCAGCCCTAGTCAATTCAATTAAATACTGAAACTCAAATTGAGTCACCTTTAATCTCAGTGCCTCGCAAAGGGATTGATGAAGAGGGTGCGTTGCAGCAAACTTTTCAAGCTCATCCAGTAAGCCTTGCACGTGGCCAATATGCAGTAATGACGCGAGACGTCCTCGCAACGCTCGCGGAATATCTTCTGGGCGAAGCACCGTATCAGTATCCGCTTGTGGCGCCGATACCGAGATGCCGCTCAGACCGGCGCTAATCGACTTGATGTCAAGGAAGCGTCCCAAAACACCCAAGAGTTCAGATTCAAGGACGGGTTTCCCTACGAAGGCTTGGCATTGAGCGCCTGTAATTTTGGCAGGCTGGTTATCGAATAAATTTGCCGAAACCAAAATGATTGGTAAATCGGGATACCCTGCCTCTCTAATCGCGCGAGCTGTTTCCCAACCGTCCATTTCATCCATTGAGATATCTAACAACACTGCGTCGGGAACATCAACATTGAGACTATCGAGGCATTCACTTCCACTCGCCGCTTCGTTAACCGTAAAACCAAGTGGCCGAAGCAGTGCTGCAAGCATTTGACGCTGGTCGGGTTGATCATCAACGGCCAGTAAGGTTAGACGTTCGCCTTCATATCCCGTCACATGACCGACGATCTGAACTAAGGATCCTGGATTATCGACTTTCGGTAGATATAGGCGAACGCAAAAGGAACTGCCCAGATTTTGAGAGCTCTCCATGGATAGCTCTCCTCCCATCATGGCAGTCAACAAACCCGTAATGGTAAGACCCAGTCCAGTGCCTGGCTCTCCTCTTCTTCTGGCAGCGCCACCACGTTCAAACGGCAGAAAGATACGTTGCTGATCTTGAGGCGCTACACCAACTCCGGTGTCAACGACGTAAAACAACAAGACCTCAGCCCGCGCATCGACGCGCAGAGTCACGCTACCGGTATCGGTAAATTTGATTGCATTTCCCAGCAAATTAATCAGCACTTGTGTCAGACGCTTGGCATCGCCCTTCACCCATTCTGGCAAACCACCAGTGACTTCATATTTGAACAGCAGTCCTCTTGCAATAGCCTGCGGTTCAATCATGTGAACAATTTCGTCCAAAAGTGATCTTAGCGGCATTGGAGCAGTCTCTAAACGAAGTCTGCCTGATTCGATGTGAGCCAGATCCAGAAGGTCATCAACCAGTGACGCCATATGCAAGCCGCTGCGCTGTATTGTTTTAAGCGCATCAACTTGTTTACGATCCTTTAGTTCGGTTTTCAATAAAATCTGCAAGTAGCCGAGAATACTGTTTAGTGGGGTTCGCAGCTCATGTGTCATCCCCGCAACGTAACGTGTTTTTGCTCGATTGGCGTTCTCCGCAGCCTCTTTGGCCACCTGCAGGGCGGCATCAATTCTTCTTAATGCTTCTACCTCTCGTTGTAGCAAACGGCTTTGCGCGTTCGATTCATCCTGAGCTAACTGGCGACTCTCGTTAATCAAGACGACCCACCAACTGCATACAGCGATCACCAGAATCATCATCGCGAATATTTTCGTAAATGCTTCGATGTGATCTGCGTAGGGGATCGTGTCAGCGCTGCCTTCTTGAGTCAGCGCAATCGCCATCACGGTGGCCAAGACAAAAGCGAGCGACAAGAAGACGATCAAAAATCTCCCCGCTCTCGATTTAAAACGCTCAGATATATAAGCGGGTAAAACAAGTGTCATCCAGCCCGCGAACTGCTGGTCAATCCGGGAGTTCTCTTTACACATATCGTGACAGCGTGAATCCAGTGTGCAACATAACGAGCAAATGGGTGCGCCGTAGGCTGGACAATGAGTCATATCTGGTGCTTCGAACTGATTCTCACAAACACTGCATTCGACGATCTTCCCAGCAGTTGAGAGATCAGATGCGCGTCTGGCGAGATACCACTTACCCTTGGTGAGCCAGGCAATCACGGGTGAAAGCGCAAAAGAGGCGCACAACGCGATAAAGGGAGAAAAGGCACGAGCCACGTCACCGAAAAGACCACCGTAAGCTGCCAACGCCACTCCAGCGGAAATAATCGTTGCCCCGAGTCCCACCGGATTGATATCGAACAGATGAGCGCGTTTGAATTCGATCCCTTTCGGCGACAAGCCAAGAGGCTTATTCACAACCAGGTCAGCGACGATGGCTCCGATCCAAGCGATAGCGATGTTGCTGTACAACCCGAGTACTTGCTCAAGCGCTTTGAACACGCCCAAGGTCATCAGCAACGTTGCGATGGTGACGTTAAAAACCAACCACACCACCCTGCCTGGATGACTATGTGTCACCCGGGCGAAAAAATTCGACCAAGCCAGTGACCCAGCATAAGCGTTTGTCACATTAATCTTTACTTGCGACAAAATCACAAACAAGGCGGTAATTGCAACTACCCAGGCAGGATCGCTAAAGACGTAGGCAAAGCCAGCTGTGTACAT